>Ga0080013_1000776_pt1 | contig 44121 bp, 47 predicted proteins | sample ETNvirenome_6_85_FD_69236 | JGI IMG/M metagenome (GOLD analysis project Ga0080013, IMG submission 69236) | Marine viral communities from the Pacific Ocean - ETNP_6_85 (SPADES assembly) (version 2) | ecosystem: Environmental > Aquatic > Marine > Oceanic | place: Pacific Ocean | collected 2013-06-19 | reverse complement strand
TTTTAGATGGGAAGTGGCACAGTCTGGTTGTATCTTATGAGGACAAAGCGACGCCAAGGCTTACCCTGTACCCCGGGGGGGGTGTGGGGGGGGCCCCCCGCCGGGAGCCCCTGATCGAAGCCGTCGCCGACCGCAGCACGAGCCACGGTCGGCGACGGCGTCTTCAGTCGATCAGCGTCGGGTCGGCAGCGGCAGGCGCGGCTTCGCGACGGGCGCGGCCTTCGGCTCGTCGGCCGCGACGCGCGACATGCCGGGCAGGGTGGGCTTCGCGGCACCCGCGGCGACGGGGCGACGAGCCGCGGGCTCGGGCTCGGGCTCGGCGGCGATCTCGGCCTTCATGGCGGCGAAGCGCTCGTCGTCCACGCGTTCCCACGTGCACACGGTGAACGGGTTCCCCTTCTGCGTCGGCCGGTTCTCGGCGTAGCAGATCAGGTGCACGCCCGCGAGCAGATCACCTTCGCCCTCGATCGCCTGCTCGGCGTAATCGGCCCACACGTTCCCGTCGTACTCGACGAGTTCGCCGTTCGCGTCGGGCACGAGGTTCGCGTCGAGGTTCGCGACCGTCGCGTCGTCGAGCCCGAGCAGGGCGACGAGCAGGCTCTTCACGTTCCCGAGCGCGAGTTCAGGCCAATCGCTCGAAAGGTTCACGTAGTAGCAGAAGCGCCCGCGGGTGAGGGTCGCGTCGGGCGCGCTCTGCTCGTCGCCCGTGTGATCCCACGCGGCGAGCGTGTCGTCGAGCGTGAAGTCGCCCGCGAAGAAGTTCTTCTTCTTCCGATTGCTTCCGCCGCGGAGCTTGTCGGAGGTGCAGAGGTACGTGCCGGGCGTGATGAAGGGCGCGCGGCCCTGCGTGGGATCGGCGCTGCCGAGATTGTCGAAGATGCTCATGATCGTTCCGTTTCCTTCGTTCGGTTCGGTACCGGGTGCCGGTGCCGTTCAGTTCGTCGCCGACGTTACGTGCGGCGACGTGTGTACGTCAAGTGCTCGATCTCATTCGGTTTTATCGGCCACGGCCGACTTCGAGCGGATCGCGGTCGTGAGCGTCGCGCCGCAGTTCGGGCAGGCGAAGAGCACGGGCGAGCCGGTCGCGTGCGCGTGTGCGAGCACGTCGGCGACGAGGTGCGGGTGAAGCTCGCCCCGACACGCTGCGCAGCGGGTCGCGGGCCGGGGCTTCGAGCGCTTGAAGCCGCTCACTTCGAGCCCTTGCGGGTCGGGATCACGACGAGCTTCGCGGGGCCGGTGTACCCGCGCTGCCAAACGGCCCACGCGTAATCGCACGAATCAGTGCGGCTCGCGCGGTACCTGCCCGACGCGGTCGGCCGCTCGCCGACGTGCGGGCACTCGGGCTCGCCGTCGTCGGCGACCGGGTGCAGGGCTTCGCTCAGCGGTCGGCCTGCCTCGAATTGCCACGTGCCGCGGCACGCCTTACACGCGGCCGACGTGCAGAAGCTCGGGCGATCCGTCATGACGAATACGGCGTACAGGCCCGAGCCGTCGACGAGCACGTCGGCCCGCTTCGAGCCCGAGCCGAAAAAGTTCAGGCGCAGCAGGTACGCGACGAAGCCACCTTCACGCACGACCGCGAGCGCGTGCCGAATGAAGTCGAGCGCGTCTTTGAAGGGCGGGTTCCCGACGACGTGATCGACGTCGTCGACGTCGTCGACGTCGAGCGCGGTGAAGTCGGCCCGAAGTACCTGAAGCCCGCGGCGCTCGGCTTCGCACGCTCGGGCTTCGTCAAGCTCGACGCCGATCACGATCGGCGTGAGTGACGGGCCGAACGCTTCGACGAGCCCGAGCCCGATCGCCCCCGTGCCGCAGCCCGCGTCGAGCACGAGCGCCGGGCGTACCCGTGCCGACGGCGCGTGCCGAAGCTCGGGCAGGTACTCGGCGAGATCGTCGACGCACGCCGCGGGCGTCTCATAGAAGTCGAGCGGGTTCGCGTCGAGCCGTCGGCCGCGCTCGCTGCTTCGGTTCGTGCTGCTCATGGGTTGATCTCCGGTTCGTGGTTCCATGCGGCAAAGCCGAGCTTCTGCATCCCGCCGCCCGTTTGTTCGATGAATGCCGCGTCGGCCGTCGCCCGCTCGATCGCCTGCCGAGCGACCCACGTGTGCGCGGCGACGCTCATGCGTACGACGTACTCGGCCTGCCCCGGCCGGTGCGTGCGCCCGAGTAGCTGCTGCCAAACCTGCCCGCTCGTCGGGGGCTCGACGACGAGCCCGTCGGCCCATGCTTGCAGATTCTTCCCGCGGCCGTGCACGCGGATCGAGCAGGCCGGGAAGTCGACGCGATCGTGCGGCGAGTCGGTGCCCGCGCCGTACGTGCTGAAGCCGAAGCGCCGCAGGCGCGCGGCGATCTCGGGCGACTGGTACCAGACGATCCCGCGCTCGCCCTTCGCTCGACGCTTGTCGCGCCAATCGGCCACGGCCGACGGCAGGAAGTCGTCGATCCACACGGCGACCGTCGGCGGGCCGTAGATCCCCGCGTGCCTGCCGTACTGCTCGCGCACCTCGATCCACGCGTCGAGCTTGCGCTTCAGGCCCGGCCCGAGCGTGCCCTTCGAGACGGCCCGCGACACGAGCCCCGGTGAGTCGAGCCCCGGCCCTGCTCGGTGATCAAGGAACGACCGCAGGCTCGCGAACCACGTGCGCCGCACGTCGAGCCAGTCTTCAGCAGGTTCGACCGTCCAGCGCTGAAAGAAGCCCGACGAGATCGTCGCGGCGTGCCGACTCCAATCGAGCGCGCTCACGATCTCGGTGCCGTCGGGCAAGATCCAATCGTTCGAGATCGCCTTCAGCGCGTCGCGCACGACGACCGGCACAAGCGTCTTCCACTGGCGCAGCACGAGCGAGGCTTCGCACGCCGACGACTCGGTCGCGACGACGCCGGGAAGCGACCTGAAGCGCTCGCCGTACGCGAGCCGGGCCTTCGTCGTCGCGCTCGCGCCGGGCTCGAACTCGACGCGGCCCGCGGCCCATTCGACGAGCGGCTTCACGGCCGAGTGCGCGTACCGATCGGGCTCGCCGTCGACGTCGAGCACGTTCGCCCACATGATCGCCGTACGGTTCGAGAGCGGCAGCGGCGAGCGGTCGCGCAGGGCGATCTCGGCGAGGTGCGCATAATCCAGAATCGACCGGGCCGAGAGCGTGCCCGAGAGGATCAGCACGCGCACGTGAGGGTTCCCCTGCACGTACCGGATCAGGCGCTTCGTGCGCGCGGCCGTGTCGTTCCTGAAGGCGTGCGCTTCGTCGATCACGATCACCTTCGGCCCGAGCCGTTCGAGCAGGGTGCTCGACTCGGGCATGCTCAGGCGACCGTGCGAGATCGCGGTCGGGGGCGTGTACTCGAAGTGCAGGCGAGCCCATTGTCGATCCCGCGAATGCTGCCCGCGCATCATTTCGGGCGGCACGAGCAGCAGGGTCGACGGCGTCTCGTCGAGCCCGAGCGCGAGCCGTACGGCTTCACCCGCAAGCTCGCCGATCAGCGTCTTCCCGAAGCCGACGTCGATCGCCCCGATCGCCCCGAGCCCTTCGACGCCGCTCAGCGCCGCGTCGTGCAGCGCCGCGAGCATCGCACCCTGAACGGGCCGAAGCGCGACGCGAGTGCCCGCGGCCGGGCCGCAGTCGACGTCGACCGGGTGCCTGCTGAGCGCCGCGGTGAAGACGCGGGCGCACTCGGCCCCATACCCGTCGACGCTCTCGACGTCGAGCGGCGCGTACGGCATGCCGCAGATCCGATCAACGTCGGTCGGCGAGCCCGTGAGTTCGCGCCGCAGTCGCGCCGCGGCCTGAAGACGCTCGAACGCGTCGGCGTTATCAGCCACGGCCGTTACTTGCGGCCCGCATGCGCTCGGCTCGGATCTGGCGACGGGTGAGCGGCAGGTCGAAGAAGCGCCGCATGCTGATCGTCTGCGGGTGCGTGCCCTGCCGCACCTCGATCTGCTCGCGACGGGCCGGGGCTCGCTCGAAGCTCTTCGCCCGTCGGGCTCGCTGCGTGCGCCTGCGCGCCGTGGTTCGCGGGTAGCGTCGGGCTCGAAGTTCCTTGATCGTCATGCCGTGCCGTGCCTTTCCGTTCGTGAGAGCGGTGCTCTCGGTGCCTGCGCTGCTCGCTCAGGGCTTCCGAAGGGCTCGGGCACGTCGACACACGCCCGAGCCCTTCGGAAGCCGTACGGGGCCGCTCTCGGCCCCGTACGACGAGCGGCTGCTACCAGCCGAAGACGCTCTCGATCCATCCGGGGGCGCACATGCGCTCGATCATGCGGGCGCGCAGGGCGTCGCGGATCGGGGCGTACGCGCCGTGCAGCGTCGAGTCGAAGTACGTCTCGATCTCGTCGGCGATCAGGGCGCTCAGCTTGTCGGGCGGGAAGCCGTCGAGTTCCCAACCGACGACCGTGCGCTCGCCGTTCATGGTGCGAATCACGTCGTCGCCGAACGCGTCGACGTACCCGTCGAACCGGGCCGACTTCTTCTTCACGGCCATAGGCGGCAGGTTGAACTTCTTCACGTGGCTCAGGTCGAGCGCGAGGCGACGGCACTCGAACTCGAAGAAGTTCCCGGTGAGGTGCATGAGCTTCCCGACGGCTTCTTCGACGGCCTGCGGAATGTGCACGCCCTCGGGATCGAAGTCGCCCGCGTACAGCAGCACGGCCTTTCGGGGCATGTGGTCGGCGTCGATCAGGGCGTCGACGTCGTGCTCGCGCGTCGTCTCCCAATCGCACGCGTCGCACCCCGCGCCGTCGCAGTCGTCGCAGCGGTCGTGATCGAAGTAGTCGTCGGCCGCGAGCCTACCGAGCACGTCGAGCCCGACGTCGACCATGCCGCCGCGGTGCTTATTCATGCCGTTCCCGCCCGTGAACTCGATCGGCTCGACGGCCTTCACGACGCCGTCGAACCAATCCTTCAGCGAGGCGATCGACGGGTACCCGCGAAAGGCGAAGCACGACACGCCCGACAACTTGCAGACGCCCTCGAAGACGGGCATGAGTGCGGCCTTCTCGAAGGCGACGCTCACGACGACGTCCTGCCCGAGCCACCGGCCGAAGTCGACGGCCCAGTTCGGGATCGACCGCATGTACCGAGCGGCCTGCTTCAGCCCGTGGTCGAGATCGAGGTTCCGTTCGGTCGACTCGCCGTTCGTGAACGAGCGGCCCCGATCTTCGAGGCAGTCGAGATCGAGCTTCCCCTGCCATCGCGCGGCGCTCATCGTGTCCTTCAGTCGCTTGTACTCCTTGAAGCTGTTCTCGATCAGGCCGCGCGCGACGAACTGATAGAAAAGCTGACGCAGCGTCATCTTCATACTGTGCTCGCGCACGTACTCGTCGATGATCTCGCCCGCGATACGGATCGAGTCGGGTCGGCTGAGCCGGGTGTCGTTCTTCGTGCGTGCCATCGTGCTTCCCTTCGGCCCCGCGGGGCTCGGTGTGTGTGTGTGTGTGGAGTTCCTACCAGCGAAGCCCCGTCGGCCGAACCGTACGGGGCGTCGCGCGTCGGCCGTGGCCGTTACCCTCGCGGGCTCGGCTCGACGTCCCACTTCGTGAGCAGCAGGTCGATCTCGCGCTGCACGAACTTGTCGGCGAAGTTCCCGTTCGCGTCGATCAGGTCGGCCGAGAGATCGGCGACGTTCGCACGCACGATCTCTCGCTCGCGCAGCGTGCCGTGCCCGTCGATCGTCCAACCGGCCGCGCAGAGCACACTCGGCGCGGTGCGCACGTCGCGCTGAGCGCGGCGCTCTTCGCGTGTCGGCAGGGCGCGGCGCTCGCGGCGCAGGTTGGCGTGCTTGAGTGCGGAGGTGATCAGCAGGGCGCGGAGGTTCATGGTCGGTTCCGTTCCGTTCGCGCTGCGTCGGTGCAGCAAGGGAAGTATCTATCGGCCGTGGCCGACCGTCAAGTGCACACGTGAAATGAATCGGCCATGGCCGACCCTCGCGCTAGTACCTACCGAGCAAATACCGAAGCGGCCCGCACTCGACTCTCGTGTCGAGTGCGGGCCGTCGGGGGCTCTCAGCGGCTCTCAGGCCGTCTCACCTAGCGTCGGATCACGAGCCCGCCCGAGAGCGCGACGATCTCTTCGAGCATCGGCAGGATCTCGTGAGCGGCCGGGTGCCGCATATCCACGCGCACGGCCTTCACCGGCACGCCGTCGTGCAGCAGGGCACCGTCGCGAGCGAGCCCGCGGCGGAAGTGCGCCGCGACGTGCGCCGGGCCGCGATGGAACTTGAACGCGTTCCAATGGTCGACCCGCGCGTCGCCGTCGTCGCGCTCGTCGCTCTCGACGGCCCGCATGTACGGGGCGAGCAGGATGCTCAGCGGGATCGGGTCGGCGACGGATCGAGCCGAGCCGTTCGCGTACGTCGGGCCGCAGCCGACGTACACGACGAGCCCGACGTCGACGACGTCGACGTGCTCGACGCGGTCGAAGGTCGTCGACGTCTGCTCGACGGCCTTCGGCTTCTGCTCGCCGACGACGACGCCCTGCTCGAAGCCCCGCTGAATCAGGCGCTCGGCCGCGTCGTCGAAGACGGCCTGCGTGATCCCTGCAAGGTGATCCCACGACGGCGGCACGACGATCAGCGTCGCCGCGTCGAGCGCGTCGACGGCCTTCATACGGGCTTTCGCTCCCATGCCCTCGAAGCCGTCGGCGTCGAGCGTCGGTTCGAGGTGCTTCCGGTACACGCCCCGCACGTGCGCGGCGCTCTGCCCGCCGGGCAGGTTCGCGACGAGCACCGCGTCGAGCGCGATCAGGCCGTACAGGTTCGCGCCGGGGCTCGCGCCGTCGGCGAAGCTCTCGGCGGCGATCCCGCGCAGGCACCCGCGAGCTTCGTCGAGCGAGGCTTCGGCCTGCCCGTGCTCGACGCGCTCGATCAGCGCGTCGAAGGCAGCGACGGCCGCGTCGCCCGCGCCCCCGACGTCGACGAACACCGGCTTCGGCGCTTCACCCGAAACGGGCGGGCGCACGACCGAGCGCTCGATCTTCGGGGCGGCGGGTGCCGGGGCGGCGGGTACCGGGCGCACGACGTCGGGCTCGACGACCGGCTCGGGCTCGGCCGCGGGCTCAGCGACGGGATCGGGCTCGTCGGTCGCCGCGGTGAAGGCCGACTCGTCGACGGTGATCGTCGCCTTTCGGGCGTCGAACTTGTCGGCCGTCGAGCGCACGAGCCACACGGGGGCGATCTTGTCGAACCGGGCCTTCGTGAACCGGCTCGTCTTCTTCCCGTCGACGTGCCCGTCGGCGACGATCGCGTTCACGGTGCCGACCGCGCTCTTCGCGGCCTTCGCGAAGTTCGCGGCGCCGTCGGTGCCGTGCTCGCCGACGCAGTACGCGACGAGCCAGAGCACGAGCAGGGCGTCGACCGCGTCGCGCGGCAGGGCGTCGAAGGCCGCTTCGGTGAGCCCGAGCGCGCCCGACGTCTCGACGACGACCGCGTGCGGCTCGAAGGGAAGCTCGGGCGCGGTGCCCTTGTCGCCCTTGTCGGCCGTGGCCGATCCTTTCGTCTTCTTCGTGTCGCCGAAGCCGTCGATCGTGTACCCGAGCCCGACGATCATCTTCAGGTGCAGGTCGTCGACGTCGAAGCCTGCCTTACGCAGCGCGCTCTCGGCCGCTTGTCGGCCGATCTTGCGCACCGAGCCGAAGCCCGCGAGAGCACCGCGCAGGCGCTCGTCGACGTCGGCTTGCGACTGCACGGTGAGCGCGTCGAGCCCGTCGATCGCGAACTCGCCGATCGACGCGATCCGGCTCATGTGCAGGGCCGTCGGGTCGACGCCCTGCTCGCGGCAAATCTCCTCGACGCCTGCGAGGGTCGCGACGCCGTCGGCGACGTACCCGCGAGCGTGCAGCGCGTCGGCGACGTCGCTCAGCAGGGCGTCGGTGATCGGCGTGTTCGCACCCGCGTCGGGCGGCGTGAGCCCCGTCGGCTCGGCCGGTGCCTTCGTGTCGGCCGTGGCCGTTCCGCCGCGCTGCTTCTTCACTAGATCCTTGAGACTCATGATCGTCGCTCCATTCCCGTTCGGTTCGGTTCGGGTGTTTCCGCTCAAAAGGAAGCGCAGGGGCGAGTTCCCGCCGCGCCGGTTCTTTGGACTCTGCGAGCAGATCGCCGCGAACTCGCAGCCCTTGTACATGGTGCAGGCCGCGTGCCTGAAGGGAACCTGCTCGACGTCGGGCTCGCACGCGACGTCGTACATAGTGCCCGCGAGCCTTTCGGTGCTCTGCCACGCGTCTTCGACGTCTTCCCACGATGCGACGGCGTGCACGGGCATCGACGCCCGGCCCGACTTCGTGCGGTAGTACACGTGCGAGATCGCGACGCGCTCGGGCAGGGGCGGCGCGTCGGTCTTCCAATGCGCCCACGGGCTCGACGGGTGCGTGAAGATCGCCGCGGCCGAGTACGTGAGCGCCTGCCGATTCAGCCGAAGCTCGTCGGTGCTCGGCAGGTAGTCGAAGCTACTGCATGTTTTGTGGTCGGCGATCGACGGCGTGCCGTCGGGCAGGGTCGCCGGGTGCCAGATCGCCGCGAGCTTCCCGAGCAGGTCGCCGAAGTCGATCTTCCCTTTGAAGCGCATCATGCGCGGCTGATCGGTGCCTGCACCTTCGTCGAGCAGGCCGCAGTCGAGCCAGTCTTCGACGAGTAGATCGGGGAAGTCTTCGGGCTTCGGAAGATGGTGCACGCCCGAGCGAGCGACCTGCCTGAAGAAGAAGTCGTCGGTGCTCAGGCCGGGTGTCGCCGCGAGCACCGCTTCGCGCTCTTCGGGCGTCTTCGCGTCGAGCCACGATTCGAGCAGGTCGTGAACGCCGATCCCGATCACGAGCGGCCTGCCCGTCGGCACCTCGACCGCGGCGACGCGGTCGAACCAATACTTCCGCAGGCACGCGCCCGCGGTCGAGCCCGCTGAATGCGAGTAGTTCAGGCGCTTCCCGCGGTGATCGAAGAGCAGCCCGTTCGCGTCGACGGTGATCAGGGGATCGAGCCCTTCGACGAGCACCTTCTTCGGGTCGAGCGTCGCGAGCGCGTACCGGCTCGGGTTCCCGTCGGCAACTTGAAGAGCCACGATCAGGCCGTCGCGATCGGCGTGAAGGCGACGCCGCACAAGCACCGCAGGCCGACGCGCGGCTCGAAGTGCTCAGCGCCGCACGGGCAGGCCCACACGTCGGCGTCGATGCGCCTGCGCACCGTGAAGCGCTCGGGCCGCTCTTCGAGGCACGCGAGCACGTCGTCGAAGGGATCGGCTTCGACGGGCTTCGAGCCGTTCCACGGGTCGGGCAGGATCCCGTCGATCCCGAGCGCCCGCATGATCCGACCGCGCGAGCGCTCGTCGGTGATCCGGGGCAGGGCCGCGATCACGCGGTCGAGCAGGTACGTCGACGAGCGCCTTCGGCCGTGCTCGTCGGCGATCCGAATGCAGAGTTCGCCGAACGGGTCGGGCGATGCTTCGACGGAAACGGCCGCAGTCGGCACCCGCGCGCCGGGCAGGAAGGGCGACGCGGGCATGCTCGTCGCGGCGAAGACTCGGGCGAACCACAATTCAGTCTTCATGGCTGCACGAGCGACCGCGATCTGAGCCCGCTGCTCGGCCGTAGCGGGCTCGAAGGGCACGAGCCAGCCCTGCGCACGGGCGAGCCCTTCGGCGTGCCTGAGCTTGTCGCCTGCGCTCGCGTACGGCCCGAGATAGTCGTGCAGGGTGCCGCCGTCGACGCGGTCGACCGAGACGTCGTACCAGTTCGCCGGATCGTTCGGGTCGCTCGGCCCGAGCAGGGCGTCGGCGTCGAGCCCGGCCCACTCTCGGCAATCGTCGTCGGTCGCGCCGTGCACGACGTCGAAGATCGGCTCGTCGCGGCCGACCGCGGCGTACCCGTACAGGCTCGTCGGTGCGTCGTCGAGCAGGTACACGTCGCGGTCGACGCGCTGCTCGTGCACGTCGACATACCGGCTCAGCAGGCGCTCGAAGGGCAGCGCGACGAGCAGGTCGAACATGGTCGCCGACGTCTTCGGCCCGCCTTCGTCGAGCTTGAAGATCGCGAGCGCGAGATCGCGCATGCTCAGGTGAAGCGTGAAGCGCTCGGTGCCGGGCAGGGGAAGCTCGGTGAAGTCGCTCACGACCGGCCCCCGTCGGCGACCTGAAGCTCGACGACTTCGACGAGCCCTGCGAGATCGGCGATTCGGTACCGCGGCCCGCCCGAACACACGACGGTCGCGTGCCGGGTGTTCCAGAAGTCGGCGAGGTGATCGAGCACGGCGATCGGCTCGCTCGCGCCCTGCTCGGTGCGCTTGTACGCCGCGCCGCTCACGGGCTCGTCGGGCGGCACGAGCCGCAGGGGCTTCACGACATGGCCGTCGGTCGTGCTCGCCTTCGGCGCGGTGCCGGGCTTGCGCAGGCGCTTCACCTTCTTCGGCTTCGCGGGCCGCTTTTCGACGGCGAGCCGAATACTCAGGCCGCGCTCGATCGCGTCGGCGATCCGGTCGTGATTCAGGAAGCACTCGGCTTCGTACGCCTTCAGCCAGTCGGGCCGGTCGGCGAGCTTACCTTCGGTCGCGGCCTGCGCTCGGCCGGGCTGCTTCCTGCGGAAGATATCGATCACCTTGCTCAGCACGCTCGCGGGTCGGCTGTTCGGGTTCATGGCTCAGGCTTCCTTCGTGGTCGGGGGCGTGACGTCGACGAGCAGGTACCCTTCGGCGTCGTGATTCTCAGCGAGGCAACGGTCGCACACGTGCACCTCACGGTCGGCGACGTCGAAGGCGACGTGCGCTTCGGCGATGCGCCCGCAGTCGCACTCGATGATCGACTGATCGGCCACGGCCGACGCGATCCCGTCGGCGAGCGCGTCGAGCGCGTCGAGCATCGCACCGCAGGTCGGAGTGCGCTCGATCGCTTCGACGATCGAGTCGTCGACGGTCGGCTTCAGCACGCAGTCGCGCGTCGTGTCGAGCAGGGCTTTCGCGAAGCCGCTGCCGAAGTCGTGCGCTTGCATGAGTCGCACGACGACGGTGCCGCGTGCGGCGAGTTCGAGGTTCGGGGCGGGCAGTCGGTCGGGCATGTTCGTTCCGTTCAGTTCGTTTCAGGGTCGCTCAGGGGCGACGTGGGTACGTTACAGAAGCCCCCGAAGGGGCGCAAGGCTAGCGCGTGCGCTCGTCGAGCAGTTCGGCCATGTAGCCGCGAGCGGTCGGGTAGAAGGCAGCGTGCACCGTCGGCTCGTCGCCGCGCACGTACGCCCGGAAGACGACCGCACGGTGCCCTTCGACGGTCGGCACGATGCTCTCGCGTCGGCCGTACTTTGTCGCGTTGAACACGCGGATCAGACCGGGCAGGCCGCGAGCCTTCAGGCCGCGCAGGCGCTTCACGATCTCGATCTGCATGCTCGTCGGGGCGTTCTCGGGGTCGTCGGCGAGCACCACACGCGCGGCACGGGCGACGGCTTCGCCGTCTTCGGTGCAGAGCGTGAGCAGGTCGGCTTCGTCGGCCGTGAGCGCCGCAGGGGCGTCGGTGATCTCAGTCGGCAGGGGCTCGTCGCCCTTCAGCATCTTCAGGCCGACGAAGGTGTACGCGCGGCACCGCTCGCCGATCTCGTCGTCGCGGTGCACGGTCGCGCACTCGCCGCCCTTGTCGACGTGCACGAGCGTCCCGTCGCTCTCGCGAAGCAGGTCGAGACGCGAGCCCCGGCCGAGCTTCGACGTGCCGTGAACGACGAAGCCGTGCGACTCGAACAGGCGCACGGCCTTCGCGAGCCGCGTCTTCTCGATCACGGGCAGGGTCGCGTCGGGATCCTTCAGCACGAACTTGCAGTCGTCGGGCACGAGGGTCGTGAGACGGCTCACGGCCGACCACGTCGCGTGGTGGATCCCGTTCGGGTACCAGCCCCCGAAGTGAGTGAAGGCGAGAGCAGTGCGGGCTGCGGGCGTGAGCTTGTCGAGCGTACTGTTCATGGTCGTTCCTACAGGCCGAGCGCGGTGAAGACCTGCCGCATGAGGCACTGCGCGAGCGGGCTGCTCAGCAGGGCGGCGAGTCGGTTTGTCGTGCTCAGTGCGTCGGCCATGTGTGCATGGTATCAGCCATGGCCGATTCTACAAGTAAACACATGAAATGAATCGGCCATGGCCGAACCTGAGCTAGTACCTACCGAGCTTTAGTGCGTCGGCCATGGCCGAGCGTGTCGGGTCGCGAGATACGGCCCGACGCCTGTACGGGGCTCTCAGGTCGCCCGAGCGCCGGGCATGAGATCGGCGAGTCGGTCGGCTTCGACGGGATCTTCTTCGAGCCCTTCGGTGCTCAGGCCGAGGTGCTTCCGCAGCACGTACTCGGTGCTGATCTGTAGCTTCGTCGCGGCTCGAAGAAGGTGTCTGTGTGGCACGACGTAGTACCGCAGGCCGCGCCACCGTGTCTTCTTCACGCCGTCGAGCGCGCTGAGCGCGCCCGTGATCGTGCCCTGCCCTGGTACGCGGTGATCGCCCGTGAGCGTGCTCCACTGGCGGCGAAGCTCGCCGACGTTCACGAGCAGGCGACGCGGCCCTGCACCGCTCTCAGGGTCGCGCATGAGCACGCCTGCCTTCGACGCGGCCTGCGATCCCTTCGCGACCGCGAGAGCCACGGCCGCGAGAGCGTCGAGCCGATGACTCGTGAGCGCGAGCGCTTCGTGATAGTCGCGGCGCACGCCCGGCACGAGAAAGCGGCCCCCGACGTCGACGCTGCGCGTGTGGTGCAGGTACTCGACGTGCTGCGCGATCTTGCCCGGCTTGCGCTCGCGCGTGCGAACCCATCCGGCCGTGCGTTCCCAACCGAGCAGATCGGCCGCTCGCGGGTCGACGTGGAAGTGCCGGATCCGCTGCGCGACCGCTTCAATATCCTCGCTCGTGTGCGCACCCGTGAGCGGCAGGGCGTCGGCGTTGTTCGCGGCGATGATCACGCGAACCGCACCTTCGAGGCTCGCCGTCGGCCTGCCCTTCGCTTCGACACGACGCGTTGTTTCGGCGACGAGCGACCTGAAGCTCGCGCTGAGCCCTTCGGCCTGCGCTGCGGTCGCGGGCACGATCTTCTCGTCGAGAAAGACGACGGGGCAGTGTGCGATCGACGAATTGAACCGGGCCGTCGCCTCGCTCAGCGACACGGGTGCCGCGCCCCACATGGCACCGAGCGCGCCCGCGAGCATGCCCTTCCCCGTTCCCCCGGCCCCTTGCAGGTAGAGAGCGCTCGTCGGCCGTTCGAGGATCGAGCAGGTCGCGAGCCAGTCGAGCAGCCCTTCGGCGTCGTCGCCTCCGAGCAGGCGCAGCCACGCGTCGACGTCGTCGTGCTGCACGGGCTCGACGTGCGGGCGCGGTGCAGCAGGTAGTCGAAGCGTCGTGCCTTCGATCGACGGCGTGCGGGCGCTCAGGCTCAGGATCACCCGGTCGATCTGGTACCCGTACTGCGCGAGCAGGCCGGGAAGCTGCCTGAAGCCGCCCTTTTCATTGAAAAGGTGCAGGTCGAGATCGCCGCAGCCCTTCGTGAGCAGGGCGCGAAGCGCCTGCGTATTCTTCGTCGGCGGGAAGTACCGCAGGCCGAGCCCCGAACCGGGCGGGCCGTCGCCGTCGATCTCGCGGGCGTCGAGCACGTAGTACGTCGAATCATGGAAGAGCAGCGGCGGAAGCATGCCGCCTTCGGGGCCTTCGACGTGGCTCGACGCGATCAGCAGGGCGCGCTTCCGCTCGGCTTCGGCTTTCGCGGCGTGCTCGGCTTCCTTGCGGGCCGCTTCGTGCGCGGCTCGTCGGCAGCATTGATCCCACAAATCGCCGAGGGCTTCGCTCAGGGGCGTTCTGCTCGTGCCTGCTTCGACGGCCTTCACGGTCGGGCCGTGGAAGATCGCGTAAAGCTCGCGAGGCTCGGTGCACTTCAGAAGCTCGGCGATCAGGCAGATCGCCTCGAAGGTCGTCTGATTCCGCTCGCCTCGCTTGAAGAAGACGCGGCCCGCTTTCAGCGCCTTGTACAAACCGGGCCAGCGGTGCCGCAGGGCTTCGCTCAGGCCGGTCGCAGTCCAATCTTCAGGCCCGAGCAGCCACGCGTCGAGATCGTCGCCGACGGGGGCGTCGCCCTCGAAGACGTCGCGCGGCACAATAATCTCGGCCGTGGCCGATAGATCGAGCCACGGGGCGACGTCGAGCCGCAGGTCGGCTTCGAGCGCCGCGACGTCGACGTACGCTTCGGTCGGCTTCCCGTCGCGCACGACGAGCGGAAGGCGGAAGCACCGCGACCATTCGTTCGAGATCCGGTCGAGCACGAACGGCCGGTCGGCCCACGTGTCGATCTCCGGTTTGATTGCATCATGCAACCACTTCAGGAAGCCCGCGCCGGGCTTCGGTGGGTTTCCGTTCGGCTCGGGCGGGTGCCCGGCCCACGACTTGAAGACGGCGATCGGCAGGGGCTCGCTCAGTACCCAACCGAGCCGGAAGCCTGCGCGGGTCGTGTACCCGAAGGCCGCTTCGAGTTCGGCGTCGCCGAAGCGCTCGAAAAGCCGGATCATGAAGTCTTCGGAATCGGCCGTGGCCGACCATGCGACGTGATCCTCGCGATCGAAGTCGACGAGTACGACGTGCTGCCGAAGGGCGATCCCGTGCTCGGCGAGCGAGCGCAGCGCGTCGATCTTCACGCGGGGCTGAACGGTGCTCAGGCCGTCGGGCTCGTGCACCCGGTACCCGACCGCATGCGCGTCGAAGGCGTAACAGGTACTCAGGGCGTCGATCAGGTCTTCGACCGGGAAGGCGTCGGCGTCGTCGTCGCCGATCCCATGCCACGACTCGACTCTAGCGTGCTGCCAAACAGCGACGCGGGGCTCAGCAGGTGCTCGGGGGGCTTCCATTCATGGGGCCTTTCGCTCGGTGCGTTCGTGCGTCGCCGACCCGACGGTGCAGAACCCGAGCCCCCGACTTGCCGAAGCGAGCCGAGGGTCGGCTTCCACGCACCGAGCGCCCCCGTCAGGGCATCGGGCGACTTGCCTCACGGCATGACGCGACGGGACGGTACCAGAAGCGGCCGGGCATGGGGAAGGGCTGAGATCGGGGCTGAGAGCCCTTCAGCGGGGGCTCGGCCGAGCACGTGCCACGACGATCGAACTCTCGACGAGATTGTCGAAAAAAACGGCCGAGAGCCCTTCAAGGTGCCTCTATTACCTTCTTTTCTTCGACTCTTCAGAAGGGATAGGGGCGGGTTGGCACACGTGCCCGAAAGGCTAACGGTGCCGCGCACTTAGCTCTGCCATTAGGGCATGGCATAGGGTGGCACACGTGGCACGTCGAGCGCGGTGTGCGGCGACTGTAAGTGCTCGGGATTGCACGCGAATCGGCGAGATCGAGCGCGTGCCACGTGTGCCACGTCGAAAGGCGTCGATCTAACGCACGAAGACACGCTCGGGCATGCGTTAGCGCTAACGCATCGAGCGTTAGCGGAATCGGCCATGGCCGCATGCCACGACGATCTAAACGTCGTGGCACGCGCTAAAAACGACCGCGAGCCGCACCCGGCCGGGCGTAAGTGCGCGAGATCGCCCACGAATCCCGACGCTAACGAGCGCGCAGGCCCGAGCCGTCGGCCGAGCACGTGCCGAAGCGGCCTTCGAGCTAACGCAATCGCGCGGCGAATAGCTGAACAATCACGCGGGCTTCGAGCTAACGCATGCCCTTTATCAGCCGTGGCCGTTTGACTTCGTTTAATGCTCGGTAGATACTTCTGCACATGAGCAACGACCTGAACGACACGACGCCCCGCCCCGCCCCCGAGCAGGAAATGAGCTACTGCGACCGCTTGACGGGCGCACTTCTTCCCGACCGGAACGGTCGCAGGGGCGCGCATCGTTACTTCGCCGACGCGAAGAGCCGCGAGATCGTCGACCTTTGGACGCGTATCGGCCGCGAGATCGACACGGTCGTCGCGACGCCCGAAGCGAAGCGCCTGCTGCGGGCCGACGTGTGGAGTTTCGCGAATCTCGGTGCCGTCGACGGCACGAAGAAGCGGCACGGCGACGTCGAGCGCGAGGCTCAGCGCGAAGCTAAGCGGCAGGCGCGTAAGGCCGCTCGCTCGGCCATGCGCCGCGCCGGGCTCTGCCCGATCAGCGGGCAGGTCGTCGAGCAGGATCCGAACGCGACCGGCCGGAAGACGTACGTCGACGCGAACGCTCAGAAGCTCGGGCAGCACATTCGCCGGATCACGGCCCTGCTGCCGCAGATCACGTACTGCGACAAGCGGCAGAAGAACCAGTGGCGGGCCGAGTTCAAGGCTCTCGCGAACCTGTTGAACGGATAGAGACGACGCAACCGTCGGCCACGGCCGACACTGAGCGCCCACGGGCGCACGAACGGAAAGACCATGAACGACACGAACACGACCTTCGCCCCGATCACCTTCGACGCCGACGGCTTCGTCGACGGCTCGATCACCTTCACGAACGGGCTCGCGCACTCGTTCCGCACGACGCAGGGCCGCGTCGACGCCGACGGTGCCTTCGACGATCTCGGGATCGACGACACGCACGCCCGCACGGTGCGCCGCGGGTACGCCGCTCGTCGGCTCACGTACGACGGCATGCTCGACGACACGTGCGTCGGCGTCGGCATCGGCGAGTACGTCGACGCGGCGTGCGACGCGGCCGAGCGCCGGGTGCTCGCTCGCCCCTGAGCGCCCCCGAGAGCGACCGTGAAGGCCGGGCCGAGTGCGAGCCCGGCCTTCGTGCGTTCGAGCCTTCACGGTCGCCCGCACGAGCCCCTGAGAGCCCTGAGCCCGTGCGGGGCTCGACCGGGTCGTTCTCGCCGCGTAAGGTGGGCCGATATGGCGAAGCCTCAAAAGTCAAGCACGCCGGGCGCGGTAATGGACGTCGAGCGCGTCGCGGCGCTCGTCGGGTACGTCGAAGAAGGCATGCCGTACAAGCACGCGTGCGCGCTCGCCTCGATCCCGTACTTCACTTTTCAAGGGTGGAAGCGTCGCGGGCGCGACTGGCAGAAGCGGATCGCCATGGGCGAGCCCGAGCCCGTCGAAGACACGCTCGACGCGTGGGCGATCGAACTCGTCGACCTGCTTGAAGCGGCCGAAGCGTCGGGCATGCGGCACCACTTGAAGACGATCAGGCGCGCGACCGAAGGCACGTGGATCCCTAGCAGGCCGTATCAGGACACGATCAGCACGCCCGACGGCCCCGAGATCGTCACCCGATGGACGCAGCCGAAGTACATCGCGCCCGACGTGCGCTCGGCTCAGTGGATGCTCGCGAAGCGACACCCGAACGAGTTCGGCGATCGGAAGGGCACGCTCACGACGTCGCGCACCTCGAACGGCGACGTCGAGACGCTTGTGCAGGTACTCGACGTCGACGGGGCGAGCACCGAGCAGCTTGAAGCCATGGCTCGCGCGGCGCTCGACGACGACGGTGCGCTGAAGGAAGGCGTGATCGGGTGAGCGCCCCGTTCGCGCACGGCAGGCAATCGGCCACGGCCGAAGCCTTCGACGCGTGGTACGCGGCCGACATAGGCTCGCCGGGTGGCGGCGTGAAGCTGAACGCCCTGAACGCGCACACGGCGACAACGTCGTCGATCGAGCAGCTTGCGATCCGTCGGCTCTCGTGGTTCGTGCGCCTACTGTGGGAAGTCGTCGAGCCCGGCACGCCGCTCGTGTGGAATTGGCACCTCGACGCCGTGTGCTTCGAGCTTGAACGCGTCATGCACGGCGAGGTGATCGCCCTCGAAGAGAGCCCCGACGGGATCGTCGTGAAGCGGGCCTTCACGAGCGATCTCGTGATCAACATTCCGCCCGGCCACATGAAGAGCCTGATCGTCTCGGTCTTCTTCCCGGCGTGGCAGTGGATCCACCGACCCGAGCTTCGATCCCTGTACGTCGCGAACTCCGACTCGCTCGTGAAGCGCGACTCGCGACGCACCCGCGATCTGATACGCAGCGAGCGGTACCAGCGGCTCGTGCTTCGGCACATGCGCGCACTATGGCGGCGACTGCGCAGGCCGTCGCACGTGCGCACGGTGCCCGCTATCGGCACGTGCGATCCACCGACCGAAGGGTGCCCGAGCCCCGCGTACCGGCGCATGCTGCGCGACGTCGCGAGCGTCGACGAGATCGAGTCGTGGGGCTTCCGCGTCGATCAGGGCGAAGTCGCGAACTTCGGGAACACGACGAGCGGGTACCGACAATGCAAGCCGATCGGCGGGAAGATCACGGGCGAGCGCGCCGACGGGCTCGTGATCGACGATCCGTACGACGTGAAAGAAGTCGTACTCGGCAATGCCTCGCGGCAGAGCGAGCGCATGCGGGAAGTCGTCGACGTGTACGACCACGTGCTGAGCAGTCGGCTCAATAACAAGGGCGCGCGACGGCAGGACGGCACCGGAGGCTATTACCGGATCCTGATCATGCAGCGGATTCACGAAGACGATCTCGCGGGCGTGCTACTGCGCCGCGGGTACCGGCACGTCGTGATCCCGACCGAGTTCGATCCCGAGCCCGACCATTACAACGTGCACCCGATGGATCCGCGCACGGTGAAGGGCGCGCTGCTCTTCGCGAAGCTCTTCAGCGCCGACACGGTCGAAGAGATCAGGATCGTCGAACTCGGCGATCGACACTACCGAGCGCAGCACGGGCAGGATCCCGCGCCCGCGACGGGCGGCACGTTCGCGTCGTCGTGGTTCGTGCCTCGATACACTACGCACCCGCAATCACTTCACTTCGACGAATGGGCGATCACCGTCGACGCCGACTTCGGCAGCGACGCCGAAGGCTCGTCGTACGTCGTGCTTCAGGTGTGGGGAAGGCGCGGCACGACGGGCTTCTACCTGCTCGATCAGGTGCGCGAGCGTATGAACTTCCCGAACACGAAGGACGCGATCAAGCGGCTTCGGCTGAAGTGGTCGCGCGTAACGCTCGTGCTGATCGAGAAGAAGGCGAACGGCGCGGCGCTGATCGACACGCTGCGCGACGAGATCCCGTTCGTGCTCGCCTTCGTTCCGCGTGGCTCGAAAGAAGCCCGCGCGAACGTGTCGTCGCTCGCGTACGCGGCCGGGAACGTGAACCTGCCGAGCGACGAGTTCGCGCCATTCATGGGCGGGCCGTACGGCTTCGTCGACGAACATTTGAAGTTCCCAGGTGGACGGTACGACGATCAGGTCGACGCCGAGTCTCAGATTCTCATTCATTGGACGGTCGGACATACCCGCGACGCGCTCGCTCGAACGAAGCGGACCTTTGCCGGGTGGGTTGCGGGCGCGTAAGGTCGAACACTCATGCCGAACTTCAGCCCGCCCTCACTCCGCGCTCGTCTCGAAGGCCGCGTGATCGCGCCTGCCCGACGCGAACTCACCCGACGCGTCGACGGCCTGCTCGTCGAGCCGACGAAGCGTGCCGCGCTCGGGCTCGCGATCCGTATCGACTCGATCGTGAGCGCGCTCACCGGGCTCGGTGGCATGAACGACAAGGGCACGAGCAGTCGGCCCGTCGCGAACACGCCGCTCACACGCCCCGAGATCGAGACGCTGTACCGCGAGAACGGGTACGTGCGCCGGTACGTCGACACGTGGGCCGACGAGCAGGTTCACAAGGGCTGGACGCTGATCGAGGATCGGCGAAGGGTCGGCGATCTCGAAGACGACGAAGAGCGCCTGCACGCGCACGAGCACATGGTCGAAGCGCTGCGCACGGCCGCGCTCTTCGGTGGCTCGCTGATCGTCATGGTTACGAACGACGTCGCGGGCTCGCCCGAAGCCTTGAAGACGCCGCTGAACCTCGAAGCCGTGAGCGAAGTGCTCGCGCTCGTGCCGCTCGAAGAAGGCGAGTTCAGCGTCGACGAGTACGACGGCGACTTCGCGGGCGGCACCTTCCGCGAGCCCCTGATCTACCGCGTGCACCCGACGACGGCCACGGCCGTTTCCGGCGCGCTGCGCTCGGGCGAGCAGGTACACGCGTCGCGGTGCCTGTACTTCTTCGGCGCGAAGCTCACGACCGCGGCGCGGTACGCGAACGGCGGGATCGACGGCTCGCTGATCGAAGCCATGTGGCCGCAGATCAGGAACCTCGAAACCTTCGAGCAGTCGTGCGCGATCATGGCCGTCGAAGCGAAGCAGGACGTTATGAAGGTCGAAGGGCTCGCTGCCCTCACGACTTCGGATCAGGCCGAATTGCTTGCGATGCGCATGCAAGCAATCGCGACGCAGCGCTCGTCGGCGAACATGGTGATCGTCGGCGACGGCGAGCAGTTCGAGAGCAGGGCGGGCACGCTCACGGGCATCGGCGAGCTTCGGGGCGTCTTCGAGAGCGGACTGAGCGCCGTGTCGTCGATGCCTCGCACGATCCTCTTCGGCGACTCGCCGGGCGGGCTGAGCACCGACGACGCGGCGAGCCGTCGCGCGTGGGATCGGTACCTGAGCCTTCAGCAGAAGAAGCGCCTGAAGCGGCCCGTGAACCGGCTCGTCGACGTGCTCAGCGCCGCGGCAGGGAACGCAGAGCGCACGAGCGCGGTCGCGTTCAATCCGCTCGGTGAAGTCGACGAGCGCACGAAGGCCGAAGTGCGGAAGCTACAGATCGAGACGTACGTGCTGCTGATCCGTGAAGGCGTGATCGCACCCGAAGACGTAACGACGTCGCTCTTCAGCGAAGACGGGTGGCGCGACGAGCTTCTGCCCGTCGACGTCGAAGCTCAGCCGAGCGACGTCGAACTCGAAGAGCCCGAAGCCGAGCCCGTCGATCCCGATGCCGAGCCCGTCGATCCCGATGCCGAGCAGGGCGTCGACCCTGCCGCAGTTAATCCGGCCGACGTGCAAAAGGCAGCGTTCAACGGTGCGCAGATCGCAGCGGTCGTCGACATTGTTACCCGCGTCGGGCTCGGCGATCTGCCGAAGAGCAGCGCGCGTGCCCTGCTGCTCGAAGTTATGCCGCTCACGCCCGAAGCCGTCGACGCGATCCTCGCTGAGATCGTCGAAGGCTCGGCCGAGCCCGAGCCCGTGATCGAGGTGCCCGAGCCCGAGCCCGAGATCGGATAATAGATATGGGTGCATTTACAGCACGCAGGGCCGAGCAGCGCAGGCGCATCGCCGCGCGCCGCAGGGTCGACGCGAAGAAGCGGAAGAAGCGCGGCGAGCGCGTCGAGTACCCTGAGCAGTTCGAGCGCCGGTACGGGCGAGCCCTTGCGGGCCGCTCGAACCGCTTCACCGACGACACGAAGAAGAAGCTGAAGGCGTGGCTGAAGGCGAACCGGAAGCGGCTCGACGAGCGGCGCGGCGCGGTGATCGCGCTGAACCGACGCGACGGGATCGAGCCCGACGAAGCCGAACTCGACGGCCTGAACCTTGACGCGGCCGAACTCGATCCCGTCGTGCTGCGGAAGCAGATCGCGCGCGACGTCGCGGCGCTGAAGAAGTTGATCGGCACGGCCCGTCGACGAGCCCTTCGCGTGTACGAACCCGATGCAAAGATGATTCGACGGATCGGCTCTCAGCTTTCGCTCTTCACGTCGAAGCAGATATTCCGGCTCGTGCAGAAGGTCGCTCAGATCAACCCGTTCGCGGGCCTGCCCGCGAGCGTCGTCGGCGGCTGGACGAAGCGATCCGTCGATCTGATCGTGACCGTCGACAAGCGCTTCTTCAGCAGGATCGAGACGGCCGTGATCGACGGCGTGCGCAAGGGCTCGCGCGCGAAGACGCTCGCGAAGATCATCGACGGCAGGGTCGACGGCACGCCGGGGCAGTCGCACAAATACGACGGGTGGCGCATCGCGCGGGATCAGATCGGGAAGCTGCACGCCGACGTGACTGAAGCCCGCTTCGTCGACGCGGGCGTGAAGGAATGGATCTGGCGCACGAGCCGCGACAATCGCGTGCGCGAAGAGCACGAAGAACTCGAAGGTGAGAAGTACCGAACGGGCTCGGGCGGCGATCCTGAAGAGGGTCGGCCGGGCGACGCTATCGGGTGCCGCTGCACCTCTGAACCCGTGCTCGACTTCTAGGTATCTGAGAGCGCCTGAGAGCGCCTGAGAGCCGTCGGGCCGATCGAGTCGACCGCGGGCCGGGGCATACCCGCCCGAGCGTATTGCTCGGTAGGTATTAGGCTCGATCGGCCATGGCCGACAAAAGACACCCGACGGCTTGACTCTCTAACGGCCATGGCCGATAATTCAGTCCCGTCGCACTCCGCGACGCCGAAGGAAGCAAGCCATGAACGCACTCGTCGATTCCTACCACGCTCAGAACGCCGAAGACGGCCACGACTACGGGTGCCCTTGGGGCGCGGGTGCCGACTGCGGGTGCTCGGTGCGCACTCGCTCGATCGAGCGTTCGGTCGCCGCGTGCCGCGTCGAGTACCGCGGGCTGAAGGCCGCGTCGGGGCTCACGTGGGCCGACTTCACTTCGTCGTGCACCGTGCTCGTCGACGTCGAAGTCGAAGCGGGTCGGGTCGACACGTACGAAGCCGACGAGATCGCGTACGCCTTCTGCGACGCGGGCAAGGTCGTCGCCGAGTACGGCGTGAAGATCGTCGACGTGCCGACGGTCGCAGCATGAGCACGAACCACCGACGGAAGAACCGGCACCGTTCGTACCGGCACCGCGACACGGTGCGAGCCCGCTTGCTTCAGGACGAAGCGAACGTGAAGCGGCGACGAGAGGGTCGCGAGCAGGCCGACGCGGGCCGACGAGACTGAGCCCGCGCGAGCGCACACGAAGAGCCCCTGAGCAGCCCGCTCAGGGGCTCTTCGCGTTCAGGCGTGCCGTGCGCTAACTGCACGTAACCACGTGAGAAACTCGGTAGCCATTGCTTGACGGTGCGTTAGATCGCGCCGTACTCTCGGCAGCAATGGATCGCGCACCCGAGAGCACGTACCGAACCGACGACGCCGCGGGCACACGCCCGACGAGCGTGCTGCGGTACGACGCCCCGAGCATCCTGCGCGAGCCGAAGCGCACCGTCGAAGGGTTCCTGTACGCCGACGCATTCGTCGCGCGAGCGCCGATCGTCATGGAGTACCCGCAGACCGACGGCACGATCGTTCGCGAGCTTGTGCTGCCCGAAGACCTGCACGATCCCGAGAGCCTGAAGACGCTCGCCGGGAAGCCCGTCACTGACGATCACCCGCCCGAAGAGGTGACTGCGCAGAATGCGACCGTGCACATGCGCGGCGCGGTGCAGGTCGGATCGGCCGTGGCCGACGACGGGCTCGTGCGCGTGCCGATCGTGATCCACGACGCGGCGCTGATCGCGAAGGTCGACGCGGGTAAGGTCGAAATGTCACCCGGCTATCGGGTCGATATCGTGCACGAGCCGGGCGTGCACCCGACCGAAGGCCCGTACGACGTACGGCAGACGAATCGCAGGTACAACCATTTCGCAGTGGTCGACGCGGCCCGCGGGGGCTCGACTGTGCGCCTGCGTGCCGACGGAAACGCTGAGATCATCGCCGACGACGTTCGGCACGACGGAGCCCCGACCATGACACGAGCCGAACTGATCGCCGCACTCACCGATCTCTCGAAGTGCACCCGAGCCGACGCGGCTTCGGCGCTCGACGCCCTCGCGGGCCTGCGTGCCGACGACACGCTCGGCGACGTGCTGAAGCGGCTCGGCGACGGTGAGGCGACGATCGCCGCGCTCACGAAGGAACGCGACGCGCTTCAGAAGACCGTCGACGGGTTCGAGGCGTTCCAGAAGAAGAGCGAAGAGCCCGAAGAGATCGAGAAGAAGAAGGGCGACGCCCTGAAGCTCGTCGACGAGATCGTCGCGCTGCGTGTGAAGTGCGACGAGCACGGCGTCGAGTACGACGGCGCGAAGCACGACGCGGCCGACCTGCGCGCCCTGATCGTCGACAAGATCGTCGACGTGGCCGACCTGCCCGCTGAGCGCACCGACGCCTTCGACCGGGCCGTCGTCGCGACGCTCGGCATGCGCACCGCGACGAAGCCCGGCCCGTGGTCGGGCCTGAACTTCGACGGGAAGCAGCCCGCGAAGACGAAGACCGAAGGCGAGCGCGGCGTCGTGCACGTCGACGGGGCCGACGGTGAAAGCACGAAGATCGACCTGCTGAGCATCGACACCCGACCGCGGATCTGATCCCCGACCGGAACGAGCACTTCTGAGCACAAACGGCCACGGCCGAAACGGAGCCTGAGAAAATGACCACGACTTCCGCCGCACTTCAGACCGGGATCCGCACGCGCCGCATGCAGGCCGTCGTCGGTCAGCCTGCCTTCGCCGACTGGCTGAACAAAATCAAGGACGGCGTGAACAGCGCGCCGCAGCAGTCGCAGGAAGAGCGCGTTCAGGTGAACGCGTTCAACGCGCTCGGCACGTACACGTTCATGCTCGACGGCATGCTTTACAGCTACACCGAAGACGGAACGGGTGCGAACGTGAACGACGTCGCGACGCAGATCACAAACGATTGGAATAGTGGTGGCTTCCCTCCGGGTCGCGGAGTCGCCGAAGCTAGTGATCAGGCGAACGAAGTCGTGCTGACGGGCACATGGCCCGGCGTCGAGTTTGAAGTGAATACCGATATGGATCCCGACCTGAGCAACTTCACGAACGTCGCCCCGGAAGAGGCAGACGACGTCGGCTTCGGCTTCGCACTCGTCGGGCTCGGGTACGCCGCGGGCGGCGTGTACGCCACGGGCGACACTTTGGAGCAGATCGCCGTCGCGCGCACCGACGCCTTCGGCCCGTCGAACCTGTACTTCGACGACTTTATCGGGCTCGCCGCTGGACGCCTTGAGATCGTGATCGACGCAAGCATTCACGATCTCGGCGTGATCACCGCGTCGGCCCCGTGGAACGCGACGATCCCGCAGACCCTCGCCGATCTGAAGACTGCGCTCGACGCGGCCCTGTTCACGTCGGGGCTCGATCAGTACATGAATTGCACCGTCGGGGCCGGTCCTGATTCGTTCAGCGTTGACACGAATGGCGGCATGGAAGGCTTCGCCTTCGACGCCATGATCGCCCACGATCTCGGGATCGCCGCGATCAATAAGATCGTGAACGTCTTCCGCGGCACGTCGATCGTGTGGTCGTGGGCCGGTGTCTCGATCGCCCGGTACGACGTGACGAGCCAGGACTTCGGCAGCACTGACGAGCCGTCGTACGCCCCGAACGCGGGCGTGCCCTTCCTGAAGCGGGGCTTCGTGTGGGTCGAGCGACCCGAAACGCCTCCGATTCAGGGCGGGCGTGTGTTCGTCGAAATGGATCCCGGCAGCGACTTCGGCACCTTCCACACGAACCAGAACGGCACGCGCCTGCCGCTGCCCTTCGACGTCGCAAAGTGGGAGCGCGACGGGCGCATCGCGACCGACGGCCTGAGCCTGCTGAACCTCGGGAACTTCTAGGCTTCGGCCCTTCACCACCTTTCGAGAGAAACGGCCACGGCCGAACCGGAGCACGAGAACATGACGAACCCTCAGATCCCCCACGGTATCAAGCGCAGCGGTGAAGGCAGCGTGATCGCGCTGAACCACGCGCTCGACGGTGGCTCGGCCGAGCGCGTGAATGGGGGCGTCTTCGGATCGACCCTCGGCGCGGCCCTGCGCACCCTGCGCTTCGACGGCCGTGCCGTGCCCGAAGCGGCCCGCGCGCTCGCCCTCACGCTCTCGCAGCAGGGGCAGTGGATCGACGCCATGGCGACGACCCTGCGCACCGACGGCGGGCTTCACGCCGACGCGGTGAGCCCGACCGGCGGGCTGCTGCTGCGTGAGAACCTCGAACACGTGTACGCGGAGGTGCTCCCCGAGACGGTCGCGCCGAACAACGCGCTTCGACTCTTCCCGATCGACCGCAGCGTCGGTGCCGGTGCTCGCACTCACAAGGTGAGCCGCAAGTACCACACGGGCGACGCGAAGGTGTACCGCGGGGGCATGGACATTCCGCGCGTCGGCGTGCAGCAGGCGACGAGCGAGTTCCCGATCCGGCACTACGTGTCGAGCTTCGCGATCAACGTCTTCGAGGCACTGAGCGCCGGGTACGCGAACATGCCGCTCGCGGCCGAACTGCTTCGCGCCTGCCGCGACGTGCTCGACGAGTTCCTGAACCTCATGTCGTGGTTCGGCTCGACGGTCGACGGGCTCTTCGGCGTGCTCACGTACCCGTGGATGCCGCTCACGATCTCGGCCGTGGCCTTCGACGGCACCGTGCCCGCGAACGAACTCGACGAGATCAGCAGCATCGCCGACGAACCCTTCCTCGCGAACGAAGGCGTGATCGAGCCCGATGCGATGATCACGAGCCCGCGCATGCTGCGTCGGCTCGCGCGCACCCGGTTCCCGAACTCCGACGAAAGCGTGCTTCAGCGCTTCCTCGCAGATCACCCGTCGATCACGAAGATCGACACGGCGCGCGAACTCCAGGGCACCGGCCCCGGTGGCACCGACGGCGTGATCGTGCACCGCAAGGGACGGCGCGGCATTCAGAACGTCGTGAGCCAGGGCTTCACCCTGCTTCCCGCTCAGGCGCAGGGCTTCGAGCAGATCACGTACGCGTACATGAGTCACGGCGGGATCGTGCTGCGGGATCCCTTCAGCACCTTGCTCGCGTGGGTCGACGTCATCGTCTAGCAGGACGCAGGGCGCGACGAGAGCGACTGAACCGTGCAGCCCCGGCCCCGTGCCGGGGCTGCACTTCACAAAGCCGCAGAGCGGCGCTCAGGGCTTCCACTGAGCCAGCACCGAGACGGGAACGAACATGGCCGAATCGAAGACGAGAACAGCACGCAAGCAAACACGACTGCGACACAACGGGCGAAACACGTTGAGCCTTCGGTTCAACGTCGATCAGGCCGTCGCCGACGCGTGCACGCCCGAGCCGGGCGTGCTGAGCTTCAAGCGGCGCGAGTCGCAGGCCGAAGGTCGGCTCGTCGAGTGCACCCTAATCGTCGGCAGCGAAGACGACCGCGGCGTCGTCGGCGCGGTGCAGCCCGAAGTCGACGTTCCCGGTGTGCTATGGGCCGCAGCCATGAAGAGCAAGGGCGTCGCGGGCATGGTCGAATCGGGTCGGCTCTCGCTGTACTAGGGTCGTCGGCCATGGCCGACACCCGACAAGCATCGGCCATGGCCGATAGAAGGGGCAGGCAATGAGCAGCGACGTCTTCGACGCAATCGCCCCTGAGCTTGCTTCGCTGAGCCCGGCCGTGAAGACGACGTGGCTCGGCTTCGCGACGCCCCATACGCCTTCGGTCGTGTGGGGCTCGCGCACGTCGACGGGGCGGGCGTACCTCGCCGCGCACCTCTACACCCGAAGCGCCGCAGCGGGCTCGACGAGCGCCGCAGCGGGCTCGCCGACGAGCCTGCGTGCCGGTCAAGTCGCCGTGACATACGGGGCCGGGCCGAGCGTGTCGCCGGGCGACGCCGATCTCGCGACGACGTCGTACGGCCTGCGCTTCCTTGCGCTCAGGAACTCGCTCGCCGCGTCGAAGGGATTCGTGCTGAATCTCGGGGGCGCGTAGTCGTGCCCGTGATCGACCGCGACTTCGGCTTCAAGCGCATCATGAAGAGCCTGCCCGAACTGGCGGGCGTGCAGGTACTCGTCGGCGTCTTCGGCGACGAGAAACGCGAAGACCCGACTGAAGGTACGGGCGGCGACGCGACGAATGCCGACGTCGCGATCTTCATGGAGTTCGGCACCGAGTCGAGCGACGGCGGCGTGCACGTTCCCGAACGGCCGTTTCTACGCACGACCGTCGACGAGCAGGGGAAGCGGTACGCCGACGAGCTTGCTCGCGGCGTCGGTCGGCACCTCGACGGCACGCAGAAGATCGACGTGACGCTGCGCCGGATCGGCCTTGCGGCCGTGGCCGACGTGCAGCGCAAGATCGTCGACGGTGATCCCGACTGGCCTGAAATGGCCGACTCGACGTACGACGCGAAGAGCGCGAAGACGCGCGCGGGAAGCGACGGCGAGCCGCGCCTGCTGATCGACTCGGGGCAGCTTCGGCAGAGCATCGCGGCCGAAGTGCAGCGGAACGGATCGACGGTCGGCGCTCGCGTGAAGGGTGCGTCGTGATCGTCGGCACCGAGCCCGTAACGCGTCGACGGTACGACGTGCCCGGCACGACGCGCGACGCGCGCGGCGAGGTGCCGACGGCGACCTTCACCGACTCGACGATCTCGTCGACGGTGCAGCCCCCGACGGCGAAGCAGCTTGAAACGCTGCCTGAAGGCGACCGTACTGTCGAGTCGTGGGCATTCATATCGGCGAGCGACCTGCTCACGATCGACGACGTGACGAAGCGCCCGGCCGACCGCGTGCTCGTCGACGGCACATGGTTCGAGGTGCGACGATCCGCTCAGCTTCGCGCGGTGATCCCGCACTTCGAGGCGATCGGCGTGCGGGTGGGTAACTAACATGGCCGTAGGTGAGATCAGCGACGACGTCGTGCAGGCCGTTCGTGGGTGGCTGAAGCTCGGCTGCGTGGCCGTCGGCGAGCCCCTGCTCACCGACGAGCAGATTATCCCGGCCGACGTGAAGGGCGTGCGCCCCGACCGGCCGTACGCGACCGTGAAGGTAACGAGCGTGATCGAAGACACCTTCGACGCCGTCGTGTACGACGACGACGGCCCCGCGGGCGCACCGCGGCGTACGGTGCAGGTCGGCGAATCGGCGCTCGTCTCGGTGCAGGGCTTCGGATCGGCCACGGCCGATTGGTTCCGACGCGCTCGGCTCGGGCTTTTCCGCGAAGACGTACGCACGCTGCTCGACCCTCTGAACCTCACGATCGTCGAGCGCGGCACTATCTCGAACCTTGCGCGCCTGCTCGGCACGGCCTTCGAGGATCGGTTCAGTGTCGAGTTCGTCGTGAGCTATGTGCTCGCCCTCGAACCTGAAACTCTGCTAAAAATGAGCGCAGTCGCGCTCGACGTCGACTTCACTCGGGGCGACGGATCCCCGAGCGTCGATGTCGACGTGACGCGAGCACCATAGGAGCACCGCAGCAATGGCTATCGACGCGACCCTCGACGCACTGATCATCGATCTCACGATCAACCTTACGCCGCCCCCGGCCGCGCCCGTCGGCTTCGGCGAGGTGCTTCTGCTCGTCGACGAAGCGGCCGGGAACCCGCTGCCCGGTGGCGTGCGCTCGATCCGCTTCACGAGCGTCGGTGAGGCGTCGACCGCGCAGGCCGCGGGCGAAATTACCGCAGCCGTGCTTCAGGGGATCACCGACGCCTTCACGCCGCTCGCAGGGCAGTCGCGCGTACCGACGGCCGTGCAGGTCGGCCGAGTCGACACGGCGGCTCTAGAGTCATATCCCGACGCGCTCGCTCTCGTGCTCGCCGGGGGCGCGAACGTGTGGGCCGTGTGCGCCGACACCCGAGTCGCCGCTGATCAGGTAGCGCTCGACGCCGCAATCGCGTCGGCCGCGAACCGCATGATCGGCTTCTGGCAAAGCAGCGACGTCGCATGGAAGATCCCCGCGGGCGGGATTCCCGCGGCGTACACCGGGATCGACTCGGGCCGCTCGCTCGTCGTGTGGCACGACACCGATGCTGAATGGGCCGATCTCGTGTGGGCGACGAACCGACTCGCCTTCGATCCCGACGTGATCTCGGTCGTGTGGAACACGCCCCTGCCTGCCGTGCTCGCGTACGCGACCGGGATCACGACGGCCGAGCGCGATGCGATCATCGGGAACGGCGCGAACGTCGTGCTGCCGTACTACTCGGCGACGTCGTACGTCTTCCCCGGTGAGTCGGTGAACGCTTCGGGCGCGGGCTTCACAGGGAACGAGCTACTCACCCGCGATTGGTTCGAGCAGCGGGCCTTCGAGTACATCGCGGCCGAGCAGATCAAGCTCGCGACGCGCGGCGAAAAGATCCCCGTGACGATCGAAGGGCAGGGGATCGTGCTCGGCGCGCTCGCGTGGGTCGTCGAGACGTCGCAGACGGCCGGGCATATCGTGAAGGGGCAGATCGCGATCCGCGGCGACGCGATCGACGCGGCCGATCTGGCAGGCCTTCAGCTTTCCTTCACGGGCGAAGGTCAGATCGAGAACTCGGCGAAGAAGCTGATCGTCGGCCTGAGCTTCGGTCGTCAAGCCGTCGTCACCTCCTAGCACCTCGAACGATTAGCGCACCGGAGATCAGAACATGGGACTCAGCAAGCTCGGCACTTACAACCCGCGATCGTGCGTAACGACCGTCGACGGAAACGTGATCAGCGGGTGGGGCGCTGATTCGATGATCGAGTTCAGTCGGCATTCTGACGAACTCGGCGAGATCGACGTCGGCGTACAGGGCGCGGCGTCGTGGTCGCTCACGGCCGACGAAGTGATCGGGGCCGAACTCACGCTCTCGCCGAATCACGCGTCGTACGCTCGCATGAGCGCGCTCGCGAAAGCTCAGTACACGGCGACGGGCGCTCTGCCTCCGGTGAGCTTCAACTTCGTCGACACGATCAGCGGCGACTCGGTGCAGGCTCAGCAGGCGCTCTTTCGCACTCAGCCGATGCCCGTGAAGGGGAAGAAGAACGGCGACGTCGTCTTCAGCTTGTGGCTCGTGAACCCGACCGATCAGTACGGCGTGAACCTGATCTAGAGCCCGACCCTGAGCGGCCCCGTGCGCTTCCACACGGGGCCGCTCGCCTTCCACGCACCCGGAGATCGAATCATGCCCCGCGAAGCCTCATTCACGCTCGCAGACGCCGACGGCGTCGACCACGCGTACCGCGTCACCCTGCACGGCCGCAAGGGCGGGCAGGCGCTCGTCGCGACCCTCATGCTGATCGGGCTCGAACCGCTCGGCCGGGCGCTCGACGTCGTGCTGAAGTCGAAGGAAGCGGCGACGACGATCGCGGGCATGCTCGCGACGAAGAGCGAATCGGCCACGGCCGACGACGAGCCCGAGCCCGAGCGTGACGATCTATCGGCCATGGCCGACACGCTCTCGGGCCTGCTCGACGGCTTCGACGTCGCGCAGATCGCCGCGGATCTCTCGCACGCGCTCTCGGCCGTCGACCTGCCCGGCTTCGCTGATCAGGTCTTCGAGTACACGCTGCGCGACGGGAAGCCGCTCGGCACCTTCGGCGGCACGATCGACCGGCACCTCGCCGACAATTCATTCGACGACGCGTTCGCCGGGAATTGGTTCGAGTACGCTCGCGCGCTCGTGAAGGTGGTCGCCGCGAACCGTTTTTTCGGGCCGCTCTCTACTACGCTCGCGCGGTAGAGAGCGACGACGAAGACGACGTCGATGCCTTCACGCGCCGCACCTTCCGAACGGCTCGCGAGTACGGCGTCGACTTCTTCGTGTACCGACTCGTGATCGCCGAAGAGACGCGAGCACGCGCGGAGGTGCACGAAGGGCGAGCGTTCGCCGATCTGTTCGCTGATCACGCTATGCTCGACGCGCTCGGCGAGGTGCGCGAGCATGAGCGCGAGCAGGCCGAGAAGCGAAAGGAGCGGTGAACCGTGGCGCAGTCTGAAGTGATTCGCGAACTGCTCGTCGCTCTCGGCGTGAAGGCCGACACAAAGGGCGTGAAGAGCTTCGGGTCGGCCGTGGCCGATGCGAAAAAACAAATGCTCGGGCTCGTCGCCGTCGGCGTCGGCTTCGTCGCGTCGCAGTTCGCTATCGCAAAGAGCACCGCGACCGCAGGCGATCAGGCCGCGAAGACCGGGAAGCAGATCGGCACGAGTGCCGAGTTCGTGCAGGAAGCGACGCACGCCGCGGATCAATCAGGCGCGAGCTTCAAAGAGTTCGCGACGGGCATGCGCCGAATGGGCGCTTCGGCCTTCGACGCGTCGAAGGGGCTCTCGTCGCCGAAGGAAGCCTTCGACGATCTCGGCGTATCGGTGCGTGACTCGGTGGGCGAACTGAAGGATCAAGAAGCGCTCTTTCTAGACGTCGCCGACGCGATCTCTCAGAACGTGAACGAAACCGAAAACCTCGCGCTCGCGAGCAGGATCTTCGGGCGCGCGGGCGGGAAGTTGCTGCCGCTTCTGAAGGAAGGCCGGGCAGGGTTCGAGGCATACCGGAAGGAAGCTCACGCGCTCGGCTTCGTCATGAGCGAAGATGCGACGAAGAGTGCCGAGCGCTTCGTCGACGCGCTCGACGAAGTGAAGAAGATCGTGATCGGGCTGAAGCGCACGATCGGCGTCGCCCTGCTGCCCGTCTTCACCGAACTCTTCACGGCCTTTCGCGATTGGTTCATTCTGAATCGAGCCCTGATTCAGCAGCGCGTCGAGAAGACGGGCGAGCGGATCGCGAAGAGCTTCAAGAAGATCCTGCCGATCATGCAGAAGCTCGATCGCGCCGTGCAGTCGCTCTTCGGCGGGTGGGGTAACGCGCTCGCGCTCGGCGCGGGTGCCTTCGTGGCGTTCAAGATCGTCGGCCTGCTGCTCGGCGTCGCGGGCGCGGTCGGCGGTATGGTGACTGCATTCAGCGCGGCGAGCCTCGCAGCGACGGCGTCGGGTACGACGATCGCGGCCGTGGCCGCTTCCATGGCGACGGGTATCGGCGAAGTCGTGCTGATCGTCGCCGCGGTGATCGCGGTGCTTGTCGCCTTCGGGCTCGTCGTCGAAGACCTGTACGTGTGGCTGAAGGGCGGCGAGTCGGCGATCGGGCTCTTCTTCGAGTCGTTCGGTGAAGGTGAAGGCGCGCTCGATCAATTCGCGAACCTGCTGCGCGACCTGAAGGATCTCGCGCTCGAATTGTGGCCGGTCCTGAAGGGGATCGGGCTCGTCGTAAAAGACAAGCTCGTCGCGGCCTTCGACTCGCTGCGCGAAGCGGTGCAGCCCGCGCTCGACAAGCTGAAAGAACTGTGGGATCTCGTGAGCAGCGGCGTCGGGGCCGACCTGCTTGCAATGCTCGGCGACGCCCGCGGCTTCGTGGCTTCGGCGATCAGCGGCGTTCAAAACGAGCAGTCGTTCGACAAGTTCAGGAAGCGCGCCGCGGGCACGACGGTCGTGCCGAAGGGCGCGACGTCGACGTCGACGACGACGAACCAGCTAGGCGGGAATACGTTCAACGTAAGCGGCGTCGCCGACGCACCGGGCACGCTCGCGCAGATCGAACGGCAGCAACGGCTTCAAGCAATGCAGCTTGCGACCGCGGGGGCTGAGCGATGAGCACGACCACGATCGAAGCTGAAGACGGCACGACGCTCGCGCTCGACGTGACGCTCGCGATCAGCAGGTCGCGCTCGGCCGTCGTGACGCAACACCCGGTCGAGCAGGGCGCGGCCGTGGCCGATCATGCTCAGGTGCAGAGCGCCGTCGTTACGCTCTCGGTCGTCGTCTCGAAGACGCCCTTCGAGTCGACGTCGTCGACGGGCGGCGACGAGCGCCTGCGCGAAGTCGTCGACTTCCTTCAGGCGAATCTCGGGAAGCCCTGCACGGTGATCGACTCGACGATCCCCGAAGGCCGCGTCGAGAACGTCGTGCTCACGCGAGCGCCCGAGTCGTACGGCGTCGTGAAGCGGCTCGGGCTCGATCTAGAGTTCGTCGAAGTGCGCTTCGCGAGCGTGTCGAGTGTCGAGATCCCGCCGCGAGCCCCTGCGCAGGGCGCTCAGGGTGGATCCCCCGACGGCGTCGAGAGCGGCGAGCAACCGACCGAAGAAGCGACCGAGCAGGAAGCCGAGACAAGCCGCTCAGTGCTTCGGGCGGGTGTCGACAAGCTGAGAGGTGCATGAGGTGAGCACGGCTCAAAACTCGGTAGGTACTAGCGCGGGAACGGCCATGGCCGATACTTGCGGGTGCGTACTATCGGCCATGGCCGACGACCGACGGGGGGCGTAACAGTGCAGAAGCTCTCAGTTTTTCCGCTCGCGCCCGAGTTCACGCAAACCGCACTGCTCGGCGATCGGTCGTTCCGCGTGCGCCTTCGGTGGTTCGACCGGCTCGACGCGTGGTATCTCGATCTGTACGAAGCCGACGGCACGCCGATCTCGCTCGGGCGTCGAGTGTCGCCGGGCTGGCTCGCCGTGCCCGACGTGAACCTGAAGCGGGCCGACCTGCCCGCGGGTGGGGCGCTCTTCGTGCTCGGCGACGAACCATACGTGCGTGAGGATCTCGGCGACGGCGTGCAGATCATCTTCGTCTCGGTCGAAGAGTTCGCGACCCTGCACGACGACGACGAGCCCGGCACGCTCGTCGTCGTGACGATCTGAGCCGTGGCACTCTTCGGTCGGAAGGTGATCGTCGACGTCGGGCCGGAAGGTGGCACCGGCCGTCGGCTCGAAGGGCTCGACGTCGAGTTCAGGGCGCACCACACGCGTTCGGGCTCGCCGAACGAACTACAGCTTCGGATCTTCAACCCGAGCCCGCAGACGGTCGCAGCGGCGACGAGACGCGACGCCGTCGTGCGCCTGCGTGTCGGGTACGACGGCGACGTTCCGCGGCAGATATTTCTCGGGTCGCCGAACGTGAAGGGCGGCGTGCTCTTCGAGCCGACCCGACCCGATCACGTGCTCACGATCCTCGCGGCCGACGGTGGGCGGGCCTTCGGGCTCGCGCGCCTGAACGTGTCCTTCCGCACAGAGACGACCGCGCAGCAGGTCTTCGAGGCAATCGCCGACGCTCTCGGGCTCGCGCGCGGGAAGACCGATCTCGGCGACGCCCTGCCCTTCCCTCGCGGGATCGCGCTCGTCGGCCCGGCCCGGCCCCGGCTCGACGAGTTCGTCGCGAGCATCGATCGCGAATGGCTCGTGCGTGATCAGGCGCTTCACGTGATCCGACGCGGCGGCGACACGGGTGAGCAGGCCGTCGTATTCAGCGCCGAAGACGGGAACTTGATCGGCTCGCCGAAGACGACCGACGAAGGGATCGAGGTTACGGCGCTGATTGCCCCGTCGATACGGCCGGGGAAGGTCTTCAAGGTAGAGTCGCGCGACGTGAACGGGCTCTTCGTCGCCGACGACGTCGTCTTCGAGGGTAGCGGCGGGCACTCGTCGCCCTTCTACGTGAACGTGAAAGGCAGGGCACGGTGAGCGCAGCGAATCCCGACCCGACCCTCTTCGACGTGATCGAAGCCGTGGTTCAGGGAATGCTCGCGCGCATGCAGACGAGCCTACCGGGGCAGATCCGCGAGTTCGACACGGCGACGCACACGGCGACGGTGCAGATCGCGATCGACTTCGAGTACGTCGACGACGCGGGCGAGCGGCAATCGTACCGGCCCGAGCCGATCGCGAACGTGCCGGTCGCCTTCCCTGGCGGCGGCGAGTACGGCACGACGCACCCGATCGAGCAGGGGCAAACCTGCCTGCTCGTCTTCGCGAGCCGATCGATCGACGAGTGGTACCGCAGCGGCGGCGTCGGGAACTTGCCCGCGTCGAAGCGGCGCTTCGACCCGACCGACGCGATCTGCCTGCCGCTCAGCCCGCGGCCGAAGAGCGCGACGGATCTGCCCACGTACGAAGCATCGGCCATGGTCGTTTCTATGCCCGCGGGTGGCTCGCTGAAGCTCGGGCAGGGCGCGACGAGCTTCGTCGCCCTCGCCGACAAGCTCGCGACGCAGTTCGGGATTCTGAAAGCGGCGTACGATATCCACGTGCACCCGATCGGCACGCCGAACGTCGGCGTGCCGACGGTGCTCGCCCCGACTATCACCTCGAACGACGTCGCCGCTGATAAGGTAAAGGCCGAATGACCGACTTTCTACTCACCGACGACGGCGACGTCGCTGAAGGGTACCGGCCGATCACCGATCGACTCACGCTGATCAGCCAGCGGGTGAGGATCCGACTGCTTACGGCGCTCGGTGAGTGGTTCCGCGACACCCGCGTCGGCATTCCCGTCTTCGACTGGCTTGCTCAGAAGCCCGTACGGCCCGCTGAGATCGGCGCTCGGCTCGTTTCAGAAGTTCGCGCGGTGCCGGGTGTCGTGACGGTCGCCGACGTCGTCTCGGTGTACGACCGGGCCGCGCGCACGTATACATTCTCGGGCGACGTGCTCACCGATGCCGGTACGCTGAAGGTCGTCTTCGCGCCGCTTGATACCGGGCCGGGGAATCAGGTGATCGACCTGATCCTGCTGCCCTTCGTGGGAGTCTGAAGCTATGGCATGGGGACTCACGATCGACGGCTTCGAGATCCCTCGCGCGGTCGATGTACGCACCGCGATCTTCGACGCGCTCGACGCGCGGCTCGCTCAGCGCGGGCTTCCCGCGGTCGACCGAACCGCGCCCGACTCGCTGCTCGGCATGGTCGTCGACATTGTCGGCGACCGCGAAGCGGCCGTGTGGGAAGTAGCGCAGGCCGTGTACAACGGTCGAAGCCTGAACAATGCCGAAGGCGTGAACCTCGCCGACGCGCTCAGGCTCGTCGGCGTGCCGTCGCTCGCCCCGACGTACTCGACGGTGCTCGGCACGCTCACGGGCGACGCGAACCTGCTCGTGCCTGCCCTCGCCGTCGCCGAGAATCCGACGACGGGCGAGCGCTGGATCCTCACGGCCGACGTGCTGCTCGACGGCGGCGGGAACGGCACCGGGAACTTCCGCGCGGAGTTCCCCGGCCCGACGGTCGCGCTCACGAGCACGATCACGAAGATCGTCTCGGGCGTGAGCGGGTGGGACACGATCACGAACACGGTGCCCGCGACCGTCGGCCGTGGCCGAGAGTCTGCTGCCGAGCAGCGGGCTCGCCGCGGCGCGACGCTCGCGCTCGAAGGCACCGGCACCGCGCAGGCGATCGTCGCCGAACTCGCCGCGATCAGCTTCGTCGACGCCGTCGCGGTGCTCGTGAATCAGACGCTCACGCCGCAGGTCGTCGACGGCGTGAACATGCAGCCCGCAAGCATCGCCGTGTACACGCTGCCGAACACGATCACCGTGCCGCAGCAGGAAGAGATCGCGGCGGCGATCTTCGCGTCGATGCCGTCGGCGACGGGCTTCACGGTCGACGGTGGGGCCGACGTATCGGCCACGGTCGATTATGCCGACGTGTCGAGCATCCTGATCGAATGGAAGTGGGGCGCGGTGCTCTCGTCGACGCACGTTACGACGGTCGTGCCCGAGCCCGGCTTCGCGCTGAGCGACCTGATCACGCCCGTCGAAGCGATCGTCGCTGAGCACTACGCGTCGCTGAGCATGGGCGATCCCCTGCGGTCGTTCAATCTGCACGGCGCTCTTCGCGACGTGCCGGGCCTTCAGTCGGCGAGCTACACGTTCGACACGGGCGGCGGGCCGAGCGCGGCCGACGTCGTGCCGCAGCCGTACGAGCACGTCGTACTCGGCTCGCAGTCAACGGTGCTCTAAATGGCGATCACGACCGAGCACGGGCCGTCGCTGGTACACGTACCGAACCACACGCCGATCGCGTACGGGCGCATGCTCTCGCAGTTTCGCGGGAAGCCCCGCGCGTCGGCGCTCGTGCAGGCGCTCGTCGATTCGATTCAGTGGATCGAAGACGCCCTTTGGAATATGTACGTCGGCACGACGCTCGATCTCGCCGAAGGGCACGCGCTCGATCAGTGGGGCGAACTCGTCGGCGAACCTCGCGGCACGCTCTCGAACGACGACGACTTCAGGACATTCGTTGAAGCTCGGATCCTCGCGAACCGCACGAGCGGCACGATCGCCGAGACGGTCGCGATCTGGCAACTTGTAACGTCGCCGAGTATCTGCGTCACTCACCGCAACATGCTGCCCGCGGGGCAATGGCTCACGGCGTACCGCACGGGCTTCATGAGCGACGTGCGGGCTGCTAGGGTTCGGCGCATGATGGATAACGCAGGCCCGGCCGGGAAGACGCTCGCGCTCACCGAAGCGGTCGGCGCGTGGGGCTTCGACGGGAACGGCAAGGTCGTCGGCTTCGACGTCGGCGCGATAGCGCGAGCAATCTGAGGTAAGGCATGACGATCCCGACTCTTCCACGATGGAACACCGACGGCACGGGCGACGGCGTCGGGCCGGGCGACACGATCCCCGATCAGGTGAAGGCCGACGGCGTCGAGTACGGCGACCTGATCCCCGCGACGTGGGCGAACCGGCTCTTCCGTCGAGCGCACGGCGCGCTCGATTGGATCATCGGCGGCGAAGCCTTCGACCTGAGCGGTGCGCCGCGCACGGATCGACTCGGGCGCTCGGTGTACACCCGCGGCGTGGATCTCGTGAACTCGGCCGTGCTCACGAACCTCGTCGAGCACGCGATCGACGGCGACGTCGTCGACCCGTACCCGCGCACGCACACCTTCGTCGAGTTCGAGGCTTTCATATACGTCGTCGACGGCACGGGCGCGGCCGATCTCGTGCTTCAGTTCAGGCGCGGGGGCTCGGTGCGTGGCTCGATTCTCGTGCTCGCCGCGGCGCTGAACACGGGCGATTGGTGGCACGTGAAGTACCGCGAAGCCATCGACACGACCGCGGGTGCGCCCGGCGCACGACCCTCTGAATACTTCATTGAAACCGAGTTCAAAGGGCTCGCCCGCGTCGTCACTGGCGCGTCGGGCACATGGAACACGCAAACCGACGAAGGCTTGATCGTCGAAGCCGTGTGGTCGGGTGCCGATCCGAACTCGTCGGTGCGTCTCGGGTGGGCGAAAGCTCACCTCGTGAACCAATAAGGGGAATCAACTATGCCCGCGTACGATCTCGCAGTCGCGCTTCAGGAACTCGCCGCAGGCCGCGCGCCCGTGTGGACGAAGCAGGAAGGGTACGCCTTCGACAAGTCGCCGACGTCGGCGGGTGTCGGCGTGCTGCTGAACTCGGCGCTCAGCACGAAGTTCGTCGCGCGCCTTCGTGAGACGAGCGGCGTACGCACCGCGCGCTTCACCTTCACGCCCGACAATTTGCAGACATACGGGCTCACCTTCGACGGCACCGGGATCACCTTCGTTTCCGACGCGACGGCCACGGCCGAAGAGATCGCCGAAGGGCTGCGGTCGGCGATTGCGCTCGACGTGACGCTGAGCACGTTTCTCGTGCCGAGCATCGATCCCGACGATCCCCTGAACGAGACGCTGAAAGTCGTCGGGATCGACGGGCGGCATTGGGAGATCGACGCGATCACCGCGACGGGTGCCGGTGCGACCCATTGCACGGCCGACGCGTGGGGCGGCGAAGCGTGGCACTTTCTTATGCCGCAGGGCGAGCCCGCGGTCGGGGGCGGGTCGACGCCGTTCGGTGGTTGGGATCTCCCGATCAACGAGGCCGACCCTGCGGGCGGCGGGCCTGATCAGGTCGACGGGCACCTATTCACCTTCGGCGGGTGGACCGACGCTCTACTCACGGCCGGTTATGCCCGGCTGTACATGCGCGTCGACAACGTCGTCGGCAGCGTGAACGACGGCGCGGTGCTCGCGAACGCGACGCTCGAATACCGAAAGCCCGACGTGTGGATCGGGCCGTGCAGGCGCGAGAGCACCGTGCCGGGCGAGGCTTAGATCGTGGGCTTTCAGAGCAGAGTATTCCCCGGAGGCGTGAAGCGCGGGATCGTGAAGTTGCCGCTCGGCCCGATCAGCTTCGACCTACCCGTGCTGCCGCTGATCGCCGTCGCGGGCGTGCCGGGCACGCCCGATCCTGCCGCTATGGGCTGGCTCGGAAGCCACGGGATCGAGGCAGCGACGCGGATCGCTCGCGCTCACATTCATCAAATTAAAGACGGCACCGGGGGCTCGAACGACGTCGAGCTTTATCGGTGGCGCACGGGCTCGGGCTTCACGCTGATCGGCACGATCAGCTTCGTCTTCGGCCGTGGCGACTTCCTGAATCACGACTTCGCGATCACCGATCCGAACCTCGAAGCAGGCGACCGCCTGTACGCGCAAGCGACGGCCCTGCTCACCGGGCCGGGCACGGCAGGCACGATCGACGTGCACTTCGATCCCGTGATCGCGCGAGTCGTGTGATCGCCGTCGTGCCGAAGCCGACCGATCTATCGGCCACGGCCGATCCCGACGCGCTCGATCTCGCGGCTCGGGTGCGGTCGGCCATGGCCGCTTCAGGCTTCGTCGTCTTCGACGAGCCCGAGTCGATCAACGTCGTCGGCCTGCGCTCGCCCTCGCGCGTCGCCGGGCGCTTCGACGACTTCCTGCTCGTCTTCTGGACCGACGACGCGGGCGAGCCGCGCGCGGCCGTGTGGCCGATCACGACCGAGCCGGGCCTGCACCACCTTCGGCACCCGCTACGCACCGCAGGCGCGGCGATCCTGCTGCCCGGTCAGTACCGCGGCGCGCTCGTCGTCGGGAGGCACGGCACCCGCGGCGGCACCCGTCCAGGGTACGACGCGCTCGTGTGGCGCGGCGCGACGCCCGGCCGATACTGGCGCGACGGGAACCTCGACGGCACGCTCGACCGCACGGGTGCCGTCGAGTCGGGGTACATCGGCACGAACATCCACGCGAGCGACCGCGATCCCTTCGACCGCGACGACCGCGACCGAGCGGGCGGCGTCGACGGCGAAGACCTGATCGGCGTGTGGTCGGCCGGGTGTCAAGTCTTCGCGAGTTCGGCCGATTACCGCGCCTTCTGGGCGATCGTGGTACGAAGTGCGAAGCGCTACGGGTCGAGCTTCACGTACACGCTGCTCGATTGGAATCAGCCGGTCGTCGCACCGCAGGTCGTCGAGCCCGAGCCCGCGCGAGAGGTAACGACCGTGACCGATTCCACGCACACGCCCGCACCCGGCCCGACGGGTAATCATCTTCGAGTCAAGATCGGCGGCACTCTCGGCACGCTGATCGCGGCCGTCGAAGCGTCGGGCATGGTGATCAGCGACCGCACGTACGCCGCAGCGTTCGCGCTCTTCGCCCTGCTCATGCTCGTCGATGCTATGCGCCCGCTCATGAAGCCGAAGCAGCGCGCGGCGTACGACGACGCCGTCGACGACGTCGAAGCGGCCGTCGCGAAGCTCACGAAGCTCGGCCTGCTGCCGAAGACCGACGACACGAACGGCGAGGGTTGATTACATGGCACCGTCTACTCTTCAGATCAAAGCACCTCCGCGGATCCCGCTGAAGACCTGCTCGATCCACGTCGGCATTCCAAAGCTCGGCGCAGGCCCGGCCGGGTCGATGCGCTGGCACGCCTTCCAGCGGAACACGATCGGCGGGCTCATGGAAGCGGCCGGGTTCGGCGAGCAGTCGTACGCGTTCCACGGGAACGGGCACGGCGCGACGATCGTGTACGCGACGCCGCGGATCGACGTGCGCGTCGGGCAGATCCCCGAGCACGTGCAGACGTACCTTGATCAGATCACGATCGAACTCGACGACGTGCTGCGCACCGCGCTCGGGCTCGCGAAGAGCCTGCTCGCGGTGATCACGCCGCTCGTGCCCGACGGCCCCGTGCTCGCGGGTATCGCGACGGCGATCAGCGTCGGCGAGCAGGTCGCCGACGAGATCGGCGTGCTCACCGAGTTCGACGAAGGTTGATTGCAGGACGCACGCGGCTCGCTCAGCCGCTTTCAGGCGCGCTACCATGCCAGGACATACCGAGCGGGGTTAAGAGCGCGAGAGCGGCGCTCAGCGCCCCGGAGGCAGCATGCCCGATTCGACCGCTACAGATCCCGCGATCGTACTGAAGCCGAAGCGCGTGTCGTTCGAGCTAAACGTGCCGCAGCTTGTCGCCCTGCTCGTCGCGGCCGTCGCGGTGCTCGGGTGGGCCGACGGTCGGGTCGCCGACGCGAAGAACCACGCAGAAGAGCAGATCGCTACGCATGCCGAGCACCCGCACGACGGCACCGCGACGAAGCTACTGCTCGACGCGAAGCTCGAAACCGTCGACGCGAAGCTGCACGGGATCGATCAGAAGCTCGACCTGCTGCTGAAGCGCTAGCGGTCGCGCGCCCTGATCGCCGACGCGAGCAGGGCGACGAGAGCTATCGCGAGCAGTAGATCCCCCGGTGTCATAGCAGGCAGAGTGCACGGCCCCGACGCGAAGCGAAAGCCCGACGCGGGCGCTGCTCGCGATCCGTAACGAGTAACGGCCATGGCCGTTACTTGCGGGTGCGAACTACTCGGGAACGGCCACGGCCGATAGAGTCGCCCCGTCGGCGACGGCCTGCCCGACACGCTCGGCGAAGCTCTCGGGATCGAGCAGGGCGTCGCGCATGGCCGTCGAATGCCCCGGCCCCTTGCCCGAGCCGAAGCCGAGCGCCCGCGCGTTCGCTTCGACGACGACGCGCTCGTCGGCGTTCACTCGCACGTGCACGTTCCCGCCCTTGATCTCGTCGCCCGTCGCTCGTCGTGTGCTCATGCTGCCCTCACGGCACCGCGGCCCGTTCGCCCGACGGCGAAGAGCCCGATCCCTGCTGCGTCGAGCGCGTCGTGCTCGCTCGCGGGTGGTAGCAGCGCACGCTCGGCTTCGCTGAGCGCGGCGCTGATTCGTTTGTGGTGCGCGGCCTTCGGCAACTGCCCCTTCCACTGAGCGGGCAGGAACGTCTTCAGGTAGCGCACGGCGTCGCCGAGAGCCTCCACGACCGCGAGCAGCGCGTCGAGATCGCGGTGCTTCGCGCGCTGCCGTTCGTACTTCTGAGGCTTTTCGGCGATCCACGCGACGGGCAGGTCGAGCCCGTGTGCCTCGCAGACGGCCGCAGCGGCTCGCAGAAGGGCTTCGACCATGCGGGCAGGGCTCGCGCCCCTGTACGGGATCGAAACCGTCGACGCGGCGAGCAGGGCCGCGCAGTCGCCCTCGACGAGCCACACGCTGAGCCCGCACTTCACCTTCCCCGAGTCGACGACGGCGAGCACGTGCCGCGACGCGGGGGCTCGGTAGCGCGGCGCGCTCACTTGTCGGCCGTGGCCGGTTCGAGGTGCGCGCCGTGCTCGAACGAATGTAGGGGATCGGTGCACCGCGCGACGGTGCAGGGCGTGACGACTAGGGGCTGCGTGTCGTACGCGTCGGCCGCGTCGGGATCGTCGAAGCACGGTCGGCACTCGATCGGCGCGGTGAGGTTCACGCCGAAGTCGACGAGCCGTGCTTCGGCCGTGTACTCGACGTGCCCACACTGGCGGCACGTGTACCCGTTCGCGTCGATCAGTTCAGCCATTCGGGCAGGTTAGACGTGCGCACGTCAAAAGGGAAGGGGCTCGTCGGGCTCGACGTCGTGCGCTCGGCCGCATGCGTCGCAGAAGAGATCGGCCTGAGCGAGATCGCGCAGGTACTCGAACTCGGGATCGTCTTCCCTGAACTGGTACCGGGCGAGCCAGTCGTTCGACGCGACGATCGCGGCTCGCGGCACGCCGTCGATCATGCCGAGCAGCAGGCCCGCGGCTTCGACGAAGCGGGCGGCGTCGCGGTGCCGAGCCTTGAAGAGCCGAGCGCGCAGGGTCGTCGGCTTCAGGTCGAGATCGCGGGCGAAGCTCGCGATCGACGACGTGCTTTTCGCGTTATTGCACTCGAAGCACGCCGACACGAGATTCGACGAATCGTTCGAGCCCGTCGGGTCGACGTGGTCGAGCGTCATGAAGCCCCCGTCGGCGAGCACGTCGTCGAGCGAGCGCATGCAGTACACGCACCGAAGCCCGTCGCGCAGGTACAAAGACCAACGGCGACGGGCTCGGATCCACGATCCGCCCTTGCGGGCTCGGCTCATGCGACGGCCTTCACGGTGCAGCGGGTGAGGGTCGTGCTCTTCGTGCCCTTGTACTCGTCGTGCTTCTTCACGGTGCCGTCGAGCGTGAGCGTCGCGCCCTTCACGACGTCGTCGCTCGGGTTCGAGGCGAACCACGTGAAGACGTTCCCGTCGGCGTCGATCATCTTCACGATGCACGAAGAGCCGTACATGGTTTCGATCCACTTCGTGAAGGTGACTTCGAGCACGAGCCCGCGCAGGCGCGTCTTCACCTCGCCGACGTACGCGCTCGTCGCGGTCGTCGCCGCGCGTCGGGCGTCGTCGGCCTTGCGGCTCTCGGCGCGGTCGAAGGCGACGAGCAGGGCCGCGAGGATCCCTTCGCTCTTCGGGCGAATGCCCTCGACCTTGCAGACGACGTACAGGTTCCGCAGGAAGTCGTTCGACGTGTCGGCGAGCGTCGCGGCCCATGCGAGCGCCGCAGCGGCGCGGTCGTACTCGCGGTCGCCGGGCTTCACGAAGCCGTCGTCGCGCTCGGCTCGGGCGAGTGCCTTCCCGCTCCAAAAGAGGTTCAGCATCGTATCGACGGTCGCCGTCTTCCCTTCGGTGTACGCCTTCCCTCGCGACGTCCAGCCGTAGCAGCGGGTCGTCGCGTCGATCATGGCGACGAAGTCGAGCTTCGAGATCGCGCCGATTCCGCCCCCGAAGGTGTA
>Ga0080013_1000775_pt1 | contig 44170 bp, 37 predicted proteins | sample ETNvirenome_6_85_FD_69236 | JGI IMG/M metagenome (GOLD analysis project Ga0080013, IMG submission 69236) | Marine viral communities from the Pacific Ocean - ETNP_6_85 (SPADES assembly) (version 2) | ecosystem: Environmental > Aquatic > Marine > Oceanic | place: Pacific Ocean | collected 2013-06-19 | reverse complement strand
AATATTTGTACTATCATTAAAAACAGCATAATGAAGAAGGTACGCCACAACAGTTGTAGATTTGCCCGTCTGTCTGGGCATCTTACAAATGTTAAATCGATTCTCGTGGAAATTTCTAATTAACTTCTCTTGAAAATGATAAGGTTTAAATGAAGTTAATCCTTCATCAAGAGAAACAATCTTAATATGGTTATTTGCAAAATAAACAGGATCTTCCTTACATCTCATAAACTCAAGAACTTGATCTTGAGAAAATTCAATAGCAGTGTTGGCTTTTTTTAGATTGGGGTTGCCAAGATATACATCATCAAACATAATTCACTCAGCAATTCCAACGTCTAAGATCTTTATTGATTCTGCTATCTGGATCTCTTGCAGTCTTAGCAGAAGTCAATCTCTTTTTCATTCCTTTCATTCTGGAACAAAAGGATTTACGACGGTTTGCATCTTCAGTCTTATCTTTGCGGTTTTCTTTTTGCCAATCCTCTTTAATTCCAGACATCACCAGAGGTTCTCCTGGTTGATAAGGAGTCATATCAAATCGTTGAACTTTAGCACCTGGATAAACCTTATCAATTGCACCCTGCACTTGTTCTTTAGAAGGCCTTGAGAACTCTGGGAAGAAGATCTTCATCATCATGTACTTACCTCTAAAGATAAAAGATACACGATATATATTTCCATGTTGCTGACGAATTATCTTTGCTTCGGCAACCTCAGTCTTATTCAATGTATCACGACGTTTTTGTGTGATTTGCTTACATTTCTCATCGAGCATGTCACTGCCGATGCCTTTTGTTGGTTGCAGAGGTTCTGGTGTGATGATGTCAGTTGATTCAATCTCTGTTGGTTTGAAGTCATCTTTCCAATTAGAAACTTCATACTCTTCTTTTTTGGTGCTATTGCCACAGTTAGCGGCACCTACCTTACGACACTTTACAAGTACTCCAGATGCATATGCGGAAGGCCCTACACTATAACGAGACTTTACTTTGTGATAGCAAGCATCTTTTGTACCACTTCCTTTTCCTTTCTTATCCTTTGCTTCATCAAGTTCTACTTCAATCTCATCTCCAACTTCAACGTTGTTCTCAGCAAACCATCCACGATTCACTTCTAATGCTGTCAGAACTTTGCCGTCAGAAGACACAGGATTTTCATCATATGGTTCTAATTCTTTAATACTATCAACAATTCCATCCTCAGTGATAAAAGCAATATCCAGAGGAATCTTTGTCTCGCTCATATGAAATGACTTTTGCCCTACTTCATCAAAGACAAACAACATTCCTTTGTTAAAGTCAAGACTTTCACGGAACATTAATCCAAGATTGAAATCCCTAATGTTATCTGGAATCTCAATCTCAAGAGGAAGAGTTACAAACTCAGTTGATTCTTTCATTTTTTTTCTTCCTAGGACTATCAGTCTTTACATAAGTGGGTTTTGCAGCGCCTGTCTTTTGTTGTTGTCCTGGAGGACACTTTTTCATGAAAATAAGAGATTTCTTTTTATTTATGAATCGAGTGAGTCTAATCTAGATTTTAATTCATCAATTTGTGCTTGCTGACTCTTAACTGCCTCAATCAGATATCCAATTAATCCGTTATAGTTAACAGATTTTAAGTCTCCATTGCTAACAAGATTTGGCAGAACTTTTTCTAAGTTTTGAGCAATAACACCTGCAGAATTCTTGCCAGTGTCTTTCCATGTAAAAGTAACACCCTCAATTCTAACGATTGATGCGAGAGGATCTTCAATTACTTGAATATTTTTCTTAACTGACGTATCAGATGTTGAGTTAAAGTCAGTTGCCGTACAAACACCAGTGATGTTTACACCAGTCTTAAACGTGGAGAAACCAGTAACATTAACTCCATTAGCAAGAATTTGAATACCCTGTTGGAACGTACCAATACCCAACACATCCATGTTGGTTACATCTTGGTATGTCAGAGTTCCTGCAATAGAAACGTTTCCAGATGCAGTAAGATCTCCAATCGCAATATCAGGAGTACCAGAAAGTCCCTGTGCGTTCGTAGCAAGTGTTGCAGTAGCAGCGTTTCCAGAGGTATCTTGAGTTCCAGTTGCGTTAACACCAGGAAGATTAATTGCAGCACTACCATCAAATGATACACCACCAATATTTCGTGCCGTAGCAAGGATTGTAGCAGTAGCAGCATTACCAGTACATGAACCAGATGAACCCGATGCATTACCAGTAACATTACCCGTTAATGGGCCAACAAAACTTGTAGCAGTAACAATTCCAGCAGTTATACCACCTGTAGGATGTATCGTTGCTGCAGTACCAACATTTACTTTGGCAACTGTTATTGTTGGACTTCCACTTAATCCAGCAGCAGTACCTGATGTATTCTGATTACCTGATTCATTTACACCAGGAAGATTAATATCACCAGTACCGTCGAAAGAAACACCACCGATGTTACGTGCCGTTTCCAGAGTGGTTGCTGAATCAGCATTACCAGTTACATTACCAGTTACAATTCCTACAAAACCAGTAGCAGTTACAATGCCAGTAGCATGAACTCCATAGGATCCTATAGTAACCGCTGTGCCTACAAAAACTTCAGAACTAAATGTTGCCGCAGTACCTACAATGAAAGCGGTGTTTGCAATACCAGTGATTCCTGAACCATCACCTACAAAATTAGTGGCAGTTACAATGCCAGTAGCATGAACTCCATAGGATCCTATAGTAACCGCTGTGCCTACGCTGACACTGCTTACGCTACTAATACCTACACCAGTCAGATCAAGATTATCTCCACTGGGGAGTTCCTTGATTTTATTATTACTGCTGTCAAGAATTAATGGATATCTGTTTGCCATTGTACTAGGATACTGATGTTATGAATGATTGTAGTGGGGCTTCTAAGCCTGCTCTAGTGGTTACTGACATGCCAGAAATGGTAACTTCCGCGCCACTTCTATCTGGTACAGTATACGTATAATTTGATAATGACACTCTTGTAAAAGAATCGTCACGTTCACTAACAACTAAAACTGCGTTGATAGTAGTAACATTGCCTGTCGCTGGTGATGCCCAAAATTGAGAACCATCGGTATTGCCCTTAAGGACGTAACCATCAACTGCAGGTAGTGCTCTGTTCTTTGTACTAAGTAGTTTTCCCATTAGTTAGCAGTCTCCAAAACACTGAGTATTAATTTAAGTTCGCTGTTTGCAGCTGCTTGGACGGTAATGGTATCACTAGTCTCCATAACAAGTTTTCCCTCCAGAGGGATGTATGCATCGTTAGCAGGCACAGTCGCATCAACGACGATTTCAGTCTCTGTGCCACTTCTATTGTGAAACATAGAGAATGTAGTCGATGCTGCTCCAACGTTCGTCACATGAGCATACAGAACAATACCAGTGTATCCTGTTGGTGCAGTATACGCAGTAGCTTTGTTGGTTGTTAAAGAGAAGGTTTCTGTTTGAAACCTATTCAGTGCTAATTGTGCCATTTTAACTTAATGCAAGGATGAATGGTGTCATCTCTGAGAACAAACTCTTAGAGAATGATTTTCCACTAATTGTGCCTGTATTTTGATTGATTTGTAAATCATCACCAATTCTGAAGTTGCCTGATTGGTCCGTACTGGTGTAAAGAACCTTACCCCCAGACTCAGTAACAACTTCATTTGCTTGAACTGTCACACCTCCACGTTTTGGTGTAGCATTAGCAATTAAATCACCAGCTCCAACATATTCAAATGTATGTGAACTAGCAATAATCTTACTAACTTCAAAGAAGTATGCAGTAGATCCAACCCCAACTGTGTTGATGAGATTTTCATCAAGAGTTAATGTAGTTATTCCAGCCGTAACTGGAGTTGAACTATTTATTGTATAATAGATAGGAGCCATACTTGCTGTTGCGGTGGCAGTATTAATACCAACATTGGGGCCTCCAATAGTCACTGTAGGAGTAGATTCATATTGACTACCATTACTAATAATTGTAATAGAAGCAATAGATTCATTCTCTACTGTCGCATAAGCAGTAGCGGTTTCTCCATTAGGACCTCCAGGAGTTGCAACAGTTACAACAGGAGTAGAGGTATATCCAGTCCCTCCCGAACCCACAGCAATAGTTTCAACTGTATTATAAAGGGTATCAAAATAACATACTTGTCCATCATAAGGCCTATCAGTTTCAATTCTAGCAGTTCCTCCCGATGAATAAGTATGCGCTACAGTAGAGATACCTAAATTAGTTACAAATTTAGTAGTAGCAGGAATTGAATCTACTTCAAATACATAAGGCCTTCTATAAGGATACGTCTTACTACCATAACTACAACTAAAGACAATATCAGCAAGAGTAACTCCCATGCCTACTTGGAAATTATGGGCAGCAGATGTAGTAACCGTTGCTACTCCAGTTTGATGTGTATAATCGACACCACTGATATTGTAACTAGGATTGGTGTTGGTTATATTAAGGACAATATTATCTTGAGCAGCAGATGCAGAAGAAGTGACGATACCTGAATATTGTAAATCATTAACTCCTCTAGCCACTAATCCATAAGTACCAAAACTACAGTTACTGTTAGCAATATCTGCTTGTCCTCCTTTATCACAAGTAACCGCTTCATTGCAACAAATAGTGAAGAGAGATACTAATTGGGCAAATCCCCCATTAGTAACAGCAACACCTACACCCCCCTCATTATATTGAGTGAAGGCATCTACATTCATTGCTTTTAATAGTCTTGCTTGATTCCCATCGATTCTAATGCCCGTTCCAGTTGTAGTACTACTGGTACAATTTTGAATGTAAGGTCCTTTCCATCTTCCACCACCTACGTTTTCTGCAATCTCTCCAGTGGGGAATCCCACTGCCGCTGCAGGTGCTACATGATTCTGGAATGTCATATTTGCCAACTTGACTCCCTTTCTCACGGAGAATATATCTTTATGAGTAATAGTTCCACTAACCTTTACGCTTCTTTGATCATCACCAACAATAGAAACAAAAGCAGGAACTTCGATAGGGTTAGATTCTTGATAATTGCCAGATAAAACCTTAATAGTGTAACCAGAGGTAGCTGCACCAACTGCTCCGCCGATAGTCAAAAATGCATTATCAATGGAAGTACCGTTATTAGTGTCTATACCATCTTTAGCCACATACAATACATTAGGAGCAGAGTTAATACCTGAAGCAAATGCACTAATAGATACCCCTGCGCCAATATTAATATAGGAATCAGTAATGGTTACTGTATTACCAATACTAATAATATCATTATCACCATCAATTGTAATAGATGCTCTACCAACAGTAAATATACCAACAACTCTGGCATTACCATCAACGTATAGTGCTGTATTTCCTACACCACCTATGATTGTTGTGCCAGACGTTCCGACAAATGTTCCAACTCCAGTGATATCAAGTCCATTTGCTAGAACTTGAATACCTTGCTGTGCTGTAATAATACCGACAGCATCAATGTGTCTTACATCTTGATATGTAATCGTACCGCCGACAGTGACATTACCTGAGAATGTTGCAGCAATACCTGTAATAAAATCGGTATCAAGAGCAGCAGCGGTAATAATACCCGTAGTATTGATACTTCCTTCAGTACCAATACCGCCACCGCCGCCACCACCACCAAGAGCGGTGCTAGCAATACCAACCCACTTTGCTCCATTGAAAATAAGGAGTTTTCCAGTGCCAATGCCAGCATCAAATTCAACGTCATCCAAATCTGGAATGCGTCCAGCGCCGCCGCCACCTACAGCAGACAGTTGAGATTGAATTCTATTGATGAAGATTTGATAGTGCTGTTTTAAATCTTTAAAAGTAGCAAACTTCTGATCGATAGGTGTTAAAGGATCTTGCGGCCCGCCAACACTTTGAGGTACATCATGAGGTTCTTCAAGTGCAACTTCATTTAGTTGCTTTAATTCTTCATTAAAACCCTTTTGAGATGATTTAATCTCCTCTACAATTTTTTGTAGTGCTTTAATTTCACCTTTTACATTACTAATATCCTCATCATAATATTTGACTTCAGGAAGTCCCGTAATTTCTTCTTTTAGTTCACTAAAATATTTGAGAAGTAACTCATCAGTCTTTACATTCTGTTCCGTGCTCTCTTTAATAGACTTATTGAGAGAATTCTTTAATTTATTGTATTCTCCAAGAATTTGTTTCTTTAACTTTCTATCATCATCTTTAAAAGTTTTGTGATGCTCCCAGATTTTCAAAGATGCATCACTAAGTTCTTTCCAAATCTTTTTCTTCTCTTCATCAATTCTTTGATTGATTTTCTCAGCCTTACTATTGATATTAACATTAGTGTTAAAATCAGTAGTTTCAAATCTTTCTGCTAACGTATCAAAATCAGTAGAAAATCTTGTCTTTAAGTTTTCAACAACATCGTTGATTTTGATGAAATCGTCATCAATGACACTGAAAGTCTTGCCAATCCAAGAGAAGTCGGGAACTTCATTTACTTCATTTACCCATTTAGGGAAAGTTGGAATCTCCGCTCTAATTTTGTCAATTGCCTCACAGATTGCAACGATTTCATCGTCATAATACTTGACTTCATGAAGATTTGCTACCTCAGTCTGAAGATTGTCAATTCTATCTTCAATAGCATCGACTTGCTCATCATAATACTTGACTTCTGGCAGATCTTTAATTTCTGATCTGACAAGATCAATCTGCTCACAGATTGCTTCTACTTCTTTCTCGTAATATCTTACTTCTGGAACTTCTGGGATCTCATTTCTGACTTGAGAGATCTGCTCAGCAAGTTGCTCTAATTCTTTGTCGTAATACTTAATTTCAGGAATATCAGGGATATCCCTTCTTACGTCGCTGATTAAACGTAATACTTCTGTAAGATCCTCTGCTGTTTCTGCAGGTTCCTCTGTTGTTTCTTCTTCTATCTCTTCTTCTTCAGTCTCTATATAATCTTCTACTGATGGCAGAGACTCCTCCACCATAAACTCTTTTACGGAAGGTAAATCCTCTCCAGAGTCGGTAAAATCATTAATAGAAGGTAGATTTTTATTATCTTCCGTCATTAGACAAGGGTTATTAGTAAATACTACTGTAGGATTTCTCTCCTGTGTTTATTTAGTATCTTCCTTAAGTCCGTCTTTTAGCATTTTTGCAAGTTCTGCTGTAGATCCAACAAAAAGTGCATTATTGACAGTAGAGGGCCCTTTTGTTTCTTTTTCTTCGTTTACATCTTTCAATTTCTTTTGCAAATCAAGCAACTTATCGGTTGCATCTGCAACGTTTTTGATCAACTGTCCAGCAACTTCATATGCTCTAGGCATTTCACTTTCTTGAGCAAGTTCAAGAATACCATTAATTGCTTCTTGCCCCTTTTCAATTATACTGTAAAGATTACCTCTTGTATATTCGTAATCTTTTGTGATGTCATCACTTTGAGGTTTTGTTGGAGTTAAGTTTTCAGATTTAACTTCTTGAATCTCAGTAGAAACTACTTCACCTTCAACATTGAAGGTATCGTTTAAATCGTCAAACTTTTTTGTCATTTTAATCATTAGAATACTTCTCCATCAAAACCAAAGTCGTCTCCGACTTCGATTAAAGCATTATCTGCAGCAGTAATCAGTCCGATACCAGTTCCAGAGACGTGACTTGCCTTTGTTGTGTCATCCGTTCCTCTCTCAACCTTGAGTTTAGTTCCAGAGATAATCTCAAGGATATACATCTGCTCATTGTCGATAACAATGTAACTTGCATCAGAAATTCCAGAGGTATCTGCAACTTCAAGATATTTTGCTGAATCACCAACATCTTGAGAGAGTGTTGTAATCTCATCTCCTGTGTAGTTTTTGACTGCCCTGGGAACGACAGAATAAGTAACGTCTCTTGTAGGAGTTTTTGTATCTCCACCTTCGACATATCCGACGCGAACCTTTTTGATGAGATCTTTGCTTGCAGAAGAAACAGGGCCAAACAGATATGTTTTTGCAGTGAATCTGACTGTATAATATAAAGATCTTCTAGTAGTAAAATCTCCCTCATAATCATCTTGCATTGTAATGCTTTCGATGACAACGGGAATATCTCTCTTTTCTCCAACCTCTTTAACCAGATTGACTGATAAATTATATGCTGGTTGAAAATATGGAAGAATTTGCTCGACGATCTGAAGCATGTCGTCGTTCAATTTAGTGTAAACAGTTAACTCAAATGCCATATTATATGGCACTGGCATGTATGCTTTTTTTACCTCAGTTTTGTCATCTGTATCCGTAGTAACAAATGTTTGAGTTGTTGTTACTTTTCTAGAACTGTCGTATTGTAATCCAACAAATTCAAATGACATTCTTGGAAGAGAAATTTGAGTTGACTTACTCAACTCTGCAGACTGCTCCAGTCTTGCTAAAAACTTTTGAGTAGGTCCATATGCAAGAGGTACTTTGATAACCTCAGTCACATCATCAGACGAATCAGTGTGCTTGATTTCAATACCATTAAAAAGAGTACCGAAAGCAATAATTGTCTTTCTTAAAATTTCGTGATAAAAATACTCAAACATGGTAAATCTTAATCCTTAGTTAGTATTTATACTATGGAGTACCAAAAGGATTGACTTCGGTAAAATCTAAGATAGCATTCGCTTCATTTTGAATGTTATCATTGTCAGTATATGGATCAATAACATCGTCTGTGTTAATTGTAAGAACAACTCTGCTTGCACCACTAGCTGATCCTAATAATGTTTCTCCAACGCTGAATGATCCAGAAATAATCTTCAATTCTAGAATATTTGTTGTAGCATCCCAAGAATTAACATGTGCATTTGTTCCACTTACAGATCCAGTAATTACTTCATTGTACTCATATGATCCGGTTCCAACACCTATTGGAGATCCAACAGTGATTGTTGGTGGGATAATATATTTTGCACCACCATCAATTAATCTTATCTCTGTAACAATACCAGCATTTATGGCAGATACACCTCTTGCGGTATGAACTCCAACTATCAATTCAACATAGTTTTTCTCTGAAGGATCATTAGATATTGTTACAGTAGGAGGTGTTAAATATCCACCTCCACCATTTTGAATTAGAATTCCAGTTACAATTCCACATTGATCTATACCAAATTCAAATGATGTTGTAGCAATTCCTACACTTGTTGAATCTTCTGAAAGGAATATAGTTCCGACACCAATAGAAGAGACATATGTTGTTGTAGAAATAAAGTTGTTTGAAACAATATTATCGTCATGATGGAAGGTAAGACGAACTCTATCTCCAGCAATAACACCAACTGTTGATATGCCAGTAATTTGATTTGATTCAGTAGATATAGTACCAACTGTTTTGATAGAATCAAATCTCATGGTAGCAATACCAGTCGCTATAAATTCAGTATTAATTCCTGCAGACGCTGCAATTGTAACAGTTGGTATGGAATTAATATATCCAAATCCACTGTTAGCAATGCTTATTGAATTTACTGTTCCGGCAGCAGAAACTGAAACAGTTGCTGTAGCAGTAACTGGAGATGGTGATGTGAAGCTTATGACTGGTGTAACAGTGTAACCAATACCAATGGTAGCTCCACTACCAACAGCCCATGGATCTGCAGGATTGAAAGAAAGTCCCGTTATAATACCCGTAATGGGATTAATAGTTGCGATACCAACAGCAGTTTGATATGGAGTAACAGTTCCTGTTCCTAACCCAATGAGAGCACTCAGAGAAGAAGTGTATGCCCTTCCAGTGGTGCTAAACGCTAATGAAGAAGGGTTTAGTGATGATCCTGCTATTCCAATGGTTGCAGCAGCTGTACTACTAGATGGAGGAGAGATTGATACAATAGGTGCAGATGTATAAAATCTACCACCATCCGTTAAAGCAAGAGTAGCAACATTTCCCCCAGTTGTTTCAAAATCAGTAATAGTTGCAACTGCAGTTGCCACCTCTGAAGATCCAGTTGGCTCAGAAAATGTTACTGTTGGTACAGTTTTATAGAATACTCCACCAGTAGTACCTCCATGGAATAAGAAAGCAGACGCACCAATGCTAATAGGAGCAGAGACAATACTTACACCATTTCCTACAATTGGTGTGTCGAGCACTGCAGTAGCAGCAGCTCCGACATGTTTCGGTGTTGAGAATGTAACAATTGGAGCACTAGTGTACCCGGATCCACCCTCAGAAATTGTGTTAACTCCTACAACACCATCAGCAATAATAGTAGTCGCAGCTGCTCCCACACCTGTTTCCGGTACAAATACAACACCTGGTGCTACAGTATATCCACGTCCAGAATTTCGTAATTGAACACCCTGAACTTTTGATCCAACCTGTGTTCCGTCACTCTCATTGGTGAGTCCACCAAGCAACGTTGAAATACCAATTGCATTTAACCCACCAGAAGGTGCTGAAGAAATAGCAACTCTAGGTGCAACAGTGTATTTTTCACCTCTATTTGTTAGGGATATGAGTCTTATTCCACCATTTACAATTCCCGCAATTGCAGAAGTTGTAACAGCAGATCCCACCATAGTCAAGGTAATATTATATCCTTGATCTTGAATATTATCATCTATTTCTTCAATATCAGTATCAATAACTTCGTTTTCATAGCGGAACAATTCACATGACAATTCATAAACATAATTTTTTTGTAATTGATAAAAGGGTTTTTCATGCTCAACAAATTTAATTTCAAAAAGTCTATCACCAAGCGGAAAATATATTAAATCACCTTCTTTTGGCCTGGTGGCAAGTTTAACGTTTGATAGATTTCTAATCAGTGGCGTGATATATTCTTTAAAGCTTTCTTGAGAGATGATCAAATTAATTTCATTAGTTGCTTGAATACCGAACTTTGAAAGCAACTGCGTATTATCTCCATATCCGTCAAAATTATTAACATATGCTTCAATAGGATACGAATTATTAAACTCTGAAGTTATTACTTCTCTAATAATAGTATTTTGTGTTACATATTGCCTAGGAATATAATAAACCTCAACACCATACATCCTCAACTGTTCGTTGATCAAGTCTTGAACAAGACTTTGTTCTCCTTGAGAACCCTGCAGGAAAAAAGGATTTAATGCCATTAGCCGATCATGTCAAGAGGAGGAAGTTCGTAGGTGTTGAACATTTTCTCCATAATTCTTTCAATATCTTTTTCGCCATCATCATAGATTTGTCTACCATTAAGTTCTACACCACCTGGAAGTTTAACACCCTGAAATTTCATCAAATTCTGTCCCCATTGACGTTTGATGATTGCAGTAAGATATGGTTTTAGAAAAGAATCATTATAAACTCTAGCATAATCTGCAGGATCAACTGTTCTCCAACAATCTATAATTAGAAAATCATCTTTTTTTAACTGAGTCCAATCAACATCAAGATAAAGTCTATCTGATCTTTGATTAAATCTAATTTGCTTGTGAGTATTCAAAAGGAAATTAATCGTCTCAAGATAACTCATACTCATCGAGTATGTTAACAAATCAGTTCCACCGAAATAGTAAATATCGTTTAGGAACAATTGATATTTGAAACTAAAGAGATTGGAAAAACTTGCAGAACGTGATTCATCATATTGAAAAATTCTGGTGATTCCAATGACAGAGGGGGGGATTTGTAAATAATTGCTATTTTCGTGATATGTGAAAGTTACATCAGTTCCAACAATAGTTGTTTCTGCAGTTGAAGTAGTAATGCCTGTTTGATCTTTTCCACTTGCACCTGGAGGACGTGCTTCTCCTCTTTTTACATCATCGTCAGTTACTCTATACTTTAGATAAGTTTGTTGAACACCATCAAAATGCCTTTCATAAAAAATTTGCAGAGCATCATCAAGCAGATCTTGAATCTGCTCCTCTGCAACGTTGATTTCCAAAACTGGTGCTCCCAGTTTTCTCAGGCAATAATCAATTAGTTCTTGTCTAGTACCTGGTTGCGCCATTTAAACATATACCTCTATACTAAGTATTTATAGTGCTGGCGCAATACCAGCAGCTACCAATACATTTCCGTTTATAATATTGTAAATTGTGGCACCAGAACTTACCAAAACTTCATATACATATCTTCCTGGTTTCAGATTTGCAGTGTCAGTAGAACTCAGAGAAAGTGTCATGACACCTCCTGCAGCACTTGTAAATCCAACCGAGAAAACAGTTGTAACTCCTAATGTAGCGCCAACAGCAACACTCTTCGACATTGCAGAAGATCCAGTCCAATTTCCACCATTTACTCCAGTGTCAAACCTGAAAGCAGTTTTATCTGGATTGACAATGGTAAACTTATCACTAAAAGTAGATCTGCCATAAATTTTTAAATTTACAGCATAAGGAACTCCTCCTGCTACATTATAAGTTACGTTCTGATTAGCCATTTAATCCTATTACCGACATTGTTTCTTGTTGCTTAAAATAAAGCTTAACAAATGACTTTGCGACATTTCTCAAAGTATCTCTATCATCACAACTATCTATCTCAGATGCTAATTTAGTATATTCAAAACTTTTTGACAAATTACTTAATTCAATTGAATCAGGATCCATCATTTGCTAAACTCCTAAGTAACGTTTTTATTTCAAAAATATCTGATTTCATGTTAGCAACATCTGTCTCTAAATTCTGTAACTTTTGATTCTCTTCTTTTTTCAATGTCTTTTTTGACATATATTCGGCATATTGTGATGAATTTTTATTAATTATAGAGTTTGTTTTTGGATCTCTATAAAGATGAGAATGTCCTTCAACTTTCAAGTGTTTCATATCAGGCAAGAGCAATAACTCGTAGATCTGTCATTCTTGGTACGTATACCTGAGAGGTGGATGTTGCGACAAGTTTGATTCTATAGGTTCTAAATGATGGCAGTTCGTCTGCCGTAAATGTATACTCTCTATAGTCAAGTTCATCAGATTCAAATCCCAAATTGTCAGTTGGGAAATTATATGTGTCAGGTAAACCATCATTATTAGCAGGATCAATTACATTTCCTCTCTCATTGATATTGTTATATCCTGGGAAAGGACGATAGATTGGATTGAAGTTTTCATCTTCACTAATCGCATAGAATGCTCTAATGGTAGAGTATGTATTGACATGGGCGTTAACAAGAATCTTCAGAGAAGTTGCTGGGTTCTCTAAAGTGATTTCCTTAGACAAATATTGGAATGCCGAAGGATCTTCAAAGATTGTGTTGACTCTATTGTCAGTTGCAAAGTTAGATACTGCGTTATTGACTCTATTAGAAATAAGAATCGCGCTAACACGTTGAGTATCAACAACAGGACTCAATCTAGAATCTACACTATTGAGGTTGACTTTAAGTCCCAGAGACTTATTGCCAGGTAATGTAGAAAGTTTATTAGTCTCATTAATCTTAGATGCGACTAATCTTGGAGATGTCAGATAATTTGTTTTATTCAAAGTAACATTTTCAAATCCAGCATTGGCATATGGAATTTCAGTTCCGCTGATGCTGGTAGCAGTTGTGCTTCTGAGTTGAGCACTGATTGATGTTCCTTGTACAGACATTGTTTGTACGGAAGGAGTAATCAGTTCAAACGGAATGTTTTGTGTTGCCCTTACTGCAGAACCACCAGTGGACTTAGTGTCTCCAACATACAGTTTGGGGAAACTTTCTCCAGTCGATCTTCCAACTCCGCTAGATCCCATGTCCAACTTAATGTTGTAGGAATCAAATGTAATTGGATCAGATGCAGTTACCTTATTCAGATTATGTGTTTTATTGATTCTTCTCAAAGATATGCCACTGTTCTCATACTTGTAAACTTCAGTTCCAGCAGGATAAATTCTACCAGTTGAGGAATCAACACTTCTGGTGATTGTTCCACCAAGAGTGCCAGCAGCAGCAGTTGTGTAAGAGACGATTTCATCACCAATTTTAGCATAACCAAGGTTTGTTGTGCCAACACCAACACTTTCAAATTGCCCGAAGTTAGTTACATCATCAATTTGAATTGGAGATGTTGATGTTGCATTCAGAGATACGCTCAGTCTGGTTGGAGTAATGTCAGACTTAACTTCAGAAAGAGTTACGAAGTTATCGCTGAAGTTCATTCCATGGTTCTTATGGTTAACGACGAAGTGCATTCCGTCATTAACAACATCGATAGAACTAATTTGAACATTACCACCAGCAGCAGCATTCAAGTCTGTTGTAATACCAGAGTTATTAAAGTATTGAACAGTTGATGCAGATCCTGCAATTATAAAATCACCTTGTACATTTTCGAGGATGAGTTGTGTAGTAGTAGAAATTGAAACAACGGAGAGTCTTGCTCCAGAACCAAGAGAATCATTCCCAATTGTACCAATACCAAGAACGTCGCCAATAACATATCCAGTTCCAGATTCAGAAATCGTTGCTGCTACTGCAACACCATTGTTGATTGTGATATTTGCCTTAGCATTTGAACCGCTACCAGTGATCGTTGTAAGAGGAACACCACCATACAAGAGAGTATCTTGAGATGGGGTATATCCAATACCGCTGTTAATTACCTGGAGAGTTCCAGTTGCAATACCAGCGTTTCCAACATAGTCACCTGTTGCATTTGTTCCAAGTTGAGAAATAGTATTACCTAGTTGTAGATCTGTATCCTGGAGTGTGGATCCAATTCCGATTCTTGCAGTTCTAGAGGTAAACTCAAGTGGATTAGTAAGCAACCTAGCAATTTCTCCATTTCCTTTGGAGAGTTCTGGGTTATAGAACTCAACGGATCCATTCCCTACAAAATCTGCTCTGTATAATATGAACTTAAGATCTTCCCACTGACTTGGTTCCCAAGTTGAGGCATTTTGAGACTTAAACAGAGATCCAAGATATGGTTGGTTGGAGATAAAGGTTTGAGTGAGGATATCCTCTTCACCAATTCTAGAGATATATGCGCTATACTTAGTTGAGATAGAAGCAAGTGCGATTGCATATTCACTACCGCCCTCCAGATATACTGGAGAATTGAATGTAAATTTAGTTGGAACAGATCCATCTGCAGAAATGTTAACCTCATCAGGATCTAAAATAACCTCAGAGAATGGTACAACTTTTTGAGTTGGAACCCCACCATTCATTGTTCTAATCTGGAAAGTGATGGGAATATCATTGTCGTCCTTAGATGCAAGGAAGACTTCACAACTTGTCAGGAAGATACCTGTTTCATCATCAACCAAGAAAGACTGTGCCAGAGGATCATACCACTGAGTAACAGTTATGTTTCTGTCTTGTGTAGAAATAACATTAGTTGCAACCAACTGAGTTCCAGTTGTTCTTGCAGTAGTTCTCTCTCCAAACTCCTGCTTATTTTCAATTCTTGCATTTCTAACAGAGATAATATTCTCTTGTACAGTCTCTAGAGTTCCAGATGCTGTGAATGCTTCTTCTGCAATGGTATTTGCAGCACTCTGATCGTTGTTTTCATTATTAACCAGAGTAAATACTCTCTGTCCAGTCTCAAATCTTGGATTGTTTTGAGAGTTGGGATCGGGAATGTAGAAACTACCGATCAGAGTAGCACTAATATCGGATAGCAATCTGACTCTAGAAATTCGTGCCTGAGCACCACTGGTTTGTCCAGTCAGATACATGTCAGCTGCTGTGTATCCTTCAAACGCACCCTCAGGTTGATTTGCCAGAGAGAAAGTATCAACATTCAGTACAGTTGAAGTAGATGAATATGTTGATGGGAGAGTTGATCCATCATATGGATTTTGTCTGAATACAGTCAGAGGAGCATTATATGGGCCTTCTTTGTGGTTAGAGGTGGCAACTCTGAAAGTAATAGATGGAGTAGAATTCAGAACTTCTCTTGCTTGCGCTCCTGGTGGAAGCATTCTTCCAGTTACAGTTTCGCTAACTTGGAAAGTTCCAGAACTCATGGTGATTTCCAAGAGTTTTGGTGTACAATACTTGGTTACGTCCTCTCCATCAAAGAATGCATACATTCTTGTAGAAGGTTTCATTCTCTTAGAAACAAACTGAATGTTTCTAGATCTCATGAACGAAATGAGATTTCTATTAACGACTCTATCACCAGCAGAGGTAGTATCAAACTGCTCAGTAATAATAGTTCTGGTTCCACTTCTGGTTTGAATGCCAGTGTCTCTAACTTCTTTGAAAGTATCCTGAACAACAGTATCAGTGACAGTTTCTTGCCATCGTCTTTGTCTAGCTCTTCCACCAGGGCCTTGAACATTTCTGTTTCCGCCACCACGGATGATTCTTTCTGCTGATGTTTCAATAATTTCTTGTCCAGTCCACTCAGTTTCCCAAGCATTCCACACAGTAGGTGCAAATCCTGTTTGTGGATCAACATTCATAGTTCTGGATGCGATCTCCAGAGTTTCAGCGTAATTACCCTCAGTGTTGATAATTTTTGCTTCTAATCTTACAGTATCAGTCCATGTATCTGTTGCTGGAGTCAGTTCCATAGAACCATTCCAGAAACTTACCAAGAATGGTGTGACACTCTCAGTTCTGGTAGCAAAAGTCTGCTTTAACCATTCAGTTTCAGTATAATCCAAAGTAATAATGTCACCAGTCTTACTAATGTTGCTTCCTTCTGGTACAGCAAACTGAAGATCTGCAGCAGGATCATTACCCTCTACAGGGCCTAGGATCAAGTCAATAGAATCTGTGTGGTGTTGTGGACGCAGTTCCTTATTCTTAATATCAATACTATTTTTGAATTCTACGAATTCTTCTTGCGCCAATAGATTGCTAAAGTTATCTACAAAGAATCCAGACTTGAATTTATTCAGTCCGCTAGCATCAGGAATGAAAAGATTGGCAGTATTAGTTTCAAGTAAAGAAAGTGCAGTATAATATTCAAGATTCTTGATTCTATTCTCAAGTTTCTTGATGTCAACCATTCTATATCTCTTGTGATTCAAGAAACTCAGAGATGCCTGAGAAACATCATAGAGATATGGCGGAAGATTGATTGTAGCAATCTCAAGAGCATCTTCAACAGGAGCTGGTTTTTGAGGTTTCTCAGATGGAGTTCCATACTTAACTTGCATGGTTCCACTCTTTGTTACATAAACTCTATCAATTCTACCAAGGTAGAATGAGAAGTCAGTAACAATAGACTCATTAGATGCTAAGATATTTGCCGCAGAGTTTCCAGATCCAGTAAATGTTCTTCCATTAAACTCCAGAGGAGATCTTGCACCCTCACTAACAGTGTAGTCGGAGACTCTTGGGCGAATATCAATGAGATCCGTGTTTCTAATTCCATTTACAAACTGAACATCTCTAGCAAAGTCAAATGTGTCATAAGATGCTACGGTTGTAACATCTCCTTCATCAGTTGACTGATAATATCCAGTTTCAAAGTAAACTTTGAGTTTTCTTATGGGTGCCTTAGCGTCTTTCTTTCTTGTTAAGAAACCATAGTCATAGAAAGATGTATTTTGTCCATTATCGAACGTAAATCCTGAAGAAATTTCAAGACTAGGAATGGTAACATTTGCATTGACTGCTTGGATGTTAGATTCCTGGAAAACAATAACCTCACCAACTGCAAAATTAATATTATTTTTTGCAATAAACTGAATTGTGGAATCACTATTTCTTTCTGCTACAATTGCAATAGATCCTGTCGCTTGTCCTACAAATTGCTCTCCAATAATCAAATCAGAGGTTTTTCCAGTAGGCCCAGTGATTGAACTTAATTGAATTGTAGGTGCAGATGGATCAGAATTGTTGATAGATTCATAAACTGCATGAATTCTGACGATATCTGGAGTATTCAGAGAAATATTTTCGTCTTGAACTCTGGTTCCGAAAGGATAATTGCCAAAAGTGAGTCCATCACCCAATGTGGTTGATCCAATACCCGAAGAAGACAAAGATGATTTGTCTACTACGATGCTAATGACTCTATTTTTTAACTTAACCTTAGATTTTGGCTTTAATTTCTTGAGAGTTGCTACAAGAGTTGCTGAAGTGTTGTTAGATCCAAGGTTTCTAATTTGGATTTGAGTATTTCCGTTAGTAAACTCAAATTTATCAGAAGTTAATACCTCAGTAGATCCATCGCTTCTAATTAATTGATATCTTTCAACGTCAAATGGTTCAAAAGTCTCCTTTGTACCTGCAGTAACCACAGAACCCAGTTCATTATCAACAATATTGACTGAGAACGTTTTTCTAATGCTAATCGAAGCGTCAGTTAAGTCAATTTCAGCAATATTTTCCTTCGGCATCACTGTGTAGAAGGAATTATCGATAGATCCGTCAAGTGCAGATGCTACAACAGTGAAATCCGATACATTTAACTGAGTTGCTGGAAGTGCGCCATCGGTGACTCCAGTCACAGTGGTTACACCAGCAATATTGATAGAAGAACTAGCAACACTTACAACAGAAGCAAAAGTTGGATCATTTGATGTTGTATTTGTAAATCTTACAAGATTTCCGATCTTAATTCCACCGGGGAAAGATGGATTTGTGCTCACTACAGTTGTAATGCCTGCAGGAGTGCCATCAAAATATGCAGCAGAAATAGATGCAACACCAACGCTGAAAAATGTGGATTGAATAGTATCTGCAGAGAAATATGTGATAGTTGATGCACTACCAGTAATTGCATGAACAGATTTTACATCTCCAATACCAAAAGAAGTGACTGAGGTTGCAACTCTGGTGTTTGCTACGCCATCAAAGATGAATGATTCATTTTTGATGAATTCACCTGTTTTTTCATATACCGTTAAAGCAACTCCAGCAGCAACTGAAGACTTCAAGAACGCTGTTGCTCCACTATTCTCACCTTTGACAAAAGTAGGTGTTGAAAGTGTGATTGGTTCATTCAGAGTGATTTCTGTAACAGTCTGAACATCATATAAAGAGATATCCCATTCGTTAATATTAGAATTTGCAGCATTATATGAACCAGAGTCTAACTTAAAGTCATAAACTCTTGCAAGTCCAATTTCTTTACCTTGTTCACTTGTTGCCGCAGTTCCAACTCTTGCACTTCTAAGACTTAAGACAAAAGTATTGCCAATTCCGACTGTGGGAGCACCAAAAACTCTGTTTAACTTGAGTGTGGATCCGGTATTGTAATTGATTGCTTGATCTTCTAGAACTTTCAAAGTTCTAGGCTTCAATACATCAAGATATGTTGGACTAATAGTCTCAATCTCATATCCTTTTACAAATGCCTTACCTGGAGAGACTTTATATAGTGCAAGATCCTCTGATGGGGAGGAACCCCCATAAGTTAATTGATTTGCGTTGAATACACCTCTGTTTCCGAGGTTATCATTCAAAGAGTTCTTGACTACCAGATCAAAAGGAGTTACATAGTAGTCACCAGACTCTGCATATGTTCTTCTTGCCAGTTCATCCTGGATGAGAGCATAATCAGTAGACTGTTTTTTAGATCTCAGAATACCATTTGAAATGGTAGCGAGTTCAATGAAGTCATTATCGTTAAAATCGTCAGGTTGCTTCTTAATTAAAAATGCTGTGATTTTAAGTCTATCCGCACCTGGTGCAGAAAAGTTGTTAAATCCGCCTGCATTATCATTTAAAGTTGGATCAAGATCAGCATTGATGATTTCTTCTCTTAAAGTAAGTCCAATTCTATAACTTGGAGTAGAACCATACTGATCAAGAAGAATAGTCTGGCTATCTACGATTACAAATGAACCTTTTGCGAAATAAACACCATTTTGGATCGAAAATGCTGATCCAGTAGCTGCCGCACCGATTGGAATAGTGGATGCAAAGGGTTCACCAGCAGCAATGATGGTGTTTTCTGTAGCAATCGTCTCATTTGACGTTAAAAGTTCGCCATCAGAAAAAACTTGCGTTGTATTATTACTAGAATCTGATCCAAGGTAACTGATGTATAGTGTTGTATTTCCTGCTTCCGACTCAAAATCAACCAGAACCTTTTCTACTACTGCAGTTACTCCAGAAGTTTGTCCAGTGATTTTTGCGCCCATAAGGCGACTAACGTAATTGCTAACTGGTACACCAAGATAAGTGTTTACCAGTTGAACTGCAAAATAAGAAGTGTTATATGCCGTATTTCCTGGAATTACCTTAGCACCCTCTTTAAACAAGTGCTTGCCAAAAGTTTCAACCTGATTTTGCAGGATGGACTGGAGATTGTTTAATTCTCTAGCTTGTACTGGATAACCAGGTTTGAATAAAACCTTGTAATAGTCATTATTCGCATCAAAATCGTCGAAATATGGCGCGACGTTAAGATTAGTTTCTTGTGGCATAATTCTTTAGAACTGCAAAATGACTTTAATATCTTCTTTTTGATTCACTGATCTAGTGATCGAGGGCCTATTATCTACATAAATGATGTTGCCTGAGTATTTCTCTACTTCAGGATTGGCAATTCCACTATCGAACTCTTGTCCAAGATAATATGTCTTATTATTTATTACGGTTGATAAACCTGTAAAGATTGTATCAATACCTAAAGTCACTGATCCACCAACAATATCAAACGATCCGCCAGTAACAGTATCAGCAGTAAATCTATTCAGAGAGAATCCATATTGTGGGGAAGTATCCTTGGTTCCATCGGTATTAAAACCTGCCATGGTTCTGTCTTGCCAATACTTCAAGACACCAGTTGTTTGATCATAAGAAACAACTTTTCCTACTGCAGTAGAACCAATACCAATCGTTTGAGTGATTAAAACATCATCCTCAAAAGTAGCAGAACTATATCCAGTTCCAACCAATCTCAAAGCATATGTTGCCGCGGCTTTGTTCAGATCTAAAAGATCTGTAGATGAATATGCCTTTGGATTTTCTACAATACCAACTCTTGCAATCTGGTTTCCAGTGATAAAATCTGGGTTTTCAGTATCGTTTTCAATTCTAGAATAAACCAAAGAATTGAGTGCTCCCAACTCTTTGTAGACATTTGCGCCATGTCCATCCTGAGAAGGAATGATTACGTCAAAAACTGGAGTTGTAGTTCCTGTTGGAACATTTCCACCAACTAAATCAAGAGTTCCAAAAGTGTATCCACTACCACCATTTGAAACAGTGACGGACTCAATCTTAGAGTTGTTATTTACAACAACAGTTGCCTCTGCACCTCTTCCATCACCTTTGATGGGAACTCTGGTGTAAGTTCTATTTGCTGTTCCTAATCCAACACCTCTGTTAGTGACAGTTACAATCTTGATTTGTCCACTAGAAGAAGCATTGTTTCTAACTGCAGTAATATTTGCATCAGTAGTGGTTGTCCAGTCAGCAGGAACTGGTAAGAAGTTTGTGGAGTCAAACTTAGTGATGTCACTTGGACTGATCGTAAACAGATATTTCCAAATATATCCATCACCACTTGTACCTGCTTCTCTTGGTTCTAAATCAGTAAAAGTGGGTTCGTCAAGAGATGCTCTGCCACTTGGGTTCTCTGGATTAGTTCCATTTTGAAGACAAATATAAACTCTATAATCAGAGTTCATTACATAATAATTTGCTCCGTACAAAGTTGTGGCATTTGAAGGTTTTGATGGATTTTCTGCCTTAATGTCATTTCTATACATGTCATATGTGACACCAGATGCCCAAGACACCTTTCTTACAACTCTCTTGATGTCAGAAGAACTAATCTTCTTGAGAGCAATCATTGTGTCCCAATAACTATTCTCCTCATTAAAACTATCTCTAGGATCAGGCGGACTAGTATCCCAAGTTGATTTCACCTCTGTTGGATTTGGAAGTCCAACAAAAGTGTAATAAGAATTACTAGTCGATGCCACACTGGCAACAAATTCTTTTGAATTTAGGATACGAAGTTGATCAGTTATGATTGCTGCCATTTTTAACAGGGCTTTTTTGGTTATTTATCTACTTAAATTACAAGTAGTTTTGGAATTTTAAAGGTGAGGATCTGGTAATAACTGCTGACGTAGAAATTCCAGCAGAACCATTTAACGTATAAGAATTAAATGCCTGAGCATCAACTCTTGTACCTAAATCAATTCTTCCCCATGAATAGTTACCATAGAATTCTGTAAGTCCAATTCCAGTGATATCTCCCAAGTCTTGAACACTTACAGTGACTCTTCTTACATATGTGATACCAACTCCTGCTACTGCGGTTGTTGCTGTAGAAACAGCAGCGACTTCATAAACACTATCTAGGAATTGTGTTGTTACGCCAAGAACAGTATTATCTTGATAGAGTGATGTGACACCACTACCAACATTACTATTATTTACCACGAAATAATATCCTGTCTGAATACCACTAACAGTAACCGCAGTTCCTACAATATCAATGTCTCTGAGAGCCGAGTCAATGGGAATGAAGAAGTCAAATGTATATCCCGTCGATGCAACACCGACAGATGTTGAAGTTACTCCAACAATGGATCCAAAGTCTCCAGAATAAGAATCCGTGGTGTTATCTTCAGAGAGAGAATTTGCAACTTTAATAATTACGTCAGGAGGAGTTGCGGAAGTATACGCAGTTCCTGCTCTAGTAACAGTGATTGCAGAGACTGCATCCCCAGTTAAGGTTGCAGTTGCCGTTGCCGTTGTTCCCAAACCAACAGGGATATCACTACCATTGACAAATGTTGTCTTAGGTGCAGAATAAGCAAATCCAACTGGATCTGCAATTATAACTGTTGGTGCTGAAGTGTATCCAGTTCCACCATAACTAACGACAATCTCAGAAATAGTTCCTGCGATAGAAACAACCGCAGTTGCTGATGCACCAACGATATTATCTTGTGAAGTTAAAGTAATCTTCTTAGTGCGTGCTTCAGTGTTATTTTCTTTGTCATTGTCGAAAAATGTTTTGACACTTTCGACGAATGCGATACCAGAAGAAACTCCTACAGGTTGAATAAGGAAGGTAGTTGGGAAGACAAGAGGTTCGACTTCTTTTCTACTCTTACTTACGACTTGTCCATCAATAATTTTGTCAGCCTTCTGCTTACACCAGTCAACACGACGTATGTTATCTGGATTAGAATCAATTCCAAATCCATTATATGCATTGGTATCTACAGAGTCGGTGGCAAATACTTCAGTTACCAGGCGCTTCTCTTGATCTTTAATTTGTAAGGTGTCGCCATCTTTAACAGTTTCAAGAATATCGCGGAACACAACGTCAACATCTCCACTTCCTTTATAGAAAAGAATCTTACAAGTGTCTCCAGTATAATCAGTATCAGCACCTTTTGGAGCAGATGTGAATGTCAAAGTAGAACCACCATCTAAAGTGTAACCTTCACCGGGGACTTGGAGGATGTCATTCAGGAAAACTAACAGGGTGTCTTGGACAACAATATTAGAACCTGGAGCAGATCTGATAGTTACAGGTGCAGATGCAGTTTTAAGAGTAAAGGATCTCTTAACTCCATCAAACTGATCTTGAATAAGATCCAGAACTTGCAGTTCACCGAAGTGCCATGCAGAGAACGAATCAGATTCTATTGCACCAATAGTGATTTGAAATTCTTCAAACGTCTTGGTGGTATCTGTAGGAATCCCAGTCATTCCTCCGATAGGAACAGTAAGGACATCTCCTACTCCGTATCCATAACCATTATTTTTAAATTCAAACTGAACTACACTAGATCCTTGTCCTACAACAATGTTTGCCTTTGCCTGAGTTCCGCCACCACCAGTCAAGGAGATATTGGAATAAGAAACAGGATCATCAAATACTATATCTAAAGGTTTTGTAACTGTACCACCTCTAGCATAAAGATGTCCTCTAGTAGAAACACCTGAATTAACAACAAAAGAAGTACTATCAATAACTTTTGTTACTGGAGTTCCTCCTGCAGCAGGATCAGTTCCACTAGTAGAGAAATTAGCGGTTCTAGGAGCACGAATTGCTGGTATTACAAATCCCCCAGTTTTATGGAAAGTAGGAACAGTTGAAACACCAACGGGAATTACAAATTCAGTAGTGCTATTAACAGCAGTTACAGGAGAACCAGTATAATAAGGATCAGTAGTTCTAGGATACGTATGTACACCCACCCCAGCATCTAAGTCACAAGTCATTCCAATACCAGAAAGAATAACAAAACTTGATTTTCCAGTAGTAACTAAACCATGAGCAGATGAAGTAGTCACAGTCATAATACCAGCAGTATTATTGTAATCCACCGTACTAATAGCCACTGCTGGTGCATATTCACAAGTCAATGCAATTCCAGAAAGTATAACTTCATCACCAACATTTAATTCATGAGCACTAGAAGTAGTAATAGTCGTAATTCCAGTTATAGAGGTATATCCCACATTGGATACATCTCTCGTAATATAAAATACTTGTCCATTAGTAACGGCAACTCCCGTAATATGTCCATTTTCAATCTGTGCAGTACCAATACCAGTTATATTAGGAAGTCCTGTACTAAAGGTTTGAATCCCAACATGGACAGTTTGAACACCTACTCTATATCCAGAACCACTATTTCCAATACTAACGGATGTAATAGTTCCTGCTGAAGAAACAAGGGATGTACCTCCTGCTGCAACTAAAGGTTGATATCCAAATCCAGCAGTGGATCCAACAGATACGATGATTCCACCAACAGGAATTGTTGCATTATTTGGATCAGATGCCAATGATGTTGCTGCACCAGTAAATGTAATCGTGGATATTCCAGATCCTTCAGAAAGGGTATAATCCTGATTAGATGTCAATTGTCCAGTTGGACCCTGGAAGATATTACTGATCAGAACTGTTGCATTGTTGGTACTAAATCCAGTAACATTTTCACCATTAGACTTAAGTGTGAATTCCTTAGTCGTAGCATTGAATCCATCCGAGATGTCATCAAAGACATAGTTGTTATCATAAGTTTTTGTAGAACCTCCTACAGATCCAGATCTTAAGAATGTTCTACCTTGGAATGTAGAGAATGTTGTGATTCCAGTAAAGTCTCTTTCGTCAGGTGAATTTGTTGTAGTACCGATAGGAGTTGGGCCTTGAGGTGCAGTGTAGAAGTTGATTGTGTTATCTACAATGTTGTAAGATCCATTCACCTTGGTAACAATAGCATTTTCTGTATGAATCGCTACAGTTGTTCCCATCCATCCTCTATCTACCAAGATAGCATTTGTGGTTCCGATACCGATAGTATTGATCTTCATGATCTCATTATCAATCTGAATCAAGTCTCCACCGAAGAATGATGTGATTCCAGACACCTTCATGATGTCCTCAGTGGTGAAGAATGTTGAAGTGATACCAGTGGTTGTTGCGGTAGCAACGATTGGAGACTGGATCATATTATCCAGAGCAATCAAACACTTAGTGTTTTGATTTCTTGCAGTGAACGCATGTGCAGTACTAACACCAGCAGTAATAATACCAACAGGAACTGCAACTGATGCTAAAGCATTTTCAGCAGAAGATGCAATCTTAATAGTGGAGTCATTAACCTTAATAGCATAAAGTGGAACTCCATGCGTGGGTAAGAAGTCAGTAGCGCCAATTCCAGGGAACGTCGTATTCTCAATTCCAATTGGAGTAGACGCTTCTACATAACTATAGAGAATTTCCTCTCCACTAACAAAGAAGTGATCAGGAACTACCAAAGAATCCTCAGAAAGAGAAATGATATCGGTATCAGAAGCATCAACATCTCTTCTAAAGATCTCTGATTCTCTATGTCTGAGTGTAAATGCTCTCAGAACATTCGCTGAAGTGCCCGTGTAAGTTCCATAAGACGCTTCAATAATACCATTGTTCAATCTAAGTGCTGCATTACCAAAATCGGCTGGTGTTACTTGCTCAATCGCCATCTGGAAGACGCGAACTTGAGTTGCGGTGCTTGCAGGTGGAGTAAATTGTAAATGAGTATTAGTTGATGTCCTCAAGGCACCAATGGTTCCGATTCCAGTTACAGTTGTTACATTACCATATTCTGTGACATAAACATCAGAAGAATCATTTACAACAACAACTTCAGAGACTTGATATTGACTATTAGTCGTATCTTCAATACTTACAACATAGTATGCTGCTTGATAATCATTATCTGCAGTATGAGTGTAAGTTGCGATCGTATGGATTCCTGGGGTTCCAGAAGATGCAATCGTGGTTTGATGGGAATCAATCAGTCCAATACCTTCATCAGGGTTTCCAATGGCAATCGTGTTACCAATACCACCACCAGCAGCAGTTGGAAGGAAGATTCCAAATACTTGCGTTGTACATGCAGTGCCAGCGTTTGGAGTAAACGAAACATTTAAGTTCCCTCCACTAATATCACATTCATATGTTCCAAGTCCAACCGTACCAAAATTGCTGTAATTATTACTGGTAAGTTGATTATATTCAATGAGTTCTGCATCTGTTCCATCATGAATTAGATTTAGTTCATCATATTCAAATACGCCTTCATCATTATTGATTTCGACAATTAAGTGAGCAGATCTGTAAGTCGAAGCAATAGAAACAATATTTGTTTCGGAACTGAAATTTTCTTTTTGGAAAGTTTCGATTCTTGCAACATCTCCCAATGATGTTGATCCAACACCTGTTATGCTATTGTTAAGTCCAATATTGACAAACGAAACATTGAAGTTGTTGGCAGAGAATTTAGTTGGGAAGAAGAGAAGTTCTCCTTCAGTTCCAGAAGTTCTAAAGTCAAAGGAACCCATGTCATAACTGGTTTCTACTCTTCCATACTGAGAAATAAATGTTCTTACTCCATCCTGAAGAACAGAGACAAACATGGTTTGTCTTTCATCAGTAAATCTTCTGTCTTTAATGAATGTGAAGAACTTATTAACTCTTTGGTTAATAGAGAATTTACCAATCGCAGAGAATCTATCTACTCTTGGTTCATTATTAAATTGAGGACTGATATCATCGATGGTTAAAACTCTGTTTCCAACTGAATTAAAGTAGTCAGTAAGAATTCTAGACTTGAAATAGATCTGATCGGAAATCGTTTGAGTTCCAATAATCAGAGCGTTTTCAGTTACTAAGTCAAAGTCCGAATAGCATTGAACATCGATAACAGCGGGTACATCAGTAATAATGTCAATAGTTGATCCAGACGCCTTAGTGAATGCACCTCTGAAGTTTTCATCTTGAGTCTCAATGACATGATCACTGAACTTAAGTAAACCTGTAGGGTGAGCAAGAGCACTTACTGCATCATTCCAAGTCTCATATGAGACTTTAGATTTGAGAGAGTAAGAGAACTGCTGATAATAGTTGTTATCAGGAATTCTTTCTGTATGGAAGTTCAGGAATCCAGTCTCTTTTTGCCATCCCTTTTGAACAGTGGATGTAGCATCAAGTCTAGATTGTGCATTGAAGTTGACAACCTCTTTTACAATACTCTGAGACTTGGAAGTTCTACCAGAAATTTTATCTCCGACTTGGAAATCAACCTTGGTGTTAATCTTAAGAAGTTCTACTTGAGCATTCCATCTTTCAACCGTTCCAATCTTGTCTCCTGAAGTAACAACTTCACCTGTTAAGAAGGTAGGTTTCTTAATGATGGCATTAAATTCTGGGAAGTCTTTTTCTGGAATAATTCTTGGAGAGGAGTTCAGAACATCAAAGTTACCTGGAATCTGTCCACTTGCAAGAAGATCAACCATGGTATAGGTTACAACACCAACTGAACCACCGAGAGGAATGTTTACATCAGTCAATTGGAATAAGGCATAATCATAATCAGAGGAGTTATATCCATTACCAGTTGTTCCAACTCCAACACTTACGCCTTCAACCAGAATCTTGTCACCAACAGAAAGTGGAGCACTGTCACTAAAGGCAGTTGCTAAACCAACAGTTACTGTCTTATCGCTATCATCATATGTAATGCTGTTGATGGGGATACCAGTAGAGTTATCTACAGGAATGATTGTTGGTTGAACGTTGCTGATTCCTTTAGTATTTTTAAGAATCGTGACTTTGGTGTCACCAACTTCATAAGTTAAATCAACATCATCGATAATCTTTCCAGTGAGTCCATCAAGAACTACAAGATTTGGTGCGATAGTATAGTTCTTACCTGCAGAAGTAATACCAATTTCATCAAATACTACCAGAGGATCAACCAGAACAACTTCTGGCAGATTTAAGACAGGACGAAGAGTGTTGTCAGTAGGATAATCAAATCCAATGTCCTCAATAGTAGTCGATACGATCGATCCGATTTCAGTGCTGGATGGTTGTAAGATTGCTCCATCTCTAACTGGATTGGTAGATACTCCAACAATTGAAGATATACCAACGATGTAAGGATAACCAAATCCGTTGTTCTGGAATTCTATCTTGGAGATAGGGCCATAAGCAACACTAGAATCAGTCTCATAAGACAAAGTTGCATTAGAGGAAGTATAAGAAGCAATCTCAGGAACTTGTTTGGTGTTGTATATAAACGTGTTTGTAGTCAGTCCTGCAATTCTATGAGTTCCAGAATACTTACTAGATTCAATTTTGATTAGATTATTGTTCAGAACACTATCATCAACAACAATTTCTTTCTTGGTAGTAGGAATAAACTCTTCTACTACAGGAGTTGCTTTGTAATACAGTTTGGTAAGAACGTTGCTGTTGATCTTTAATGTCAATGCAGCAGTTGTATCAACACCAACTCTACCAGTTTTCGTAACTTCAAAGGTATCAGAAGACTTACTTGTATCATACTCATAACTGAAGTCACTATCAGAATAAAGGTTAAAGTCAAATGCGGAATAGTTTACTCCAGAAACACTGAACGATAAAGAGGAGTCTGAAAGATCAAACTTAACAGTCTCATTTGAGAAGACTGTTTTGTGAGGATTGATTGGAGAAATAGTTCCAGCAGATGCTGAAGTGATGCCTACAAAAGTAGGATCAACCTTAGTGACGTTATATGATGTTGTTGCAAGTTTAATCTTATCATCAGTGAATGCAAAGACGTAATAGATCTTCTCATCCATCAATCCATCAGATGGTGTTGACGCAGTGTGAATTACTTTATCACCAGTAACTAATCCGTGATCCGCAATGGTGATAGAGTTTTCTGCGGTGTCTACATTACCTGCAGTGAAATCTTTTGGATCGAATACAAATCTTCTATTGTGATCGTTATACTTGACAGAAACGCTTGTAGACACCCCAGAGATAGTGTTTACATAGACATTGTTACCCAGGGATAGTCCATGAGTTGATGCTGTAGAAACAGTAACAACATTCTTCTTGACACTAGCAGTTACAACATTATCTTTGTTAGTTGTAAAACTGTGTTGTTGTCCTGTGCCAATTCCAGTGAAGTAGAGAAGTCCGTCATTTGCAGTTGTAGTAGCAGCCCCAACAAAAGTTCCAGTGCTACCAAGTGAAATGGTTACTGTAGACAATCCAATACGATCCTTGGAGATTCTAGCAACGTAAACTTTTTCTGGAATATCAAACTGATTAGAAGCACCGACAGTGGAAACTCCGATTGAAGAACCATCATACGAATTATATGTAAGGATGTCTCCCGTATTCAGTTCATGGTTGGGAAGGAAGATTGCTCTTGTCTGTACAAACAGTTGAGTTTTTCCTGCTCCTGGATTAGAGAATGCCAGGGTAGTTCCAATACCAACGCCACTTTCATTTCCTAATGCTACTGCTTCGATAGGATTGAAATAAATTTCTTTATTCAGTTCAAACTTAACACTGGTTTCTTTCTCACTAGTGGAGAATCTGAACTTTCTAGTTCTCTCTACTAATTGAGTCGTAGCAGTATGTGCAACAGATACTGTACCCTCCACAGATCTCTGAACTCTAACTCTAGAATTCAAAGCATCAACATTCAGAATTTTAATTCTTTCAGAACCAATATCATAAACATCATTTTCTCTGATGTTAAAGATGTTGGTAAGAATTTCGCCAGAAATACCAAAATAAGTTACGATTCCAGTAGCACCTGCAGTTCCAACTCCAGATGTTAATTTGAATAGAGAGGAAGTAATGCCAATAGCAAAAGATCCCTTCAGATAAGAACTAGAAGTGTTAATTCCTTCAATACTTACAATGTCAGCAGCAGAGAAAAGATTTGTTGCTGTAGAGAAAGCAACATACTGATTATCAGTGTCTAGTCTTAGTGGGATAATTTCAAGAGAATCAATGCTGCTTGATGCAACACTAACAGAATTAACTACTTTGCCACCAACTCTAGAAACTTTTGCAGATGCAGGAGTTGTGGGATAATCATTAACAGTTTCAAATTCAATTTTGTCACCAACTTGATATCCATTTCCTCCAGTAACAATACCAATACTTTGAATCGTTCCTTTGCTGGTATTGTTAATGTTAATAGTTTGCCTTTTTACACTATCGGGTTGAAACAGATAGTTATAAGATGTGCCAGCAATATCAAGTTGATATGGAGAAGTGTTTCTGAGATACTCATAATTATTCAGATCAAAATTATCTTGATTGTTATCCTCAAAGTTAAATGAGTTTGGTTTAGAATAGTAGGTGTTACCAATCAGATATGGGAACTCAGGTGATCTGAGTCCTTTGAAAGGCCCACTGCTATCAAGATTAGTGGGATCAATAGTTGCAAAATATGCATAAACTCCATTTGGATAATCTGGGGTAATGCAGAAACGTCCATTATGTTCATCCAGATCTCCATTATCAAGGAAAACATAGTCATTAACAAAAAAACCATCAGTAAACAAATCAGGACGGTTTGCCAGATTTGTTTGCAGTTCATATCCAGATTTCATAGATCTGACTGATCCACCAGTAGGAGTGTCATATCCATATGGGCCATAGATTGGATTTCCATCATATGCCCAACCAATGATTGGTGAGTGATATTCAGATTCAATTTCTAAGTTGTTTAATCTGATAAGATCAGCAGTTCCATATCTAATTGCGTTTTCTTGAGACTTAGAAAAAACAGATTCTCTAATACTTCTTGGTGCATAAATGTGAGAATATTGAATTCCATAATTTTCATTTTGAGATAAACTCAAAATTCCGTCATCATCTGTCAACTTATCAAAATATTTTTGGAATAAGTTAATGTTCCACTTTTGTAAGTTAGAACTAAATCGTGCTCCAGATCCTGCAGGAATAATTGTAATAGAGACATCATCTGTATAATCAGATCCAGAATTTTTTACGATTACTCTACTAATTTCTCCATTGTTCAAAACAGCAACTAATGTTGCATTTTTTCCAGAACCAGAAACAATCAGATCGGGAGGTGCATTATATCCACTTCCAGATTTGGTTACCAAAACTTCTTGAATTCTTCCATTACTTACAATAGGAAGAAGTTCTGCATTATGTCCACTAAAAACTGTTACCAGTGGTTGTCTATCAAAGTCAATGATATCGGAGGATCCATAACCAACTCCATTATCAGTTACCTGAACACTTTCAATCGTTCCTCTGAATACAGGTTGAACATCCGCTTCAAAATTTTGTCCAGTGAAAGTAGAAACTCCAATCTTACCTTGAACAGATACAGAGATTGGTTCATAGTTGAATGTATGATTACCAGATCCTACGGAGTTAAGATTAATGTACTGAGTGGTATCATAGAATAATGACTTCACTGTTGTTCCAACTCCAACAGAAGACAGGGCAAAGTTGTTCTCATCAACTACGGTGACATAATATGATGTATCTGCATTTAGTCCCAAAATTTGAGTGTCACTAAACGTATAACGAACTAACTCTCCAGAAGTGTACTTATGATTTGGAATATTGATGTAATTGAGAGCAGTATTGATTCCAGATACACCTGCTGTTCTTTCTTTGCTTTCATAATTAGATCCTGGTTCTACTGCAGTGATATTAGAAATAACTCTTTTCTTTTCAACTGCTTCTAATCTATGAATACCCGTACCAATTGCAGTTAAATCTAAAGTGTTTGTATTTAAAACTGCATCATCTTTCGTTGGATGTAGAGATACTGTATGCGAATCAACAGTTCTTACATAATACTTTGCATCAGTTACAATTCCAACAATTCCAGTCTGATTGTCTGTTCTATAAATGATTTGTTCGGAGTTTCTAAACTTGTGGAAAGTAGAGAATCCAATAGTATTAGAAGAGATACCAATAGTAACAGAATCCGCTGCATTAAATGATTCTGCATGAGCAATCATATTGGTATTGATCTGTGCTACAGCACCAATACCATTACCACCAGAGATTGTAATAATGGGTTCCTCAACATAGTCAAATCCACCATTAATAACTTCAATTCTCTTGAGAGAACCTTTTACGTTACAGTCTCCAGTCGCACCTGTTCCAACACTATCATTAATAACCAATGTGGGAGGATTGATTACATCGTATCCATCTCCCGAATTTGACACAATGATATCTTCAAGTCTTCCATAATAGACATAGTTTCCAGACTTATAATTTAAAATTTCTACGCCATTAATTAAGATACCAGTTTTACCAGACTCAGTGATATATGTTCCACTTTCTTTAACTGGTTTAGAAATTCTCCTGAAAAGTTTCTGATGCTCAATGTCTTTGGCATAAAAATCAGCAGGAATTAGAGTATTTGAAGTTACAATTCCAGAAACAGATACATATTTTTCTCCCGAAAGATTTGCCTGACTGATTGATATCTTAAACTGATCACTGTCAATTCTTCTAATATAGTAAATTCCCTCAGATAAATTATCAAATCCACTGATAGTTTCTACTGATTCACCTTCAACTGTTGATGTTGTTACATTTTTTTTATAGTAAACAGAATCTCCAGTAAAGTATCCATGGTTAGTAAAGGTAAATGTGTCTCCATCAAAAGAACCACTTAAATCAACCTGCCTTGTGATTGGTTGTAGTGCATTTTTGGAATAATATGGAAGGGAAGAAGATGCAACCAATAAGTTACCATCAAAGTCTGCATATGTATTAGAAACATCAGAGGTATAATTTTCAATATATCCAAACTTGGATACCGAAGAAGATTTTAAGTTTGGATTTGTCGTTACTCTCTGTACAGTAATGGTGTTACCAACAGGAATAACAGATCCAAAAGTTGCAGAAAAAGTTTTGGCGTTTAAAACACTATCAACATTTGCAAATAACTCAGTGTTTCCTGCAATAACAACAACCCGAGTTCCTATTACAAAATTATGTGGTGCTAAACAGGTAATTCTGTAAGATTTATTACTATCATCAATTAGTTCAGTTGCATCAACACTAAAAGAGGGAGATATATTATAAATCCAACTGTAAGCAGCAGGACTACTAGTTGTAATACCAAGAGATTTAATTCTTGCTGTATCTCCATCAGCATAGTAATAAGTTTTGGGAGAATTAATTTCAACATCAGATAAAACTGATCCAATTCTCAAGTCAATTCTAGTTGTGGTTCCTACACCAACATATGCATATGAGGTGCAATTGATTCTAATATCAGACTCTCTAGATGTGGTGCTTGTAACACCGTCAACTTTTAAGAACTGATTGATAGTCTTTTCAGTATAAGTTACAATACCAGATCCTACAACCAGTTCACCAGAATCTGGGAATCCGATAGTTGAATCTACATCAATTGTAGTTGCACCAATTGAAATTTCATTAACTGCTTTTGTTTTGGGATGAACAGAAAAGTCTCCAAGAATACTTCCACTTCTATCAGTGTCCTTTGCATAACCAAAGTCAAGAGAAATTTTATAATAGTCTTTTCCACCAAGAAATAACTTTTCAACATCAGCAATAGTTGCAGATGCTCCTTCAATCCCATAATCTGCTCTTGCAATGCCAGTTGTTCCAATAGCAACATTTGTAAAATTATCTTGAAATATTGTTTGATTTTTTAAATCTAAAGGAGTTCTAACTCCACTATCTAAATTAGTTCCTGTGGCGGAAATAAAATCAACTACAAGATCTTTGGTAACTCTATATTGAGCATCAGATGGTTTGAAAAGAAACTCTTCTGGACGAATAACTTCTACAGTTTCTCCATAGAGAGCACCAAAAAGAATTTCAAATGCTCTATCAGTTCCTTTTGACTTATAGAAAGAACTTGACTCAGAAACAAACAGTTTTTCATTGAGATTAGTAAAAAGATCTCTTTGATCAAATCCAGGAATGAACTGTTTCTTAATCTTGAGTAAGAACTCATTTAATAATAACGCACTGAGATTGACAACTGTCGATCCAGAAATATGACTATCTTGTTGTGATTGTGTGAAAGTTAACTTATCCGTTTTATCTAAGTTGTGATATGAAGTAACTCCACTAAATCCTCTGATACACCCAGTAAATGAATTGGGAGTCTTTTCTGTATAGAGAATGATCTCATCATCAATTTGAATCAGTCCATTTTTATCGGGGAACTGATACGTTCCAAGAACATTATTACTAAGATCAAATTCAATACTGATTGTATCGTCACCGATATCTAAAAATGCTGAAGTCTTAGTTGTATCAGTATTATTAGTTAAACTCTCCAGCTTAAGATATTGATCAATGTTGTTGAGTAAATCAACAGATGCTCCAGGATATTCTTGAGAAACATAATACTGTTTTAAAAACTCTCCAACCAGAGGAAAGTCATCCCTAACGTAAGATGGTAGTTGACTACTAACTACATCTTGAATTTGAACTCTTTGAAGATCTGTAGATATCATTTTACGTCAGTTAGTAGGAATATCCGCTGGAGGGGTTTGAAGAGGGCGTAGACGGGGTGCTAGAGGTGCTAGATACTGGCAGTTGTGTGATATGGCAATTATTATTTTTGACACGAACAAGGTGCAGTATATGTTGTCCTAGTGGTGGCGGTTGATGTTGATGTTATAGTATTATTTACTGCAGTCGCCGAAACCGTTCCTGGTGGGCCTACAATTTCATTTGCCAAAAGAACTGGTCCGCGAACTAAAGAACCATTTGCAAAACTAGGACTTACAATGTAGTTACTTCCCGAGATATCATTACCTGAAGAAATGTTATCTGGTTTTGATGTTACAGTTGTATATCTCATATCAAGTTGGATATACAAATCTTGAAGTCCAATTACATCATTTGAATACGGAACTGCACTAACCTGAATAAGAGGGAATCCCTCATTCATTGTTGTACTAGTAATCATCAATGGACTTAATTTTACTTCGCCTTTAATGTAATCAACCATTCCACAATTTGATTTTACAACTCTTGCTTGCGTTGGAGAATCAAGTTGAATTAAGTTGACAACTCCAGTTTGAAGATCACTGTTTGGGAAATCTGCAAGATAAACTGTACCAACAATACCACTTACACTAAATCCTGAAGATTTAATATTGTAACCGATCTGTCCACCATGAGTTCCGTGTCCATGGTTTTTAATGTAAAATCTATTACCAAAACAGAGCTCGTATTCAGCAAAACTATTTAACACAGGCCTCAAATCCCTTCTCATCTCAACTGATGTGATGTTTGAGGTAATTGAATCTGCGCTGTCGTCGATAATTTTTAAGAACTTACTGTACTTAAATCTTGCACCAAACTTATTGACTTCTTCAGAATCAGCAAATCTTTCAATATTCCTTGTTACGACATCAGTAACAGATGATGCGGACTTTGCAATGTTACTGTTATAATATGCATTAACAGTTGGTTCAACATAAAGATATTTCAAATCAATAATTTTTGGTATGATACCAGCAACAGAATATTTCTTAACGTCAGAAATTAAGTTCTGTTTGATACTAGATGATAAGAATGCACCATTGATTGGTTTAATCGTAATAAAAACTTTTCCAAACTGTGGAGGATCTAACTCCTCTCCACCAAAAGCAGCAACAGATTCTGCTTCAGGATAGATTGTTGGAATGATTGCTTCATAATCAGATGCAGTTACTGCTCTATTTTGAGAAGCATAGATTCTGGTTGAATATTTTTTAATCGATGAGACACTCTCAACTTCTTGTCCACCAAATGCAATTGTATTCACAGTAACTGGTGAGATACCACCAGTGATTGCAGTTGAAAATCGGAGATCCGCTGCATTTCTAGATGTGGTTAATTTACCAATAAAGCTAAATGTGCTGTTTCCATTGGCAAGTGGGCCATTTGTAACCAGATAAGATACTTCGATTGTAGATGGCGATTCTAATTTAATGCCATATACACCATCACCGAAGATTAGTTCATATCGCTCGTCTTCGATCTCCTGCACCCAATACACGGGTGATGAAGGGGTAACATTGAACAAACTATCAGACTGAGTGTATTTCCTGCTAATTTGCGATCCAGAGGATGGTTTAACACTTACTCTAATAGTTGCAGTGTCAATATTTGCATTAGGTAAGATAAATCTCTGATTGGGATCAAATGAATCTACAGTAAAGGTAGTATTAATATATGTTCCTTGTACAATGGCAATATTATCGAAGTTTGCTACTTTATCATTAACTATAACTGTAATATCATCTAAGACATTAAAAGTATAACTATTTCCGCCAAAAATCTCTGATGTTGCCATCGGGCCTTTGTTCAAAGTGATAACTTCTGGTTGCGATGAAAGTCCAGAGGTATTAACAAAAAATGAAACATTTGCTTTCGATGCTCTTCTACTTCTTGGAACATATCCAATATTTCTTGCAAGTGATACAACATTCTCTCTTAATGTTGCACTATCAATGAATACCTCATTCGACAACATGTTAGCGTTGTATGAGGTTATATACGTATTATACGCTAAAACGTCAATAATTGTTGATAGGTTAGATCCTTCAAAATCATAATCCGTAAAATTAGAATTAGATCTTAAATAATCTTTGATAGATGTTTTGATCTGATCAAAATCGAGATCAGAAAAGTTGACTAATGGCATTATCGTGTCGGTTGTAACGCGAACGTCAGTTGTTGTTGTGTATGAGCTTCAATTCCAACGATATTATATTGAATAGTAACGTTCAATTCTCCATTATTAAAGTCGGGAAGAGCAGTAACTTCCTGTAAATCGACTCTAGGTTCAAAGGTATTAATCACATATTCAATTTCATCCCTTACTTCTGAAGCAATAATATCGTCTAATGGTTCAAAAAGTAATGAATTTACTCTAGATCCCAGTTCAGGGTTAAAAAATCTTTCTCCTGGATCGGTAAGAACTAAATTTTTTACTGATCTAGCAATCGCATATTCATTTTTAAGCGCCAAAAGATCATAAGTTAGTGGACTAACCTGAAAACTAGGCAAAATGTCTTTGAATTGCTTACTTTGGCGCTGTACAGGCATTACATATAGTACTCTATATGGTTATTTATCACTAAAATCTGAAGAAATTTCTTCAATTTCACGTTCTTTTACAGTTTTCCAGAAATATTCGTCTTCTTTATCCATTCCAAGACGTTCAAATCCATTTTTAAGTTCAATTAAGTTATGAGACTTATGTTCTGTGGGTAAATATGTCTCAAAATAAAAAGTGCGTCCAGGTATCGACTTATCCGATATCCAAACGCCTTTTATGAATTCTCCATGTCCACTTTGATGATCTGTCAAATCACACTTCCATTGATGGAGGATTACAAATAAGAGCATCCATTGTGAATTAATGTATCTGCTTCTATGTATTTAGAAAATCCTAGAGATTTCCGCTCAAAGCATACAAAGGTATGTATATGTTTAGCGATTTTGAGGCATTGATGTAGCATAAAGAATAGTTGCAGATGGCATATCTGCTTCAAACAATCGTTTTGCTTCTGCCTGACATGCTGCTTCTACTTTCTTATTAAATCTTTTATTACCAAAACTCTTTAGTTTATAGGTAACTTGATAAGGATATTGTTTCATTTACCTTGTCCTTGATATGCTTTCTTACGTCCATTACGAGAGGTTGGACTGAGTTTAGTATATTGTGATTTACCTTGACGAGTTTTCTTCGGTGTACTCTGAATATAACATCCGCCCTTCATTATTACCATGGTTAATCTCCTTTAATTCAATAAGTTCTGGATTTAAATCTTCTCCCGAGAAAAAGCGTTCGGAATAAGTTTGTAAGATCTCAGCACATTCTTCATGACTGAGATCTGTATGGATCAATCGTCCTTCATAAAGTACGTTAAAACGTCCCATCAGATAATACGAGTTTTTTCATGTCCAACTCGAATCCGAGGATCACACCAAATTTGATAACCTTCCTCAATAGCATCAAGACAGAATGAGACATCCTCACCACACATGTCCTGAACTTCACCAGATTCAAAGACTTGCATCTTAGGAGCAAACCAAGGATATGGGAGTTTCTCAAATACACCTTTCTTGATTAGTATCCAACCAAACCCACTGTAATCAACAGTGAAAGGTTTACGACGTTTCGTGATAGAATCGACATTTTCGTGATTCATCACTCCGCCATTCTTACGAAAATCATCTTCTTCTAACCAGTGTGCGACAGAAGTTGTGTGTCCATCTTCTGTGCAATACCACCCAGCAGCAATCTCCTTTTCTGTGCCGTCTGCAGAGATTGCCATATCACACAACTGCCAGAACTTGTTCGTGTCAAAAACAATGTCACTATCAATCCACAGTTGGTAATCATATTCTAACTTGCCATCCCAAGGTACTTGATCACGTCCACGTAGTACATTTGCACCCAAACATTTACAACGTGCAAAGTTAACCATAGAAGAATAATCTTGACTAATCTGAATACTCATTCCATTCTGTACCATATCAAAGCACAGTTGTACAAAATTCTTCAGAAAAACAAAACTACATCCACGTCCAGGTAAACAGAATACAATACTCTTACCGTTCATTCGTGCTTTAATTGCATTATAATCCCAATCCTCAGTCTTCTGCTTCGGTGGGACAGTCTTAACCGTAAATCCTTTTGCCATGTTTTTGAAATTACTTCAGTTCAATTATAGTGTGTAAATTAGTATTCGTCAACCTAAAAACTAGGAGAACCAGTAGATGAATCATCTTCCATTAAATTATATACTTCCTCATATGACAAATCTTCAATTACATAATCAGTCCTCATTAAACCAACCATTCCTTGAAGTTCTTGCCAAATCTTTTTAAACTCTGCTTCTTTCAATGAATGAAAGATAACTTGATCCTTTGCATAAATGTGATAAACCTTATCCATATGGATTTTATTTCTCCGGGATTTTTTTTCTCATTACTAATTCGTTACAGCCTTATATATAATCACTATTAAAATACCTAGCAATATTCCAAGGGGGCGGATAACTTTACCTGGATATCGTATTAACCAACCAGCAAAAACTACTCTCCAAAATCCCCAGTACCTATCACCCTTTTTAATCATGATTTTTTGCGCGGAAATTTTTTATGAAAGTGAAATAGAGATAGCGTTTTGTCACCTCTGTAGGTTAGGGTAGTTTGCTTTTTTATAATCGGGCATCGCGCCACGCCACAACATCACACAAGGGCGCAATCACTGTCGATACGGTATTATACTGCATTATAATATTAAACCCCCACACAGTCAAGTACGGGGGTTACAGTTGTTAACAATCAGTCTGCACTACTTTCATCAATCAAACTATCAATGTACTCAAGCATTTCGTTGCCTGTGTTACACTGTGAGAGAGCAAATAGTACAACTTCAGTGTTAGTAACGGTTGACATAATGTGGTGCTGTGTGTTAGAATGTGTGTGTAATTGTCTGGGACTTACCGATGCATCGCTAACGTGCCCAGAATGTAACTTAATACTGACTCCTTAGAGTTCTTCAATCATTTCATTTAGTTCATCGATATCTAACTCTGGACTGTCGTACTTTGCGCCGTCAGGTGTTGCACTAGAGGCAAAACCCATACGCTCGACAAAATTAGGATAGGAATAACATTTACGTGCTTCTCTATACAAATACTCATCATTTCCTATCCACAGAGCAACATTCCAAGTTTCCCAATTTGTCCACCCATTATAGGTTTCATTTGTGAGATTTGTCTGAAAAGTCGTTGTCATAGTGTTGTTTGAGTTGTGGTTATACTAGAGAGGACATTTGAGGGTAACTAACAATAATACCCCTTAATACCCCTAGAGATTAGGTTATATCTTGTTGATTAAATCATCAAGTTGCTCATCACCGTGCATTTCTTTTATCTCCTCTAGTAGTTCACCTTCATTATAATCTTCTAGGTTCTCGTAGATAGTATCAAATACAAATTCATCCATAGTTTTGTAATCCATGCACTCAGTATTGAGTCTTGCATATTCTCTTTTTAACTGGTCTAATTGTGTGTTAGTTAGCATTAGTTTGCAGATACAATACGATAGTTACTGACAATCAATCAAACTGCAGACTGAGCGCTGATAGATGCATAATACTCAGCGCAGTCGTTGATATTTTCCTGCGTAAAGTCCTCCACGATAACATCTAGGATCTGAAGAATCTCAGCGCCAGTGTTGCCCTGCTGGAGCATACCGAGCGCAGTTGAATGAGTCATATTTTGAAGTAGTGCTTACATTATAGAAGACATTTGAAGGTAACTAACAATATTGCCACTGTGAATTTACTCTAATATTATACCATAAGATTGTCTATCAGTCAACGCAAATCCTGTCAGAATTTCTATACGGGGGCCCTTGACATTTTAGCGCGAGTGTGATAGCCTGCGCGCCAAGATCACTACGCCACAGAAGATTTATAAGCACCTTATTTGTATGCTTATCTAATACTTTAAACAGACACTTATGAGCACCTTGGAGCATACTTATCTGACAGTTTTCCACACCTTTATAACACTTTTCCACATACATTGTGGATAACGTATAAACAACACATATACATTAAAAAAACCTTTTTTAATTGATTTTTTGCATAATCTTTATGTATATAAGGCAAAAACGCTCGTAAAGTAGGCATAAAAAGAGAGGGAATAAAACCCCTCTCTATGTGTTACTTAGTATCATGAATATACAAAGAAGATAGTATTCATTAATCATATCTATAGTGCTAATTTAGATGATGAAATGATTAATAAAAATCCTAACATTACCACAACATCCCATGATTTTGTTCTTATAAAATATGGAATTGAAATAGCATCAGCAACAAATTGCATTAGGACTCCCATTGTTATGTTAATATGTAAGATAACAAAATAAGCACTAACTACCAGGAATGATCCGATAATCCTACCCATAATGTCAACATGTTTCATAAGTGTCTGTATTATAACATCATTCCAGAAAAGAATGGAGTATCAATAGATCTAAAAAACCATTTAAAGTTCTTTTGAAATACACAATCACCACCACTTCCATTCTCTGCTAGTATAGCATTAAGACGTGATTTAGTAGTGTTTGATTGCCAACCACCATCAAATAGTTGAATGAATGTATCACCAATGATTGCAATTAAGTTGCCATGAAGATAAACATTTGAGGTATCATCTTCCTCATTAAATTGAACTGTTGTATTTGAATTAGACCAGTTCTTTGAGAGGCGAATTGCTGCATTCATTTGGCGTTCAATCTTTCGCATGGTACTGAAAAATGTGTGTGTTATACTAATGTGGACTTTTGGAGGTTACTAACAATATAAGGCGAGAAGAGAAAGCATTTTACTCATCATAGATTCATAGATATCAGACTCTTCATCAGATTCAATGTGATCCTGATATTCACTCAATGCTTGATCAATCATCATTAATTCAGCATCAGTGAAGTTTATTTTGTTTATCATAGTTTGTTGAGTTTTAATGTCTGTCTGAGATATTCCAAGTACCGTAACCTTTGAATGCATTACCATACTTCAATCGTGCCTCTCTTTCACACTTCTCCTGTGCAATAGCATCAGCAGCAATTTGTGCTAGAAAATCATTACTCGCATGGATTCCGTTTCCGTAGTGTCTCATATTGTTCTTTGAATTTGTGTTCATATTATAGGGGACATTTGGGGGTAACTAACAATAACTACAAATTTTTCTCCATTAATTTACAGTGAATGTCATAAGTTGTATAGTTTCTAATATCTCTTTCATATGCATCTAGTTTATCACCATTCCTCTCAATTGAGTCCCTAAGTTTACATAACCGCTCTGCCATTATTTCTTTGATTACATCAAACTCGTGTTGCTCCAATGTTAGTTTCTTCATGATGATTGTGTTTGTTGTTGTTTAAGATTTATGACTAAGTTGATCATCTATACTATCTTGAATTGTAGTGTAAATCCAATCAGTATATACTACATTATGCAACACATCTTCAACTATCTTATTATCTTCAATCTCAACTTCATTTCCGTTAACATCATATTGTACTACATCTTCTTTAGTATAGATGAATGCAGCAACTGGTGAATCTTCTCCTTGATCTTCAATTAGTTTGTCAATTCGTTCCTTGAGTTGTGATAGTGTTGTCATGATGAGAGAATTATGTAGCATAGGTTTGGTTGATTGTATCAGACTTAAATCGTCTGCATAACTTAAACAATAGTTTTAAGTCATCACAAATCACATATCTGAAGGAAGATGATTCAATAATAAACTTGTCATCTTCAATCCAGATTTGTGGTAGTTTCTTCTTGTAGATTGGAAAATCAGTTGGCATGATGATTAGGAATTAAGGTGATTTCTTTCCACTCATGAGGATAGATTTTGTTTGCTATCTGATCATGAAGTTTGAAAGCATTGATTACTTTTCTTATCAGTTCCATTCCTAAACTCAATGCGAATATTGTAAATCATACTATAGAAGACGTTTGGAGGTTACTAACAATGTCACTTAAAAATGTCTTGAAAAGAAATGTGTTTGATCTTGAGATTCAATAGTAATATAATCGTGCCTTAATTCACAATCCCAAACCTCTTGCCAATCAATGTGACTAGTTAAGAAGTCAGGAACATCCGATTCTTCACTAAGATAACCCAAATCATCCATCAATTGCTCTGTAAATTGTGCCTCAACATCTATAGATGTGGGCATACTGCATACATAAGCATCTTCCCATTGATCTACATTCTCAACACCCAACTCAGCAATATCTTCAAATAGTTTTTCATCAATGTCAGGAATGTCCTCCTTAATATACTCAAAGAAAGCGCGTTCTTGTGGGTCAAAGTCAATCATAGTTAAAAGTGCCGTGAAAAGAAATAAATCTGATTATTATGCTTAATAGAAGTATAATCGTGCGTTAATTCTCTATCCCATACTGCTTGCCAGTCAATATGATTAGAAATAAAGGTAGGAAGATTTGATTCTTCTAAGTAACCACAATCACCACACAATTGTTCGGCAAAATCTGCTTCTGACTCATAATTGCCAGCATAAGCATCTTCAAACTGCTCAACTGTTTCCATACCTTCACTATCAATATCTTCAAATAGTTTTTCATCAAGGTTAGGAATGGTCTCCTTAATATACTCAAAAAACTCTTGCTGTTGTTGATCTCTAGTCATTATCAAACTCCCGCATTGTGATAAAGATAACCGCCGGTAAATTCGGCATTTTCATATAACCATTCGCGCTCCTTAATGATGCGAAGATCAAACCTAACTCCTTTTGCAGGTGCTGACCAACTAGCAGGTTTATATACCTCGCCAGTGTTCTTATCTACAAAGGCATGTGCTGATCCTTCACCTTCAACAATCTTATGGTATTTGCGTCCTGTTCTTATACTATACTGAAGTTGTCCTGCTCTATTAGTATGCTTGCGATTATAATTATCCTCTAGTGATTTACATAATAGTGCAGTGTATTTAAGAACACTTGCCCTAATTGTTGCACGGGCAGTCATAGCAGGGGATTCAAATTTGTTCATGATGGTGAAATAGTAGTGTAAACAATTCTAGATGTTAAACCGGAGGATTTCATTACTGCATCATACATAAGGTCAACATCACAAATGTATTCTTCAGCAAGGTTAAATGCAAGATCAATTGCATCCTCCTTATCAAGTGTTGTGTTCTCCCAAGGTGCAGATTGACATTTAACATGTAGTCTCATTGTGTTACCTCTGATTGAAGATTGCAAACTTTATCATATAATGCCTCAACATTAACTTCAAGCATTTCTTCTAATTCATTCCAATCTTCATGAAATAAGATCAAATCAGTGATTGCTTGGAGTTCTTCAACGGTGAAAGATGTTGTTGTTGTCATTGTGCTACCTCCTCAAGTAGTAGATTGTGAATATTTTCTAGATATGGTTTAATCCAGTTCTCTTCTCCAAATGTTACGTGCATCCAATCAACTGCTGTCCAATCTTCGT
>Ga0080013_1000774_pt1 | contig 44173 bp, 62 predicted proteins | sample ETNvirenome_6_85_FD_69236 | JGI IMG/M metagenome (GOLD analysis project Ga0080013, IMG submission 69236) | Marine viral communities from the Pacific Ocean - ETNP_6_85 (SPADES assembly) (version 2) | ecosystem: Environmental > Aquatic > Marine > Oceanic | place: Pacific Ocean | collected 2013-06-19 | reverse complement strand
TGCTTCCGGTGGTGGTGCATGTACTGCGCGAACCGACGCAGGGCGAGGGGGCTGAGAAACCCCTCGTAGTCCAGCTTCCCCTCGTTCGTATCCCGGGTCGCCCCGGTGTCGAACTCTCTCATCGATCCTCCAGACGCCGGGCGATAGTTTCAAGGGCCTCAGCGATCCGCTTGAGGTACTCCAACTGGTGCTGTGCATCGAACCCTGTCATTCGTAATCCTCCATGGTGGCCCAACATGGGCCCGCCTTGCCTTCCGTGTAGATGGTGAGATGATCCCCCATCCCCCAACTGGGGTCGAGGGGCAACTGCGGGACCGGGTACTCCATGGCCTCCCGCATGGCCACGTTGGCACGTTCCAGGTCGGGGTCCGGCCACTCCCCGAGCAACTCATCGTGGACAAACAGCCGCAGCCCGTGGGCCAACTCCGGCTCCTGTTCACGCATCCGCATCGCCGCCTCCTTGCCAATCGCTGAGGCAATGCTCTGCGGCCCAAAGGCCACCGCCGCTCGTGCCCCCTCCCCGAGGGCATACGACCACTCCCCCTGCACCTTGGTCCACCGGAGCGTTCCGTGGAACCGATGCACGAAGTCGAAGGCGTTGCGGAGGTAACCGACGCCCGCCGTGAGGCCCTGCATGGCACTACTTGGGGCATCCGGAGACTCATGCCGGGTCCCATCCACACGACGGGCGACGTCGTAATGCCACTTGGAAATCTCCGGGAACAACTCGAAGTACATCGCCCGGAACGCCTTGACATCCTTGAGTGGCACAATCAAATCCAGTTCATCGAACACCACGCGCTGCATGCCCTTGGCCTTCATGAGGTAGTTGCCCCCATGGACCCAGCGTTTGTAGGTGGTGCGCTTGGTCTTCTCCCGCTTCTTCCACCCGGCGAGGTAGGCCTCCAGGTCATCGTCCGACCACGCGAGGTCGGGCAGGTCCGAGGCGGGGAGGGCCCCCTCCAGCAGGTGGAGGGCATGCACCGTGACATAGGTGTGAACATCAATCTGGGCCAGCCGGGTGTAGCTCTGGCTCCCGGAGAGGTAGCCCACCAACACGGCCTCGATCCCCGAGTAGTCCCGGGCGAGGAAGGTGGACCCCACCGGAGTCTTGAACATCCCCTTCACCATGTTGGCGTATCGCTCCCCCGTCCGTGGCAGGTTCTGGAGGTTCGGGTTCTCCGTCGCCGTGCGGAGGGTCGAGGGGTTGTGCGTGATGATGCAATGGACCCGGTCATCCCCGCCCGCTGCCAGTCCCCCTTTGGTCCGCCCATCTTCCTGGGGGTAGCCCATGTAGGTCCCCAGCAGCTTCTGCACCTTCCGCTTGTCCAGGGACAGGGGGTAGAAGGGATCCTCGGGGAACGTCAGGAGCAGGGTCTTGATCGCATCCTCGTCCGTCGTGGGCTTCTTGTCCCGCCCCCGGCCCTTGTACTGCACCGGGTGTCCGGACAGCTTCCCGTAGGCCAGGATCAACTGGGGGCTCAACTTCAACGGCTCGTACCGGCACCACTGCTCCGTCTGCACCGGTTCCAGCACGGGCTCCAGCCCACCACACGGGTTGTCCTTCTTCTTATAGACCTTGAAGTGGGGTTTCAACGGCTTGACCACCCCACACTTCGGACACACCGGGGTATCCAGCATGGCATCGTCGAGCCGGGTGAGGCCCGTGGTGTCCTTTGGCGTCCGGGCGAACACCTTCTTCCGCCGGATGTCCTGAGGCACCAGCCCCTCCAACGACTCGTTGATCTCGGTGAACCGGGCCTGCAACTCCACCGCCGACTCATACCGGACCAGCGGGTCAATCGGCATGCCCGCCCGGCTCATGTCATCGGCCACGACATCGAAGTCCAGCACCTGGCGCTGGTACACCTCCCACACATTCGCCTCGTGCATGACCTCCCGGCACCGGAGGAAGCATCGGAGTTCGACATCGGAGTCCACGGCGCTATACCACGCAGGCTTCGCCCCATGCAGGTGCTTCCACCTCGGCTGGTCCGGGCACAGGTAGGTGGCGGCGGAGTTTAGGTTCTTCCGCTGGTCCGAGTTCAGCACATGCCATGCGATCATGGCATCGTGGACCGTCCCGTTAATCCTGACCCCGTTGTAGATGATGCGGGGGTTGTCGTAGTGCTTGTTCCACACCACCTTCTCCTTGTCCGACTCCATCAACAGCTTGATGGCGGGGATGTAGGGGGCGTCCCAGGGCACGGACATGGCCGTGTAGGGGGCCGCCGAGAAGGAGATGCGGTCGATGATGTAACTCCCGTCATCCGGGTCCACCTCGTCCTCATGCACCCCCGCCTTGCCCCAGGTCTCGATGTCGTAGGCCATGGGGTGGGGGGATTGCAGGGCATACTCCGCCCACTTCAGGGCGGCTGCCGGTGAGGGGTCCAGGTCATACGGGGGGTTGCACGGCTCATAGCCCTGCTCGGCAATCTCCGCTGCCCGCTGCAGGTCATGGATCAGCACCGTCTGATATTCAAAGTTCCCCCGCTGAATGAACGAGGGGTGAACCGTCGGCATGATCCAGCAGCCGAACAGCCCGTTCCACACCGGGTACCCCCGGACCTCCAGGATGTTCCACTCCCCGGTGAGGTGGTGACAGGCCGTCGCCCCCAGGGCCACGATGACCCGGGGCTTCCGGCTCCGGATGAAGGGGTCGAGGTGGTGGTGCGGGCAGTACTGCTTCGCCTCGTAGTACCCTTGCAAGCGGTTGTTGGGGGGCTGGCACCACACGACGTTGGCCCCATCCCACTCACTGCGTTCCATCCCGCCCATCTGGAACGCCTCGTTCAAACGGCGACCGGCCGGACCCACGAAGATCCGACCGGCCTCCACCTCCTGTGCGCCGAGACTTTCGCCCACGAACATCCGGTCCCCACGAGACCCCAGGTCCGTTTGCATGAACCCGAGTCCCGCAGTCACCAGCACACACTCTCCGCATGCGAAAGGCTTCGGCAGCATGATTACGCCTGCGGGAGTGCAGGCCCTTCCCCTGACCGTGGCCCGTAGCGGGCCATGATCAGGCTCGACAGATGCAGGCTGGCTTCCTCGTTGAACCACACCAGGTCCTTCTCGTCCACTGCTTCCTGCACCTCTTTCGGGTGCCCGGACAGGGCGGCGATGAGGTAGGTGGACACGAGGGCCACGGTGACCCGCCGACGCGACGTCTTCGCCTCGTCAATCGTTCCCACCAACCGCTTCACCAACGGACCAATCTCCGTCAGTGACACGGCCACTTCATCGAGTCCCAGCGCACGGGCTTGTTCCGCCGACGTCGCCATTAACCCTCGTCGTCCTTGAGGTAGAAGGCCACGCGCTGCCGCCCCGAGATCCTGGCCGTCGAGTTGTCCGGCCGGGTGACCTCGATGTACGGCAGGTGCCCACCATTCCCGTCGGAGGGGAAGTCGGACATGCGCCGTGCGACCTCCTTCTCCGCCTCGGCATCGTAGGCACTCCAGCCCAGGAAGAACGGGAAGGGGACATCGAGCGCCCGCTCGACGGCATCCGCCCACTCCTGCTGGTCCGTGCCGGGGGTGTCACTGGACCCACAGGCCATGAGGAAATCCCCCGCCTTGCTGGTACCAGCCCGCCGACCCTTGTCCCTCGGGGCGGTCATCAACCAGTCACGGATGCTGGTCTCCCGTCCGATGTCCGGGTCCACGATCTCCCCATGCACTTCCATGATGAGGAAGCCGTCCTTGGCCTTGATGCTGGCCAGCTTCGTGTACTTCCCGTAGTACTTCCCCTCGTCATGTGGTGGTCCCATGGGTTCCCCGCCCACCGGGTAGTTCTCCCAGTCCACCGGGTCCAACTGCTTCAACGTCAATCCACTCAAGTCTGCCATGTGTTCGTCTCTCCTTGGGTGCTAGGGTCTACTGACCCTGCGGTGCGCTGTTGATGTTCAGTCCGATGTGATCCCCGAAGACCTGGAGCAGTTGCTCGGTCCCCGGGTGGGTGTCGAAGAACAGGATGAGCCGATTCAGCCGGTCCAGCCGGGCCTGCAAGGTCTTCCGGTCTTCTTCGAGGGCAGCGAGCATGGTCTTGCGGACCGTTGGGGCCGCCTCGACTGGCTCACTGTCCGGTGGCAGGCTCACATCACGCCCACCGGCCACCTTGAGGATACGCACATCCGGTGCCCCCCCATTCCCGTCACTATCTGCGTCCACCTGTGCCATTCACTTCTCTCCTTTGGCCTTGAGGAAGGCCTGTCGTGCGGAGGTAATCTCCGTCACGGCTGCGAGGTCCCGACGCTGAATCTGCAACAGCGCCTGGACCAAATCTGCGGGCTGGAAGGACGACGGCACCGGGGCGACCTCGGCCCCACGGAGGGACAACCGAGCGTTGCTCATGGCCTTCGCGTTCTTCGCCAGCTTGTCGAGGTGGGTCTCCAGGTACAGGGTGTGAACCGCTGACCCCTTCGTCGCCTCGGCATTGATGCGGAAGATGCGGTCGAACCAGCGGGGAATCTTCGGTCCCATCGCCTTGCCCGCGACCTCAGCACTGAGGATCCCCCCACTGCCGATGTCATCCGTCGAGCGTTGGAGGGCGGCGGTCCAGAAGCTGGCCACCCCCGGGTCCGTCCGGTGAATCTCGTTCATGATGCGGAGTTGGGCCAGCCCGTAGTGGCTGCGGGTACTCCCCGACACCTTGGCCACCTCGTCCCCATCCCTCGCCTCGTGGGTCCAGGCCGCCTCTCCCCCGATGGCCTTGCTCGGGTCCTCAGCGGAGAGCCGGGCCATGTCCATCATGAGGAGTTCGGAGAAGGCGGTGAGGCCCTCGCCTACCATCAGCCCATCCCGTCCGGGCTCCACGACCTTCACCCACTTCCCGTCTACCTTGGCCTCACCCTTCACGGCGTGACCGATCCAGATCCACGGGTCGATGGCGGGGTCGTAGGCGTAGACCTTGGTGAGCCCTGCCTTCACCAGCGGGCGGTAGGGGCCCATGCTGCCCTTGTCGGCGAGCATCACCACACTGGTGAGCCCCTCCCCGGTGGTGCCCAGGTGCAGGCACAATTCGGCCAACTGCGTGGACTTCCCACTGCCGGTGTCCCCGAGGAACAGCCCCCGGAACTCGGGCGGGAGGTCGAGTGGGGTGGTCGGGGCCACCAGGGTGCCCTTGTCTTTGATGATGGTGCCCGGCACGGCGGGGCCGCTCCCGGGTCGCTTACGTTCTACTGGCATACAGTCTTCTCTCCTTAAGGTACGAGCGTTACGAGTTGTTGCACGGTCCACCACGCGGCGACGCCCACCGCGATGAGGCAGTTGCCAATCCAGATGGCGGCCAGTGAGCCGATCACCACGGCTTGGAGCAGTCGATACACTTATGCGGAGTCACGCTCCTTCAAGGCCTTGGCCTCGGGTTCGTGGTGCGGGGTACGGGGGACAAACATCCCAGAGCCAATGGGGTCACGGCCCACCGTCTTGTTCCAACACGCCTCGTAGAAGGCACACGAGTGGCCGAAGGCGCTGATGCAAGCGTCGTCGTTCTGGGGGAACACTTCCAGCATCAACTTCTGACCGACAGGGTCCGTACGGTGGATGTGCGGTTCGTCCATCTCAACCTGATCACCCACCAACATACCAATAGCCCGCTCTCGCACGGCATGCTGCTGCAACCACCGGTCCATCATGTCGGTGTCCGGGACCCTCGGCGGCACCACCGGGAACGCCTCCTGAATCTCACTGTTGGGGAGTTGGTCAATCCACCCCGCCTGCCCCCCCTCTTCATACTCCGGGGAGAGGAACCAGGAGAACCCCTTCTTGTACTTGAGGGAGTAGGCGGGCTTCGTCATGCCCGGGACCCCGTCCCTCGCATAGGCCCCGACCAACCGGGACCGCATGTGCCCCTTGTACTTCGCCCCCTTGAGTGCCCCCTGAATCAGGATGCCCTCGATGGGGTCTCCGCTGGTGGCCTCGTAGGCCTTGGCTCCCCAGTGGGATTGAATCTTGTGTTCCCACTGGCGGCAGAAGGTGTCGCCGTAAGCCCCGGAGGTCTTCAACTCCCAGTACCACAGGGTGTTGTCGGCCTCCCGTCGCAACACAAGGTCCGGCTTGGACATCCACCGAATCCCGCCCATGTCGAAGTGACACTCCACCTCTCGGTTGGCCACCACATGGGACATCAGCGCATGGCCCAGCAACCGGGACACGAAGGCGTAGGCCAGCCCACCCACCAGAATGGGGAGTTCGGTGCGGAGGGGCTCCTGCATCTTGAGGGCGTTGGCCGATGCCAACATCAGGGTGTAGGCCACATCCCTGGCCTGCCCCGCCTCCTCCTGCTGAATCCCCTCATGGAACGCCGTGCCGAAGGCGAAGAACTCACTGTCCCCCGCAGGGGCCAGCCCCACCCCGGCATACTCGTAGCCCCAGTACCGCTTCCGCATGCACTCGTTGTCCACCGCCGTGCGGCTGCGGTCCACGAGGTAGAGCCCAGACTCCTGGTCCTGGATCATAGGGCCTCCTGGGTAAGCTGTTCCGATGTCACCTTCGGGGTGACGACCACCCGCTCGATAGCCTTGAGGACGTAGGCCTCCCCACTATCTGCCAGCTTCATCAACACGGCCTCTGCGTGGGCTGCACTGAACGTCTCGAATCCTCCGATGTACCCCTCTCGCCCTGGAACATACACCGCCCAGAACGCTACTCGGCTCGCCATACTGTCTGTCTCCTTTCCATGTCAATGACCGGCATCGCCTCCCGTGGCATCCGGCGCATCATGTGTACGACCTCTGTGATATTCGTCACCTCGCCCTCCAAATCGGTGAGGTCATCCTCCAACTCCGATAGGTCCGCTTCGACTTGGTCGAGCCGGGACTGCTGCGTCATGTGGAGCAAGGATACCACCACCCCCCACCACTGTCAACGCACTTGGCAACCCCCACTCAATATGGTAGCCTTCGTCGGTGCCTGGTTTCCACGCAGCAGATGAGTACTTGAAGCTCCCACGGTCCCCGTCCTTGTGGACGGTGGAACCGATCCTTCCCTCCGGGGGGAAGCTCAACATTCTTGGGGCCCCGAAGAAGGGGAAGTCTCTCGCCGCCTTACAGATGGCCAGTGCGGTGGCTGACCCCGACGCCGACGACTGGCTCGGGTTCCCCATCGGCCAGCACGGCTGCACCTGCTTCCTGCAACTCGACACCCCCCGCTCCCTCTGGGCCTTCCGGGTCCAGCAAGCGGTGGACTTCGGGCTCGACCTCTCCAAGGTCCACATCTGTGACCGGGAGGAAGCGCCGGAGGGTGGCTTCTCGGCCACCAACCCCAAGCACATTGACTGGCTGCGGGGGTGGGTGGACCAACTCGAACCGGTCATCGTCGTCATTGATACCTACCGGGAATCCTTCCGGGGGAATGAGAACGACAGTGACATTGGGCAGCGGGTCCTCACTGCCCTCACCGTGGCCACGTTCCCCGCCTCCCTGGTCCTCATCAGTCACCGAGGCAAGCCGGGGGAGAACCCTCGGGACCTCGTGGACCAGAGCCGGGGCTCCAGCTACCTCGCTGGGGCGGTCGATGGGATCATGGGCGTGAGCAACACCTCGTACACCTACATCTCTCGGATGACCGAGCAGCACACCATCAAGCTGCGGAGGCACACCACGGGCCTGTGGGTGCCCAAGGAAACCGACGGCATCCCCACCATGGGGGCCGTCATGGCCGACACCACACTCACCTCGATGCGGGAGCGGGCTCGGGTTGTGGCCGAGAAGATGGGGTGGACCGAGGAAAAAGCCCGCTACGATCTGAAGAAGTACCTGGACCAGGCGGCATCGGGTGGCCACACCGGAAACAGCATGGCTGAAAGTGTGAACGACGTCCCACCGGGGCTCCCTGCTCCGTCCGGCACGAAGCGCAGACCCAGATAGGGCGGTCGGGGAACCAGTGGTGGCTACCCATAACGGTACCCCCGCCACTGATGTCCTTTCTCCGTCAGCCCCGTTTGCACCAAGCGCCAACGAAGCCGCGCAGGCGAAGCCGAAGCGGCGGGGGTGGGACAGCCCAGGACCCCCAGCACGGCAGAGACAAAGGCTCGGCGGGTTAGTTCAAGGCGCATGCGGCCTCCTCCACTAACTGTTCACACCCCCACTGCATCACGGTCTCCGGCATCATCTCCGCCAACGCACACCAGTGATGGAGCCAGTAGCGGTCCACCTCGGTGTGCCCCAGGATGAAGCTCCGGGCTTGGGCAATCTCCGTGGCGGTGAGGTTACCTCGGGGGGTTGCCCCGAAGTCTTGCTTGGCTTGGGTCAGGACACTCACGCCGAGATCGTGTAGGCCTTTGGTGATCATTCGCCTCTCCACTCCATGCGGTCTCTCAAGTAATAGAAGGACAGGAGGGAGGCTGCCGCATCGTAGCCTGCCTCATGGTCTCGGGGGGTGCCCCCCAGGATGTCTCGGGCCCACCGCTTGCTGGCCTCCTTCACCCGCTTGTACTCGTTGTCGGTGTGGGAGAGGGCGAAGCACAGGGCGTTGAGGTCCACCGTGCGGTAGTGCAAGCAGCGTTGCGAGAACTCCGGGAAGGCCGAGCGGAACCAGGGTATGTCGAACCCGGCCACGTTCCAGCCCACCGAGTGGACACGCTGGGTGGTGCGGGTCACCACGAACTGGGTCATCTCCGCCTCGACGGTCCCACGGCTGGGGCCCTCGGCGATGGCCTGACGGCTGATGCCATGCACAGCCATGGACTCAGGGTTGCAGGCCAGGTCCCTGTGGGGCCAGCCCACGATGGAGTTGTAGGTCTCGCAGGCCCCGAAGGAGAGGCCCACTTGGCACAGCTTGTGGCCCTGGTGCATATCCAAGCCGGTCATCTCACCATCCAGGCCCATGAAGATCGGTGCGCTCATTTGTCATCGTCCTTTCCTGGCCACAGATGGCGAATGAGCTTGGCCGTGTGGTAGCCACACCCGACCAACCCAGCGGCCATGAGGAGGATGCCCAACATGAGCAACTCGGCCTCGTGACCTCGAATGATCAGCATCCACCACAACCGGTCAGGCACGGTCGGCCTCCCGGTAGCGATCCCACGCTGCCCCCGCCGCCTTGCCGGTGGGGAACCAGCGCCACCGCACCCCCCAATAGCGGATCTTCGGGATGGGGGAGAGCATGCGCCACTTCCACTTCGACAGCCGAGCCACATCCCGCATGGCCTGGAAGAAGCGGTCGTCCGCTTGCTCCCGGGTGAGGGGCCGGTGGGTCCGGAACTCCCGGGCGGTGCGGTACTCGATGTCATGGCGGACGCAGGTGGCGTGATACAACTCGCTCACCCCGGTGCAGCCATCCACCTGGAGCTTGTGCCCGACGAGTTCGACGTCGGCCCAGTAACTGTCCCAAGCTCGCTTGTCATGAGGGTTGGAGAGTTTCATGACCACCTCACAAGCACGATGTTGCTGCGTTCCTGCACCCGCTTCTCGATGTGGTGCCGGGCGAGGGTGCTGACCATGAAGCCGAGGACCTCACCCCTCTCCGGTCGCCAGTCTCGGGGGAGGTCCTTGATCTTGGTGTGCCCTCCCTCTACGTACTCCTTGTCCTTCTTCTTCTGCCCCGGACGGAGGTACTCCCAAGTGGCGGCGACCCATCGATCACCCCGCTGGACGAACACCCAAGCGTTGGCGACCACGGCGGTCTCCCCGTTGAGGTGGAACACCGGCCACTGGGCGTCATAGTCCAGCCGGATGCGGTGCCGGTCGAAGCTCACCTTGAGGTCGGTGGTGATTGGGTAACTGCTCACGTTATGGTGCCTCCACCGGACCTGGGTGAAGGGGTCGATCTGATCCGTGGTGTCGTTGGGATCATCCATTGGGTCATCCCCGGGTGGGTCGTCCGGCAGGGGTGGGACCACGGGGTCCTCCCCCTCCTTGGTCTCGACCACGGCGTGTAACTCCACGAGTCCGTACTGTGTCATGTACTCTCCTTACTCACAGGCGTGAGTGAATGGTTCACGGTTGGGATGGCGACGACGACAGATACTACAGAGGGGTTCATCAGGGAACGCTTCCGGCATGCACTTCAGTAGGCTCCGGCCGATGAGCGAGGCCACGGCGGTCACCTCCCCATCGGGGTGGGTCACCAGGGTGACCCCGTCATCCCCGGGGCACTGGTGGCTACGGCGGACCCACATCTTACAGGTCTTGCACCACTTACTCTTCATGGAGGGCCCTCCTTTCGGCCTCATCCCTACCGCCCGTGCCGCCTCCAGGCTCGACTTACTTGGCATCGGCCACCGCCCACTCAATGACCCTCTGCCCCCTGAGGTTACGCTTACGACCACGGCGGGAGACCACGCCCCGTTCCTCCAGCGGCTTGAGTCTGGGGGAGACAGAGACCCGGTGCAGCCCTGTCCAGGCCGCCAAGTCCTCCGATGAGCCGGGGCCATACTGGTGCAGCGCATCGAGGATCTTCTGATCCAAGGATCGGGTGTCCACCGAGTGCACGGCCTCATGCGAGGTGTCCGGGTCGGTCGTTCGTGCCAGGCCAGTCATCATCTTCTCCCTTTCGTGATCCGCCACCACTCCCGGTGGCTGTGTCGGTTGTCCAACAAGAGGCACAACACATCGTTGAGCCACCACACCAGGTCAACGGTCCAGGCCCAGAGTCGTTGGGTCATGGTCATCCTCCGGGTTGCCGGTTCCGTTGCCATCGAACGTCGCCGCCTTGGTGTGCAGGCAGTGGAAACATTCCAGCACCCCCCACCCCCTGTGCCAGATGTAGACATGGCCCAGGAAGAAGCACCGCAGGCGGCTGAAGATCCTTATCAGCATGTGTCCTCCAGTCTCTCACGTTCCGAACCGATCATCAACAGGGTCGTCGCTCACCTCCCGGATGGTATCATCGAGACCCTCAAGGGCCACAAGGACGAGGTCCAACCGCTCCACGATCCCGAACAGCAGATCCTGGGTCGGTGAGGCAGGGGTGAGGTCCAGGATGTCGGACCCCTCAACCTCAGCAGAACTTGGTTTCAGACTGTCATCGCTCACGTTGTCACCTCTGTTTGAATATTGGTTGGGTGAGAATTACCACGTTTCAACCAGTGATTCTGGAGAATCGGGTAAGTCCCTTGTTCACAACGACTTACGGTGAATCCTGGCTGGTTGAGATTGCTGGTTGAACCGTGGGGCACTTCAACCAGGGAGTTCAACCAGCTTCAACCAGTGGTTCAACCAACGGCGTAACCCCTGTGTTTGCAACAGGTTACGGCAGAATTGCAGATTCAAACGCTCGAATTGACCTGACAAGTTCAACCACCCGTAACCCTTAGAGAACAAAGGACTTACGCCGATTTCGAGGGCACTGGTTGAGTTTTCCCTATAGGGTATAGGGTTCAACCACCCCCCTTGGGGGCGGTGGCTGGACCCTCGTTCCCCTATAGTTTGATTGCGGAGTACAGGTCCTGGAGGTAATCCATCTGACGCTGACTCTCCACCGCCTTCTTGCAGTGGACCTCCCGCACCCAGGCCACGGCCTTCCCCAGGTCCTGGTCGGGGTTGGCGCACAGGTAGAGGGCCGTGAGGGCCGTGCCAGTGCGCCCATGGCTGCCGAAGCAGGTCGCCACCACTCGGGTGTCCGGGGCGATGGCTGCCCACAGGGCAGGCCAGAACCCCACGGCCAACTGCGGCACCTTCATGTCCGGCCAGTGAATGGGGAGGATCTCCGGGCTCGGGGCATAGACGTAGAGATCCAGGTGGCTGCTGAGGGTGGTGAGGTCCCCCAGGTTGGCGGGCAGGGGGTGGGGTTGCTCGATCCCACCCACCAGATCCAGGACCAGGTCAGCGGTCATCATGTCGAGGTCCCGCTCCGCCGCCCCCGCCACCGTGATCCCCCGGGCCTTGTCCTCCACCACGACCACCCGGCCATCGTGGGTGTCCTTGCACAGGTCGATGACCATGCCTCCGGTGTAGTGGCCCCCGGCATAGTTCCTCTTCCCTCCCCCATGCGACTTGGAGCCCACCATCGTGGATTCCTCCCCGAACCACGGGTCACTGCCCACCCCCTGGATGGAGTCCTTGGTCGAGAGTTCGGGGGTGCCATCCTCGTGGATGGGCGGGAGCTTGCTCTTGGTGCCGAAGAATTTACGTCGTGACATGGGTACTCTCCTCCTTGACCCCGACCGTGCCGAGGTCCGTGGTGGCCTGCGCCCTCACCGGTTCCTCCCCAGGGAGGGGTGGGGGCAGTCCGGGTTTGTGGTGCCAGAGGTGGGCCACATAGTCCCACCCAGCGTCGTGTTCGAGGTGTTCGGGTTGGAGCATCTTGTACTTGTGGTGGTCCTCCCCCCGGAGTTGGTCCACCAGGAGTTGACGGAAGAGGCCCTCCTCAGCCGGGACCACCTGGTCATAAGTGGTGACCCACTGCCCTTGACGTGGCCCGTAGAGGGTGAACTTGCGTTTGATGGTGGTGGTGGAGTCGGGGGAGGAGAAGACCCAGGTGGACCAATGGTTGGTCTTGCCCTCATCATCCCCCGTCTTGGCGAGGGTGCCCGTCATCGGAACCCTCGACCTCCGCCCATCGATCAGGAGTGACAGATGGGGCCACCACTGGTTCCCCGACTGAGACCCACCGATACTGTGCTGGTGGCACTGCACTGTGCCCCCCTGGTCCCACCAGGTCTGCTCGAAGAGGGACCCATCCTCCCCCATGAGAACCGCTGCCCCCTTGCAGACCATGGGGTCCATGGGGCGTTCCGTCACCGTCGGCACGGGCGTGGCCCATACCGCCTTCGCATAGCCCTTCACGGCATGGCGATAGGGCACCCCCTTCTTCTCCGCCATATGCCACACCTGCAAGCAGTTGGCGATGTGGTAGTACCCCTTCTGCGCTTGCTGGAACACCGCCTCATCGGTGAACTTGTTCAACCACCACCCGTTGTTGTGGGCCTGGTTGATCATCGTGTTGGCGGCTCCCACCAGGGAGAAGATGTGAGGGGCGGTGGCGTCGGAGAGGCACTGCCCGATCCCTGCCTCCACCCCCACCAAGGACCACGCACACTGAGCCCACGGCCTCCCCCCAATCCCCCGGCTGGTGTTGAGGACACGGTCCATGAACACCCGGATCGTCTTGCCCACGGCGTCCCGCAGGTCCTCAATCTGGTTGAGCATGGCCGAGTACACCGCGTTCCGCTCGTGGTCTTTCACCACCACCCCCGGCAACCCCCACTGATCCGTATCGTGGTAGTGAATGAGGTGTCGCGCCTCCCCAGCACAGGCCAGCGCCCCGTAGCGGAAGAGGTGCCCAATCCCCAGGCCCACCAGATAGGCATGGCGGGAGAGCATGGCGGAGGCGTGATGCACGGCATGGATGGCGGCCCCGACGACCTCTCGCCCATCCTTGACGCTGAGGGTCTCCGTCAACCCCACCGCCAGCCCCGCCTGGAAGAGGTCTCGTTGGGGGGCGGGGATGTGCCCGACCGTGGTGTTGTTCTTGTACTGGTTCAGGGCCGGGTACGCCTTCCGGTCCTCGGTGATGTATCCCACATCATACGCCAGGGCATGCAACCCGAAGTGGCTGGCGAGGGAGCCCCCCTGGTGCCCCACCACGATGGGGTGCTTCGGATCCTCTTCGGCCTTCAGCCTCTTGATCTCCGCCTCGTACTGCAGGAAGTCCGTGGTCGGATCATCCACTATGATCCACCGACAGTAAAGCGTGCTGATGGTGGCGTCGTACCGCTCAGGGATGTAGTTCGCGGACCCATTCGGCATGGCCGGGCCTGACCGTATCTGCACCAGGTAGGGGAGGTGAGGGCCCACCTGCACCAACTCCAGGTGGGGCTCTTCCCCCTTCGCAATCCCCATCTCCTTGGCCCGCATCTCATCCACCAACGGCATGGGCACCAACGGGATGTCCACAGTGTTCACACCCCGTGTCGCCCCATCATGCCCAGCCCCAATGGTCAACCTCCCCGGCGTCAACACCGCACTCAGCGTGGCGTTGAGGTAGGGCATGACCAGCACCTCAGCGTTCGGGTCCTGCTGCTGGGCGGTCTCCATCATGGCCCGGACTTGGTTCCACCTCGGCTCCGTGACCTTCCGTGATTCCACGAACCCCGGACAGGGCACCACCGGACAGGGCCGGAGGAACAGGGCGTCATGATCCGTTCGCAACCGAGCCCACCGATTCCGCACCGTGGCGGGCTGGTCGTTGAGCTTCTTGTTGTCCTGGACCACCAACCCTTCCAGGACTTGACTACTGACGGGGGCGCTGTAATGCCCCACCTGCTGCAACCCCCGAGCCTTCTGGGTCCTCGGAGGTGTTGCGCTCACCAAGGGAGATGCCATGGTGTGTACCCTTTCGCAAAAGTGGGCCCCCAGGGGTCACCCCCCAGGGGCCCGGTGACCGACCGTGACTAGCCGATGAAGATGATCGGCTCGCCATCCTCGTTGAGTGTCACCGTGACCGCCGTGCCCTTGGCCACGGTGATCATGGTCGTCCCGTCCGGGGCCGTGTCGAGGTGCATCCCCGTCCGGGGCACCCTGACCTCGACCCTCTCCTGCGCCCCACCCGGATTCCCGGTGGCATCCGGCTGGGGTCCACGCACCCGCAGCCTACTGAGGCGGTTCAGCCAGTTCGACGGCTGATCGGGCGACGTGACCGAGTAGTCCACCCGCACGGCGGGCTCTCCCTGGTACACCTGACCCCCTTCGAGGACCCGGCCTCCCACGAGGAGGTCCTTCTCCGTGTGGTCCACGATGTCCCCGACGAACACCTTCCGATGGTCCACATCCAACCCGACGAATCCGCTTGCTCCTGTCTGCATTGTCTCTGTCTCAGGGTGCGGTGGCTCACACCCTACCTTGTCTCCGCTGCCACCTGTGAAAACCGCTTGTCATGTAGCCGACCCTCCGCCAGGGTGTGGCGGTGTCGTATTCCAGCACGATCCTCGTGCTTCGCGTGGTCATGCCCACAGTAGGGGCATGGTCCGTGACGTGGTTTCATTCATCGCCACTCTCCTGTTTCGTAGTCCTGCACCAAGCGGATCCCCTGCAACCCTTCAAGCATCTCCGTTGCCAAGGTATTCGGGTTCGCCACCATGTGGCTGTCCTTGGTGGCCTCAGTCAGGATGTCCTCCACCCGACTGGCCTCGTCCTCGGTCACGTAGATGGCTACCATACTCCGCTTCCGCGACCATCCCTTATCGTCGTAGTAACTCTCGACTATCCGCACTGTGTCACCTCCTACCTAGTACGATGCCAAGGGTAGACTCCTACCTCGTTCGCGGCTGACCTAATCTTCGCTTGTCGATGATTTTCTCTGAGGCTAGGCATCGGTGCGCTCCCCGATATGGCACTCCAGGTGCCCAGCCCTCAATCGCCACCTGTCATACTCCTCGTTGGTCTGGCTGTTGTCATACTCCATCTTGGTGTCCATCTCGTCCAGTAGCTCATGGACCAGATTGGTGTTGGCCTGTCCCATCAGCCAACCGATGAGCCACGCTCGCCACCAGTAGCGGAATGTAATGACGCGATACCACTTGGTCACTTGGTCACTCCTCGCGCTGGAAACTCTTTCGTTGAGCGTTGGACGATGAAACGGCGCTTCGTCCAAAACTTGGCCCATCCCCATCCACTGGGCCGCTCAATTAGGACCTCTTGCCGTCGATTACGAAACTGCACAATGCGATAGTGACTGTGCTGTCCGCAGATACTTACGACGACATGATCACCCGTGTTGAGTCTCACTTACTTGGCCTCCAGGGTTCCATTTCCGGGTTACGAATCGTTCGCGGCGTAAATGCCAGGGGTAGACTCCTACCTCGTTCGCGGCTGACCTACTTTCGCTTTATCTTCGCTTGTCGTTGTCTCTCCTCTCCACCGACCGAGCACGGCGCTCAGCCCGCCGGCCGATCTGGACGCCCTCCTATCCCAATCCCGGAAACAACTGTGGCCTCGGCCTCGCATGCCAGATACTGCACCCGGCGCATACTAGGGCTTTCACCAGCTTCGGCACTCGCACATCCTCCGGTTCTGCCATCCCGAGCCGGGATGACTTCACCTTGCTCGTTTGCGTCCGGCCTGTCCGAGGGCAAGCCCACACATCCGGCTCACTCTTCGGCCTCCGATCCACCGTGATAGTGAGACTCCCGACCTTGCGCTTGACCGCCACCAGCTTGCCAAGTGGTGTCCATTCGCCGCAGTCATAGCACTCCTGTTCCAGGAGCGGTTCGCCTTTCCAATTCGTGAGGGTCGGAGACTCCCTGAGGTCAGACATCACAACCCGACCTGTCGCTTGATGGCCGTGAGAGCCTCCAGGATGGTATCGGGGGTGAACTCTAGGCTGACTATACTGGCCGACCCATAGGTCACGTTCCCGCACTTCAGGCACGTCGTGGTCTGCCTGTAACTCGCATCACAGTCAGTGCCTTCGATGTTAATGTGGGCCACTGTGTGACCCTCCAGCTTGGGTACCTCACAACAGGTAGGTGCCTCCTTGACATGGGGTGCGATGGGGGCTGTGAGTGTAGTCATGATACCTCCTTGACAATGCCATCCCTCACCGTAACGGAGGCATACCACCGATGTGGCTTGGGATAGTGCGGACCCTCAACGACATCCGATCCATTCTGTGGGGTTGGGAATAGCCCACTGGGGTTATAGGTTCGGTGAACCGTACCGGCTTTGACCGCCTCCTTGAATGCCTTCTTTGTCGGGTAGTTCGGATCAACGTAAGACATTAGTCTAGTCTCCTCTCGACCGAGGGTGCGGGGTTTCGGATTGCACCACTCGACCCTCCCACTCTATCCCACGCACCCCGTCTCGGGAGGCCGTTCGGGCCTTGCAAGTGGGAGGGTCGAGTGCTACCATCCGGGCCCTCAACTTCCAGGCAAAGCAAAACCCCCAGGGCCCGCAGGCCCTGAGGGTTTGTGTAAGTGACTGAACCCGTTGGGGTTAGTCGATGCCGACCCGGGTATAGGAGGCATCGCCAAGGCGCTCGATGAGGGCTGCGACTTCCCGTTGGCGGGCGCTCGATCGCTCCGCCTTGTTTGTCCGCTTCCGTGTCGGGTTGTCGTCGCCCGTCTTGTCGTCCATGTAGGTAGGGAGGAAACAATGCGATTTCCGCCCCTCGTGGTCGACGATGTATCCACCCCTCAACAGGTACTGCAGGACCACGCTGAGCGATTCTCCGCCCAGTTTGATCTTGTCTTCGATGATCGCATTCTCCAGCTTCCAGAACGGCGTCATGCCAGAGTAGCCGGCCGCTTTCCCCTCTAACGCGAGGAATGCCAGCGTCGCGAACACTGAGGCTGCAACCGGACTGTCCGGTAGCTGCACCGTGTCGGCTTGTGCGGGCTTCGGGGTTGCCTTTGCCTTTGCCTTGCGGCTCCGGCGCTTTTTCTTCGGTGCAGTCTCCGCCGTCATCGACTGTGCGAGTGTCATATGTAGTATCCTCTCGATACATTCTGCAAAGAACCGACAGACCGAGAATCGGTCCGACAAACTATAATGCAAGCCGGGCCAACTTCTTTAGAATCAACGACTTACCGGGATTTTCAGGGGACCGAAACGAGGAGGCGAAAGTTAAGTCGCAGGGAAATAAGGACTTAGGGTTTTCGCCGTGGCTGGGGGGCCACACTTTCGCCTGTCAAAATTTTGGCACCGGGTGCCTGGGGCCCAGGTTCCGGGCCCGAATCGGCCTGTCAGTTTCCCGACACGAAAGCGAAAGTCGGGGGCGAAGATTGGGCGAAGGCGAAAGCGAAAGTTTGGCGAAAGAACCCCCCCAGTCCGATCCCCCCGTTCCACCTCAGGGGTGTGGGGGGCCCCAAGAGGCAGCGGATCCAGCGAAGTCAAACCGACCGTCAACAAGGGGGGTGCCGGAAAGGGGAAACGATGGGGTTGACGGGGGCCCCGAGGTGGGGTAGGGTAGGGGCTGTGAGCTACGACCGCCGACTCGACGCCGCCCCGTTCCCGGTGAACAGCAACAACCTCCAAAACACCATCCGCACGGACCTCCACGTCCTCCGTCGCCTGGAGGGTCTCATCCGCAAGCACCGCTCCATGCGCCGAGCGGCGAAACTGCTCGGGGTCTCGCACCAATTCCTCTCCCTCGTGATGAAGGGGACCCGCCGCCCCGGGCCCACCATCGCGGCCTCCCTCGGCTTGGACCGGCACGTCATCTACCTCCCCAAACCCGGCCGCCGTGGGCCTGCGCCGAAATGACCGCCCTCACCCAATCCTCCAAAGCCCGGCTCGCCGGGTGGAAGAAGGAGGGGCGGGACCTCGCGTTCCGGCTCGTCAGTGACCCCGTCTACCTCCTGACCCTCCAAAAGCGGCTCCTCGCCGGGGACCTCCACCCCTCCCTGGAACGCTACCTCCTGGAGATGGCCCTCGGCAAGCCGGTGGAGCAAATCGACGTGCGGAAGGAGTCCCGGGTCCGGATTATCCACGAATACACCAACGGGCCCCTCTCCCCCGCCCCCCTGGAGGCCGAAGTCCTGCCCACCCCCGACCCCACAGAGGTGTCCCATGACCCCAAACCCGACTGACACCGACGAACGAGAGGTCCGGTTCACCTGGAACCTCCCCCAATCGCGGTTCATGCAGTGCAAATCGCGCTATGTCAACTTCGAGGGGGCGATTCGGGCCGGAAAGTCCACCCCCCTGGTCATGAAAACCATCACCCTCATGGTGGACCACCCCGGGATCAAGTGTTCCCTCTGGCGGTGGACCGGGGACGCGCTGGAAACCCAACTCATTCCCCTCTTCTGGGAACTCTGCCCCAAGGAACTCCTGGATCCCAAGAAACCCTGGGACTCCAAGCAGGAATTTGTCCGCTTCCTCAACGGCTCCCTCTGTTACCTCAGAAGTCTGCGCCCGGGGGAGGGATCCGGGCGATATATCAAGTGTTCTGGCCTCACCCTGGCCACCGTGGGCGTGGATCAGCCTGAAGAGGTCCCAGAAGACATCTTCCTCTACTTGAAAGGCCGGATGTCCCAACCCGGCTACCCCCACCAAATGCTCCTGACCCCCAACCCCCCAGGTCAGGACCACTGGATCTGCCGTGAGTTTCCCACCACCCACAATCTCCCCAACCACGAGATGATCCACACCACCACCTACGACAACCGGCACATTCTCGGGGAGGAATACATCGCCGACCTCGAACTCTCCTACCCCCCGGGCCACCCCATGCGGCACCGGATGCTGGAGGGGAAGCGCGGGCTCCAGTTGGAGGGCGAGGCGGTCTACGGGAAGATTTTCAAGCGCGACCTCCACATCGCCGAGGTGGAAGCCTACCCCGACATCGCCGTGATGGAAGCGTGGGACTTCTCGAAGAAGCACCCCGCCGTCCTCTGGTCCCAATTCACCCCCGGGGGCGGCTGGTGGCCGTTGATGGAATACCAGGGGGAGTCCATCTACCTGGAAGAACTCATCCCCATCATCCTGGCCATGCGCCAGCAGGCCTTCCCCACCCAGGACATCTGGCCCTGCTGCGACCCCTCGGGCGCGGACACCACCTCCCACGGCACCTCCCGCACCGCCGTGGAGATCCTCGGCGATCAACAAATCTTCCCCGCCTACGTGCGCGGATCCAACCAGCGGGCCAAGCGCACCTACGCCATCAACCAACTCGCCCGCTTCATGCTCCGGCTCACCGCGAGTGGTCCGGCGTTGCAAGCGCACCCGCGCTGTGGCATACTCATTGACGGGTTCCAAGCGGGCTATGTCTATCCTGAGAAGTCCGGGGGCCACAACATCCGGGTGCCGCTGAAAGATGGTTACTACGACAACCTCCAAAATTGCGCGGAGTACACCATGCTGAACTTCCTCGTCCCAGGCGCGGACGACGACGTGCGTGGATTAGACGGCACGAACCACGCACCCTCTGCCCCGCCCCAACGCGACATCGATCCCATGGACCCGCCCCGCCCCCACGGCCGGGGCCTCGCAGGCTACTGACATGACCCAGACCCGAGGCATCACCCCCATCCTGTCCGCGAATGAGAAGGTCACCTTGAAGAACCAACTCGTGCCCGGCTCCTTCAACCCCTTCGCCGAATCCTCCTCCCTCAAGGCCCCCCGTCGCCGCAAGGTGGCGAAGCCGGGGATGAAGACCCGGCGGAAGAAGTCTCGGGCCCACCGTGCCAAGGGAGAACGTTGATGGCAAAACGCCGATCCCGCAAGCGTCAGGAGCCCCGCGACCCCTTCGAGATCTCCCTCTCCGAAGTGGAGTTGAAGGCCGTCGCCGATCACCTCTCCACCGAGTTGGAAGAGGCCATGCAGTCCCGGGTGGATCTCATCGGGGACAATCAGAAGATCGACAAGTGGCACATCGCCTACGAAGGCGGGAACGAAGCCATCACCCGGAACACGCCCTGGCCGGGAGCCGCGAACCTCCACTCCTGGATCGGCACCGAGAAGGTGGATGTGGTGCGGGCCCGCACGGTCAAGGCCATTTTCGTGGACCCCATCTGGGTCGTGGAAGGGTGGGGGATTTCCGAGGCCCAAGTCTCCCAGGTGGAGAAGTTCCACCAGTGGCAGGCGGAGGGCGAGCGTCTCCAAACGGTCCTCTCCAAGGTCGTCCACCTCGGCTTGGTGGAGGGCACTGGCGTGTTGGAAGTCGCCGAACGCTCCGTCCCCCGCACCATCCGGGAAGATCGCACCGTCAAGGTGATGACCAACCAGGAAGGCGCAGTGGTCCTGGATGAGAAATCCGAACCTCTCCCCATCCGGGATGAGCGCGGTCAGTTGGTGGACGCCGACCCCTCTGACCCCTCGGCCCGCCCCGTTGTGGAGTCCCGAGTCGTCCGGGTCCGCACCGGCCCCCAATACCGCGTCATCTCCCTCAAGAACTTCCTCGTCCTCCCCGGCCACGCCGCGGACCGCACCGAGGTCTGGGGCTACGCCAAACGCTTCCACCGCCGGTTGAAGGAACTCCAGGACCTCGAAACGGCCGGGGTGTACCAGAACATCGACCAACTCGGCACCGGTACCGACCGTGAGCAGACCACGGCCCTCACGCACCAGAACATGACCATTCCCCAGCAGGGCGAAGGGTCCGTCGAGAAGGAGATCTACGAACTCCTCGTCCTCATGGACCTCAAGGACGTGGGGGTCGAGCAGTGGTACGTCGTCACCCTCCACCTCAAGACCCGCACCATCCTCCGGATCCAGGTCGATGATCTCGGTCAGGCCCGCTACCTCATGTTCACCCCGTTCCCGCGCCCCCACTCCGTCTACGGCTACTCCCTCATCGGAAATAAGCTGCGGACCATCATCGCGGAACACACCGCGTGGCGGAACATGATTTCCGACCGCTCTCACCTCGTCATCAACGCTCCGCTCAAACGTCGCATCAATGCCATTTGGAAGCCCTCGATTCAGCCCTGGGGCCCCGGCGCGGTGATGGACGTGCGTGACAGCGGGGATGTCGAGGCCTTTTCGATCCCGGACGTGCCGTCATCGGCGATTCACCGAGAGGGGACGGTACTCTCCGCCAGTGAGCGGGTCAGCGGCCTAACCGACTCAGCGTCCGGGGTCCATCCCCAACAAGACCGCACCCTTGGAGAGGTCCAAACCGTGACCTCCTCCTCCCTCGTCCGGATTGACGAGATCATCCACAACCTCCAGGAACCGATGGAGGAACTCTTCGACGTCCGACATGAAATCTGGCGTCGGACCCTCCGCACCCAGGGCTCCGACTCCATCCCCACCTCCCTCCAGGCGGCCCTGGAGTCCCGTGGGGCCAAGCTCCCCGCTGAGGGGTTCGACCCGGCGATCCTCGACGGCACCTTCCGGGGCAAGCCCCACGGCTCCGTCGAATCGGCCGACCCCGGGTCGATGCGGAACAACTTCAACACCTTCCTCACCGCCATCCAGCAGATGACCCAATCGGTCCCGGCCTTCAGCGCGATGCTCTCGGATGTCGGCGTGGTGAAGGCCATCTTCACGGAAGCCATGCGGCTCTACAACTGGGAGAACAAGTCGGCCATCACTGATGCCCTCGCCAAGTTCGAGGAGATGGTTCGCAACGCGCCACCCCCGCAACCGGGGGCCCCGCAAGATCCGAACAACCCGCAAGCGCAAGCTGAACCTACCCTTCCACCCCAAGGAGGACCCGGCACCACGCCCGCAAGCTAATGCCCGACGCCGAACGACACCTCGAAATCGCTGAATCCCTCGACGCCCTCACGGCGAGCCCTGCGTGGTATCTCTACGTCCAGACCGTCCGCAAGTACTTCAACCCACTTACGTTCCAGCAGCGCATCGAGACCATCTCTGAGGAGTCCCCCGACGCCCATCTCGTGGCCTGTGCCATCGGGAAGGTCGTCGCGGCTCACGGCACGGCGGAGGAACTCCTCTCCCTCCCCGCCCGGGAAGCCGCCCACCTCCGCCGACAGGTGGCCCCTGCGGAAGAACCGGACGGAGACTGGCTATGAACATGCGCCTCCTCGACGGCCGCATCCTTATTCGCCCCACCGTCCGCCCCACCACCACGGAGTCGGGGCTCCTCCACATCCCGGAGACCCATGCGCGCCCCATCCCCAGCACCGGCACCATCGTGCTGATGTCTCACCAGAGCCCTGATGTCACGGTTGGCGACATCGTGGCCTTTTCCAACACCGTGGGCCAACTGATCACCATCCGCGACGAGGACCTCCTGCTCATTCCCGAGTCCGAGATCCTCGCCGTGTTTGAACCCTCAAACAAGGAGTAACGTCTCATGCCAGAAGACGATGCAGGAACCGAAGACCTGAAACCCGGTGACGAGGGGTATCAGGAGCCCGACGACAACGACGATGAGAACGACGACCCACCCCAAGGCGGCGACCTCAAGGCCGCCCTCCAGCAGGAACGCGGGAAGCGGAAGGCCCTCCGCAAGGAACTCTCCTCCCTGAAAGCCGATGTGGAGAAGATGAAACCCCTCGCGGAGGAATACACCAACCTCCTCCCCTACCTCCCGCAGATCCTCGCGCAGAAGAAGGAGAACGACCAAGCGGGTACCCGGGCCACCGCCACCGTCGAGGAGGCCGCCCGCGTGGCGGAACTCTCGGAGTTCGCCCAGATTGGGGGCTACCTCTACGAGGACGGATCCCCCAACCTCGACCAAGCCGCCCGGGTCCTCGCCTTCATGGACAAGCGCACGGACGGCCGAGTCACCTCCACCACCGCAGGCACCCGCGCCTCCGCCGCCGCCTCCCGGGCCCAGCAGATCAAGGAGAAGGCCTACGAGGCGAAGGATAAGGACGGGAACCTTTACGCCACCCGGAAATACATCGATCAGGTCTTCGACGGCATGGACCCAGAGCAACTAGTCCAAGGGGACAACGCCGTCTCCGCCCTGGTCATGGCTCGCGGGCTCGGCGGACACGGCGGCAAGTGGTCTGGGGCCACCCCCGGCGGCGGCGAGGAAGTGGACGCCGATGGCGCACCGCTCCATGTCGAAACCTCCGGTGGGCGGCCTGCCTCCCGGTCGGGAGACAAAACCCCTTTGACCGCTTTCGAGAAGCAGGTGGCCCGCAGCAAGGGCCTCACCGACAAGCAGTACATGCAATTGCGCGATCAGACGGGCCAACCGTTTGATGGCGACACTGTGGAGATGTAAGGAGACCCCATGCCTACGAAAAAGCAAGCTGCCAAAGCGAAGATCCTTCCCGAGCCCTCCACGGTTTCGGACCTGAAGGCCTCCGCTGAGTTCAACCCCGACATCGACCCCGATGTGGTCGCCATCTGGGAACGCCGGTTCATCGAGCCGGGCCCCGAACCGTCCATGCCGATCCCCCTCAAGGATCCCTCCTGGACGGTCCGCTGGATCAACACCCAGGTGGAGGGCCGGTTCCACCGGGCCACCGCCTCACAGGGCTGGGTCCCCCTCCGCGCAGAGGACCTCCAAGGCGTGGCCGGAAACCTCGGCTTCGTCGTCAACAAGGAGGGCTTCGTCTGCCGGGGCGAACGCCAGCGGGAAGTCGCCATGAAGATGCCGACCAAGGTCTTCAAGACCATCCAACGCCGCAAGGTGGAGGAGAACCTGAAGACCCGCCGGAAAATCAAGGATGACATGGCCCAGAGTGCCGCTACGGAGTTCGAGTCCTCGCAGGCCGGGGACGTGGTCTCCGGATTCAAGGGCACGATCAAGGAGGGCAAGGAGACCATCGCCCTCGACGCCGAGGGTGGGGCTTGACAACGCCCCCTGCTCTGCGCTAAGCTCCTGAGCATGGGTACGCGGGGTACCCAGAAGCCGCCCATACCGCGGCACCCCGTCCCAGTTCTCGGTTCCTGCCTGAACCGCTTTCCAGGCCCTGGTCGTCACGGGACGCCAGCCCCCCTGCATCTTTTCCCGAACAATTCAACACGAGGTACAACACTGTGGCGACCATTTCAGTCGGCTCCGGAAACTACATGCGGCCCTACCGCAATGTCCGTCTCCGCAGCTTCAAGGAAGGCGCATCGCAGACGTTCGTCGTGGGTGATGTTTTGGCTCTCTCGACCACCGCCAACGAGGGCGACGAGGTCAAGGTAGCCGGGGCAGACCCCTCGGTGATCGTGGGTGTGGCGGCCGAAGCGGCCAGCGGCACTCAGGGTACCAAGATCTCCGTGTGGCTGGCGACAGCCGACGCCGAGTTCATGGCCCACTGCGAGGATGCGGCAGCGATTGACGACGACGATCTCGGCAATGGCTTCGGCATCGTGAAGGACTCCACGAACGTCATCTGGCGCGTGGATCGCTCGGATACCACCAACAAGTGCGTCACCGTGACGGAACTGCTTGACACGCATGGCGATGTGAACGGCCGACTGGTCTTCACGTTCCAGGCCGCCGAGCGGGTCCCGTACACGGACGCCTCATAAGGGAGACTGACCAATGGCACAAGTACGTGGAACGTTTCCTGGATTGTACGACAACGTCGATAAGGCGGTGGAGGTCATCCTCCGCAGTTCGCTGAAGGAACTCCAGCCCATTTTCCCGGAGTACTTCAACATGCGAACGTCCGACCGCAAGTTCGAGCGTGTCATCACCGTGACGCCCTTCGGGGACGTGCCGGAGAAGGGAGAGGGAGAAATCTACGCCCTCGACCTGATCAAGCCCGCCCACTCGAAGGACTTCACGCATCTGGAGTTCGGGCTCGGCTTCGAGCATACCGAGACCTCTGCTGAGGACGATTCCTTCGAGCAGATTTCCCGGGCTGCGACGTGGCTGGCGTTCAGCGCCAGGTATGTCCAGGAGAAGTACGCCGCCGATGTCCTAAACAACGGCTTCGGCTCGGAAACCACCCCGGATGGACAGCCGCTGTTCGATGCCGCACATGTCCTTGCCGGTGGCGGGACGGCCAAGAACGAACTGACGAACGCGGCCGACCTGTCCATCGACTCTCTGTCGGATGCCCTTCGGGACATGCAGACGGAGACCAAGATCGAGTCAGGACAGTTGGTTGCGCCCATCACCGGTCTGGTGTTGGTCGTACCGCCTGCCGTCGAGTTCTTGGCGCACCGCGTTGTCAACTCGACCGGCCTGCCCGGTTCGGCGGACAACGACACCAACCCGGTGAAAGCCCTTCGCAACATCAAGATCGTGGTCAATCCGCGACTCTCGGACACGGATGCGTGGTTCTTGCTGTCGGCCTCCAAGGCGATGCACGGCCTCACGTCCTACGTTCGGGTGCCGGTGAAGCCTGTCGCTCCGGCGACGGACCCCTTCACGGGCAATCGGATTGTCAAGGTCCGGTTCCGCCAGTCGTGGGGAGCCTGGATGTGGCAGGGAACTTTCGCGTCACCGGGAGCTTAAGGGAGGATCGACATGGGAGCAACACACTTCGGTCAGGTCTTCTCGGCGGGCGTCCCGGTGGTGGGGGGTGGGAATCTGCCCATCCCTCTCCTGGGCGGGAAGTATCTGTTCGTCTCTTCGACCACCGGCAGCGATGGCAATTCGGGGCTGGATGTCGATCATCCGCTCGCCCTGATTGACACCGCCGTCGGGAAGTGTACGGACAGCAAGGGTGACGTCATCGTCGTGCTGCCCTACCACCGAGAGACCATCAGTGCCGCCGCTGGCATTGACCTCGACGTGATCGGGATCACCGTCGTCGGCGTGGGTCAGGGGGCAGCGCGTCCCTTGGTCACCTTCGACACGGCCATCACGGCGGACATGGATGTCGGCGCGGCCGACGTCACCGTCATCAACATCGGGTTCTCGGCGAACTTCGCGGACATCACCGCGGCGATAGACGTGAACGCGGTGAACTTCACCATGATTGGCTGCCACTTCGCTGAAACGGCAGTGGACATGAACGCGCTGATTTGGATCCAGGATGCCGCTGCGGCCGCCTCGGACCGGATCAGCATCCTCGGGTGCTACGCCAATGTGTTGGATGCGGCGAACACGCATTTCATCAACTTCGCAGGCACCGGGGACGGTCACCGCGTCGAGGGCAATCGCCTTCTGGGCAACTGGGGCACGATGGCCATTGGAGGGGCGGGCGTCGTCACGTTCGCTACCTGCTTGGACAACGTGGTCTACAACGTGGCCAGTGACAGCGATTCCTGCATCAACTTCGCCTCTACCGCGACGGGGATGTGCATGCGGAATCTGTGCGGTGGGGCCGCGGCTCAGGCCAATGGCATCACCGCCACCGCGATGGCGGTCGCCGAGAACTACTACGGGGTCATCTCCGAAGACCTCTCGGCCATCCTCGAACCGGTCGCCACGTAATACCGAGGGGGGCCTTCGGGCCCCTCACATTTTCTCTCCTGGAGGGCGCATGCCCCTGGAACTGCATCAGAAGATGCTCGATGCCCAGGCCACCGACGAAGTGACGGTGGCCAAATCGCTCGTGGCGGTCCGGGCCGACAACATCACCAGCACCGTGGCCTTCGGCGATGGCACCTCTGCTGGGGTGGTCAAAGTCGAGGTGGCGTCCCACGAGGACGGGCCCTGGCTCTCCGTCAAGACCTTCACCTGGGCCGCGGAGAACACGCTCCAAACGGACACGGACGTCGGGGTGCATCAGCACATCCGGCATCGGATTTCTACGGCGATTGCTGGAGGGACGGCCACGTCCTGGATCTCAGCCTAAGGAGGCCCCATGGCAGTGTTTTCCGACCTCTACGGGGAACTCCTCGACATCGAACTGGGCACGGCCGACCGCACCCAGCGGTTCACCACCGCCCGGCGCAAGGCCGCGATCAACCGTGGGGTCCAGCACTTCATCCGGCTCACCTCCTGCTTCGTCATCGAACACTCTGAAGCCCTCGTGGATGAGCAGCAGGAGTACGATCTCGGAGCGGTCATCACCTCGGACAAGTTCTTCAAACTCGCGGACCAGCAACCCTACATCAAACAGACCACCTCGGGCGGCGTGGTGACCTACATTGACGGGGACAACTTCGTCCGTCGCTCGGTCAACTGGTTGGACCGCCACGAACCCGGCTGGCGCAATGCCTCCTCGGGCACTCCCCAATACTGGTACGTCAGAGAGACCGCCGAGAACGTCTATTTCGGCCTCTACCCCAAGCCCAACGAGCCCTCCGGGGACACGCACCTGCTCCAGATCCCCTACGTGGCCTACCCTGCGGACATGACGGCGGACGGGTCCATCCCCTTCGCCACCACCGAGGGCGGGGCCGCCAAGGACTACCTCCGGGCCTACCACCAGGCCTTGGTCCATTACGCCGCTGCGGAGTTGGAGAAGCTGCGGAAGAACTACCAGGTGGCGGGGGCCCAGTTCGAGGCCTTCATCGCCTACACCGAGGACTACCTCGCCTCCCGCCGCCCCACCGGTGGAGACCAGGTGTCCTTCTCCCACAGCTACCTTGGCCGGGCCGACAACGCCTTCGGCATGGCGCGGGCCCCGGATTGGAGGCGGTGATGCGACAGATTCGCTTCCTCTTCACCTGCGGGCATGAGCAAGAGGCCACCGGCAGCGAGACCGAGCGCCCCCTCTGTGCGGCCTGCGGAGCCTCGATGGACCGGGTCCTCGCGCCCAAGCCCGCCATCCGTGGGGCCTGTGAGTCCCCCTTGAAGAGAGGAGAAGCCTGATGCCAGCCCCTCTCGGTCTCTCGTTCCTCGAATCGGATCCCAACCCGGGGGGCCTCGGCCGCCGGAAGCGTCCCGTGGCGGGAGCCCTGGTCGATGTCATCAACCTGAACCTCCCCTCGGTGTTGGGGCAGAACGCCTTGGCCCCTTCTAACCTGCTGAGTAGCACGGGCGGATCCGGCCCCACCGGCCTCTCCCCCGTCTCCCCAGTGGGGCGTGACACCGCGCCACCCCCCGTGGCCTCCCCCATGTCTGCCCTGACCCGAGCCGTGGTCCAGAACGCGGTGGCCAGTCTCCAGCGTCCCGCGCCCGCGGGGAGTCAAATCACGTTCCCGCAGGCGGTGCGCCCCACCCCACAACCCCCGGCTCCCGCAGTCCCCGCCCCGGCCCCGGCCGCCCAGCCTCTGGCGGCCCCCATCTCGCCCCCCACCCCGGCCCCTGCCGCTCGGACCCGCCGCTCCTCCGTCCGGACGGAGGAGCCCCCGCGCCGTCGCACTCCGCCGCCCTTGCCCCGGACCACCCGGGCGGTGCAACCCCCCGCCCCGGCGCTGCGGAACATCATCAACTACCTCCAGAAACAGCGCATGGGAGAGATGGACGGATTCCTGTAACCCATGCCGAGAGCTATCCGCGCCCCCGCGTCAGGGTCCTTCCCCGTCGGTCAAGTCGTCCTCGTGGATGACCTGTCGGGTGGGGTGCGCCTCGGCAAGGCGAAGACGCAACTCCAAGCCGACCAGTCCGTCCTCCTGCAGAACTTCTCGCTGGAAGAATCAGGGAACCTGCGCCTGGTCGAGGGCTACACGAAACTCTCCACCTCCTCCCTGGGAGCCCGACGCTGCCAAGGCGGCCAGCGGATCTACCAGCGGTCCAATACCTTCTCCCTCGTGGGAGACAATGGGAACGTCTACACCCCCACTGACGGTGGGGTCTGGGGGTCCGCCGATGTCACCAGCCTCCACACCACCAACGAGATGCACTTCCCCTACGACCGCAACATCGCGGCGGTCTTCGATGGATCCAACGTGCCCCAGATCACCACCGACGGCACGACGTGGTATCCCATGGGGATTGTGGCCCCCTCCGTGGTGCCCTCCCTCGCGGCCTCTTCCGGGGGCACCCTCCTCAACGCCAACGACTACGAGGTGTCCTACACCTACAAGTCCACGGACACGGATTACGGGGTGGAGTCCGACGATTCCGGCACGGCCGAGATCACCATCTCGAACCCCAACAACACCGTGGCCGTGACCTGCACCTTCTCCGCCGATGCCAAGGTCGATACCGTCGTGGTCTACGCCCGCAACACCACTACCGGCCAATCAGTCCGCCGCCGGGTGGGCACCGGCGTCAACCCCGGCTCCGGCACCGTGGTCATCTCCTTCTCCACCGAACCCCTCGCCACCGCCTCCGAGGTCCCGATTGACAACGGACAGCCCCTCGCCTTCAAGATCGCCGTGGCCTGGAAGAATCGGTGGTGGGCCTTCCACCCCACGCTCCCCAACCGCCTCCACTTCTCCGAGGTCTTCGAGCCCCAGATCTGGCCCGCCGACTTCTTCATCGACCTCCCGCTGCACAAGGGCGACACCCTCACCGCCGAGGCCCCCATCGGGGACATCCTGACCCTCTTCGGGGAGTCCGGGATCTTCCTCGTGATCGGCCAAACCTCCCTCGACTTCGAGGTCCGTCCCGCCCTCTCTGTCCAGGGGGGAGCCCTCGGCTCCCGGGCCGTCCAGGTGGTGGAAGGCAGCGTGGTCCACGCCGACGCCACCGGGGTCAACATCTTCGACGGCGCGACCGACCGCTTCCTCTCCCTCGACATCGAGACCGGCTGGCGGGACATGATCAAGAACGCGGACCAGGCCGACCTGGGCCTCGTGGACGTCACCTACAACACCCGGCTCAAGCAGGTCCAGGTGGCCGTCCCCCGCCTCTACCCCACCGGGGTGGCCGGGGAGTGGGTCCTCGATCTCAACCGCTCCCGGGAACTGGAACGGGATGCTTGGTTCTCGACCACCCGCGCCATCGGGGGCTACATCTACTGGGACGGCAACGAGCCCACCACCGGCAACACCCACCGGCTGTTCTCCTGGAATACCACCACGGCGGAACTCTACGAGGAACGTACGGGCACGGACGCCGACGGGGCCAACCTCACGGCCATCTACGCCTCCCCCGCTTTCTCCACCCAACTCCGGGAGGCGGTGTTCCCCGAGGCCTTTGTTGAATTTGAGCCCAATAGTGGTACACTCACAGTGACCCCCTTTGTGGATGGGGTCAGCCAGGGGTCCCAAACGGTCAACATCGGCACCGGTCTCAGCCTCTACGGCACCGGTGTTTACGGCACCGCGACCTACGGATCGTCCGCCCGCCAAACCCAACCCCTGGTCTTGCCCCTGTCCGCCGAGGGCAAGAACTTCTCTATTCGGATTCAGTACGATGGCCAGGCCCGGTACCGCCACTTCGGCTTCGGCTTCGTGCCCATCGCTGAACCCGCCATGCGAGGCATCTAATGGCTAATTTTCCTTCGTCAGTCAAGTCCTTCACCACGCGGTTGACGGACGACACCATTGCCGCGTCCCACATGAACGATGTGCAGGACGAGATTAACGCCATCGAGGATGAGTTCCTGAATGGCATCACCGTGGACATCGCGTTCGATGACTCCAAGGCCCTGGTCTTCGGCACCGGGCTCGATGCCCACATCGAATACGACGGCACCGACCTCATCATCTCTCCCGCCGCGGTGGGCGCTGGGGATGTGGTCATCTCCGGGGGCCGCCTGGAAGTGGACGACAACGAGGGCGTGGCCTTCGGCACGGGCAAGGATGCCCTCATCTCCTACGACGGGACGGACCTCGTCGTGGACCCCGCCATCGTCGGCACCGGCCGCTTCTACCTTGATGGCCAGAACGGGGCTACCGCCCTGGAACTGGCCTCCGGCGCTTCCGCCATGGAACTCCGCATCCGGGAACCGTCGGGTGGAGGGGTCAGTTACACCGGGTTCAAAGCCCCGGCCCTGGCCGGGAATGTGGTCTACACCCTACCCACCGCGGATGGATCAGCCAGCCAGTCCCTGCAGACGGATGGTTCGGCGGGGTTGTCGTGGGGAGCCGGAGGCGCGACGGCGAACTATACGGCCACGCTTGCCGATGTGGTCAGTAGCACCTCCGAAACTGAAGTTCTCAAATTCACCGTGCCTGGAAACGCTTGGGCTGATGGGGAAGTCATCATCATCCGTTACGTCGCCCTCGACAAAAATAACCGTGGGTCTACAGGCACCACGACGTTCAAGATCAACTGTGGGGCCGGATCGCAGATCACGCTTGCCGCGCAGGGCTACGGTGACAGCGCCACCGAATTTACACGTCCCTACGAGATCCACTTGTATCGACGTGGGGGGACTGTCGAAGTGGCTGCCGGTAATGATGCCGGCGGATCTCGTGTAAACACGATGGCGACGTTCGTAACCAACCCCGCGTCCGCGGGCGAGAGCGGGAGATTTGTTGGGAACAGCACCCCAACCAATTTCACATCGGACTTTGATGTGTCGCTCAAGGTGACCCTCTCGAATAATCACGCAACCTATTACCACAAACCAAACGGCGCGTCAGTCATCAAATTCTCGGGGAATACTTAAATGGAACATAGATGGGCAGTTACCACCGCCACCGGAGAGTTCGTCTACGGCCACGTAGAGCCGACTGATGTTGTGCCGGGGCTGTCCCCTGGACAAGAGCGTGTCGTGCTGTTGCGTCAGCCTGAGCCGGGGGTCGAGAAGTATAGCGGGAATCCGGCAGATCCGTTCACACCCAAGACTTCGGCCGAGAAGGCTGCCTACATCGACACCAAACGGAACGAAGTTATCGACGGTCTGTTGAACGACGTGACCTTTCGGGTGCTGGGCAAGTGGATTGCCCGACTCCACGGCCTCAGCGTAGCCCAGGCCAAGCAACAGTTGCGGCCTATTGTGAAGGCCATCATGATTGCCGATGCGACACCCCCAACCCCGGATCCGTAACGCCCAGGAGGTTCGACGTTCATGTCAGACGCGCCCGCACCGCGGCCCATCACCACCGCGAACCAGGAGTACCAGTCCCAACTGGCCAAGGCCAAGGGGAATGTCGTCCTGGCCCAAGAAGCCCTTGACCGAGCTACCACCCAACTCCACCGGGTCGAGGGAGCCATCGCGGCGACCCAAGCCCTGATAACGGAGGAGGATCCCCCTGGCTAACATCCCCTACATCGAATCCCTGATGGCAGGACTCAACCGGGACATCCGGTGGGTCTTCAAGGGCATCTTCGAGTACCTCCTGTCCAATCTGCGATTCGGCCGGTTGGTCGATGGTGACCGGGCGGAGAACCACCAGTTGTACTACTACACGGCCACCACGGACTCGGCCGGTGGGGAGTTCACCATCCAGCACAAGCTGGGCGTGGCACCGTATATGTTGCTGCCGGTATTGAACTTACAGGCCGAAGGGGATAAGCTGGTCCCACTAGAGGTGTCCCAAGTGGCGGACGCCAAACGCATCTACCTCAAGTCCACGGTGAATGATGCGGAAATCACGATTGCCGTGGAAGGATAACTCCCATATGGCCCCCCTTACCGCCCTCGCGTTCCCCGGATTCAAGTCAGCCGTAGGGGCAGGGTTGGGGTCAGCCATTCCCTACCTCCTCGGGGGCCTCTTCGGCGGCGGGGATGACAAGGAGGGCCTCAGCGAGGAAGAGAAGGAACTCCTCCGCCTGCGGGCCCAGTTCGGCCGTCTCCTCCTCCAACGCCAGCGCAGCCTCAACCCCCTGTTCAACCAAGTTAGTCGGGGCATCCGAGGGATTCAGTCCTCCTTCGTGCAGCACCAACCCAACACCTCCATGGATCTGCCGGGCGTTGATCCTCGGGACGCTACACAGCAACAGATCCAGCGCAGCGCATTCGGGGATCCCGACAGCTTGCCCCGGGGGTTCTAAACATGCCCAGCATTGAAATTCTCGACCACCTCGATGACGGCCAAGACCCGGAGACTTTCTTCGGGGAGACTCAGCACCCCTTCGGGCCCAGATTTGAGGGGGTCAAACCCAACCGTCCACGTTCGTTGCCGTTGCCTGGGGCCTGCCCTGAAGGGCAGCATCGGAACAACCTTGGCGTCTGTGTGGCTGATGTCAGACAGACGCAGGACTGCCCGGCGGGCCAAGTCCGGAACTCAGCGGGCGTCTGTGTGGCGGAGTCCGTGGATCCCGGGGGCTGCCCCACCGGCTTCCACCTCTCCGAGTCGGGGTCCCACTGTGTGAGGGACGGGGAAGGCTCCGTCGCTCCGACCAACGTCTTCTTCGATGACCCCATCAACCGCTGGTTCTCGGACCTCGGGCAGCGGGAAGTGAGTCGGTTGCAGACCCCCCTCGTCACGCCGAAGATCGATTCGTCTATGACACAGTTGCAGGACCTCGTCAACGAACTCCGGGGTCCCCTGAACGTCCCCGGCCTCGATGAGGCCCAAGCGTCCCTGGCTCAGGCCATCAAGAGGGCGCGGGCCCTGGAAGTCCCGACCGCGTTGACCACGGCCGAGCAGCACCTGACCTCGCTGTTGGACCAAGGCAACCCGGACCTCGACGCCTTCCGTGAGTTCGTCATGGGCACCCGGTTGGCTGAACTCCGGGGCGACCCCTTCTCCCAGCAGGAACTTGCCACCCGTGAGGTCGGCATGTTCGACCAGTTCGAGCGAGAGCGCCAGCAGGAGCGCCGGTTCCTCAAGGAGGAGTTGGCCGGGATGGGGCATGACCCCAGTTCGGGCCTCGTCTCCCGCCGCCTGGAGGACCTGGACCGCCGGTACCAGACGGACCGGGCCCGCATGAAGACGCAATTGTTCCTGGAGGAAGCCGCCCTCAGACGGGAGCGGGAGTCCGAAGCCGACCAACTCTTCGTGACCCTGACAGAGCTTGGCTTCTCGGAACGGGAAGCCCAAACCATGATTGCCAACAGCCTCGCGCAGGTGGGCACATCAATTAGTGGCTTCCAGCTTGGGAAGCAGGGCGCGATCACTGACGCGAGCGGTGCGGCCGGACAACTGGCCCTGGGCCGTGGCAACTTGCGGGCGACGCGAGACCTGGGTGCCGCGAACGCGCTGTCTGAGTACTCCGACCTGGCGCGATCCCTCCTCGACTTCCGAGAGGACCGGCGGCAGCGGTCGATCAGCAACGCCGCTCTGCTTCCCGCTTTGCAGAACGAGAACCTCACCCTCGCCCTCAATCTGTTCGGGGGCGGGCAGAGCCCCTTCTAAGGAGACCGCATGGCCCAGGACGCACGAATCGGACCGCAGTTCCCGCCCATGCCCCTCCATGAACTGCTCATGGAGATGGAGGCGAATCGGCGCATGCCTGGGGCTCCTGACCTCTCAGAGGGGCAGGCCATCCCCCCGGAACTCCTGGAACTGCTCCAGTTGGTCCAGCAACTCCAAAGGGAAGGCATCACGGACGTGGACAGTGCCTCGGGGCGGCCCATGGCCAAACCCGGCACCATCGGCCCCGCCTTCAATGACCCCCTGAACCCCCTCAGCTTGCCCGCAGGGCCTTCTGGCCCCTTGGGTGGTGGGCTGGGCGGCGGCCCCTCAGAGGCTTCAACCGCGCTGCCTACCCCTGAGTCCGGAGACCGGCTGTCTCGGGGCGTGGTGGGCCTGGCAGACATGCTCCGGAGTGCCCGTGGGAGCCGGGCGGGCATGCAAGACCCCCTGAACGTCCCCGGCCAAGGGGCCAGAAGGCCCTACGCCCCCCCGCCCGCTGTGGGCTCTCCTGCCCTCTTCCAGGCGGAGGATCCGAATGCCCGGATGCCCGCAGACCCCTCCCGCAACGGCCCTTACGGCCTCTACCACTTCGTAGAGGCTGCCCCTCCATATCTCCCTCAAGAACTTCTAAGAACCGGTACGGGAGCCACCAAGACCGCCCCGGATCCCTCGGGGATCACGGCTGCCGCGGCCGCCCTCTCCCAGGATCCTGGAGTGGAGAACGAGGTCCCCACCGACTTCATTTCCGCCATCACGGGGGTGACCGAGAACAGGCCTTCCACCCTGGGGGTCCGTCAGGCCCCGGAGTTGGAGGGAGCCCCCGACCTCTCCGCCGTCCTCGCGGGCGAAGCCATGGCCCCCTCCGGCCCCTCGGCCATGGGTCAGTTCGGCTCGGCCTTCATGTCCGGCCTGGTCAAGAACATCGTTCCGGCGGCAGCCGCGTGGGCCTCCTCCCACACCGGGGACCCTGCGTTCCAGCGGGCGTATGAAGCGCAGGCCTCCAATAAGCTCCTCGAACGCCGCATTGAGATCGAAGAGGTGGAGGCGACGGCCTCGCTCTTGCTCCAGGGGCAGCAGTTGCAGAACACCATGGATGAGATTCAACTGGGCAGGCTGAAGACGGCCGGGGAGTTCGCCACGCAAGCCTCCGCGTTGCAGGCCAACTCGTCCCTCGACCCCGCCGCCTACGTTCGGGGGATCCAGATGATTGCCGCCCTCTACGCCGCCGCCGTGGGTGGGGACCCGCAGGAGTTCGTCAACGCCTACCCCATCGACATGGGGGCGCGGTATGGGTTGCTGCAGGAGAATCTCAACTCGGCCCTCAATCTCTACGGGGACGAGGCGCACACTGAAGGAGCGGCCATCGTGACCAACCCGTGGGCCCCTGGGGACCCCTCCAAGAAATTCACCGTAGAGACCGCCTCCTTCCTCCTCGGCGCGTTCCGGGAGGATGGGACGGTGATGCTGCCCACCGGGGCCATTGATGCGGCGAACATGCGCTCCTACATCACCCGGGATGAGTCTGGGACTGATGTGGAAACCCTCACCCATGTGGCCAATATGGCTGACCGACGCCAGGTCCGTCGCCAGCCTCCGAACATCGGATTCCGCATGGTACAGGATGAGAGGGGGAACATGGTCCCCGTCCGCCTCGACTCTCGCTCGGGCGATGTGGCTGTAGGCTCGGCTGACGAACTCGCCGGACTCCGCCCGCTCCGTGGCACCATCATGGATACCCTGACCGATGCGAACGCCCTCGCCGCCTTGAACTCTCAGACCGGTGGAGTCATGGGCGGGACGGCGGAAGAGGTGCGGGCCAACATGGTCTCCTTCCTTGAGTCCATCGGCGTGGTGGGGATCGACGAGGCCACCATCCTCGGAGCCCTCAATAACCCTGAAATGAACCGCCGCTTCATCCTGTACATGCAAGAGGGCGGCTGATGGCGCAGGACCAACCCCAGTATGGCTCCATCGAGGAGTACCTGGCGGCGAACCCCACCTACTCGCCCGTCGTAGAGACCCCCGCCCCCTCTGACCGACTCTCCGAACGCCTCCCCACCGGCACCGGGGCCGCCCTCCTGGTCGGCTCCTTCATCCCTGGTGTGTCCCCCTTCGCCGCCGCAGGCCTGGCCGGACTCTCCGCCCTGGAAGCCTTCGAGCATTTCCGGGAGGGGGAGTACCAGGAGGGCGCGGTCGCCGCCGTGTTCACCGCCATCGGTGGCGGGGTCATGCTCCATGGGATCCGTAAGGTCATGCAGGGGGCCAAGCAGGCCGGGGTCGCCGAGGATGTCGTCCAGGCCGGAGCGAAGGTCGTGAAGAAGGCCCAGAAGGCGGCTGGACTGGGAAGAACCCCCACCGCCTCCTCTGTCGGCGATGAGGTCCTCAAGGACATAGACGACCTCCTGGGTATCCTGCGTAACGCTGGTGTGAGCGATAAGGAGTTGAAGCGCCTTGAGGTACTCCGCCGGGCCCTCCGCGAATCCCGCCTCAGCGTCCGCGCCTTCACCGGCCAGGGCCGTCAGGCCCCCGCCGACCTCCTCGACCAGGTGGAAGCAGACGCCAAGCTCATGTCCCAGCTTGTGCACCGAGCCTTGGGGACCTTGGAGGGGGAGGTCGCGGCGGCCCCCGCGGTCGTTCGTAAGGCCGCCAGTGCCTCCGGTGCCATCGCCGCCCTGATGACCAAGCTCGGCGGGTCCGCTGACGATGTGGCCCGGGTCAAGGCCATCATCTCCAATATCGGGAAGCAGGCGGCGAAGGCTCCCAGGGCGAAGGCTCCCAGGAAGAAGCCCCCGACCGCTACCGCGAAGGAGGCGGCAGAGAAGAAGGCTGCCCACAGAGCCCTCCAAGCCCAGATCCGCGAGGGGGCCGAGGCCGCTCGTAGGGCCGGTGTGAGCAAAGCGGATTTGAAGCACCTTGACCAGGTGTACAACAGCCTGCGGGCTGGGAAGAAGGTGAGCAAGGCGGCCCAAGGTCGGGCAGACAAGATCATCGCCCGGGTGGAGAAGCAGACACAAGCGTTACGAGCGGAAAAGCAGGCCGCTCGGACAGCGAAGGCAGAACAGCAGGCCGCAGCGCGGGAGGCGAAGGCTGTCCAAGCGGCCCAGGCCCGGGCAGCGAAGGTCACCGAAGCCGACATGAAGCATGTGGACTCGGTGTATGACGCCCTCCGGAGTGGAAAGACAGTCTCCAAGGCAGCGGTACAGCGGGCGGATGACACCGTGGCTCGGTGGAAGGCAGCCGGGAATAAGGTCCCAAGGAACTGGAAGAAGCCCACCGTCAAGACCCCCACTGGGGAGAAGCGAGCCGCCCCCTTCTCCGAGGCAGCCCTCGCCAACAAAAAGGGCCGCACCCCCCAGGCCAACGTTCAGGCCGAGGACGACCTCGCAGTCATAGACAAGGTGGCGAAACTCATCGCCCGTGGTCGTCCCATCCCTCCGGATCTGGCCAAGCGGGCAGCCCAAGCGCAGAGGCGGATCGCCAAGGAACACAACAAGGCTGCGAAGGACAAGGCTGCGAAGGCTGCGGAGGACCAGCGTCCGAAGCCCGAGGCCCAGCGGGAGACCACCGAGGAGTTCTTGGCCCGGGGTGGGAAGATCACCAGGCCCGCCGAGCCCTCCCGGTCCACCCTCGCCAGCCGCCACGAAGATGTCGTCAAGCGAAACAGGGCCATCGACGACTCCCGTGCCCGCTCGGCCGCCGCGAAGGAGGAGCGCGAGAGGGCGGCCAAGGTGGCCGAGGACGCCCAGGACGCCAAGAACAAGGCTGAACTCGCCAAGCTGAAGGGGAATAACCCCAAGGACCAGGTCGAGGCTCTTGATGAACTGGGGCAGAACGCGACCACCGTCCTGCTGGGCATGGGGGCCCACACCTCCGCCGCGCAGGGCATCGGCGTCGTGGTCGGGGCTGGGCTTGGTCATCAGGGCGGAGCCGCGATGGGCCGCAACGAGGAAGAGCGTCGGAAGTACGCCATTATCGGGGCCCTCGCGGGTGGAGCCTCGGGGGCCGTAGGGGCCAAGCTCCTCGCCTCCCTAAAAGCTGAGACCCTGACCAAGGACCTCAGCAACTACACCTTCTTCTCGTTCCTCTCCTCGCCCACGGCGATGGGCAACGCGACGGTGGGTGCGTACGCGGGGGCATGGACTGGCGTGCTGACCAAGGTGTTGGAAGGGGCCCTCACCCGCAAGGAAACTGCCCAAGCGATGAAGCACCTTGTCCCGTGGACCTTCGCCAAGAACATGATCTGGGCCGCGAGGAACAAGAACGCGGCCCGTGTGGCGTCCGTCGGTCGCCGGTCCAAGGCCCCCCGCCAAGCTGGTGGGGGGATCCTCAGCCTGCCCACTGATTGGGTCATCATCCCGGCCGACTTCGCGGCCTCCAAAGCCCTCCGTGCGGCGAAGTGGTCGGTCGATGATATGGCCAACCTCATGCTCTCCGGAGACACCAAGGTCAAGGGCTTCCAGATACTCCAGCGGGCGATGGGTGGGTCCACCAAGCGCACCGGGCAGCGGCTCAAGCGGATGGAGATCGGCAAGAACCCCAAGGCGCGTCTCATGGCACAGCAACTCTTCCCCTTCCCCCGGGTCGTGGCCAATGCCCTCGAACGAGGTACGGAGTTCTCGCCCCTTGGGATGATCCCAGGGTTCCGCCGGGCGATGGGGAACACCGTCCGGGAGGGCGCGACTCGTGCCAGCATGGGCACCATAGCAGGCACGGGCGCAGGCATGGCCTCCTCGTCCATCTCCCCCGAACTCGACCCCCTGGTCTCCGCGATGGGTGGCCCGATGGCCCTCCCTGTCATGGCGGGGCTGAAGATGGCCCGAGGGATGTCCCTCGACCAGGCCCCCTCCTCGATCATCAACACCCTCCTGGGTGAACTCCCGGCCCTCCAGGAGCAGACGGGCCTAGGCACCCTCACCGGACGCCTAGTCCCCGGAGGCATGCGGGCCATCGCCGAGGCCATCGACCCCGCCCACGGGCGCATGTCAGGGCCCACCGAAGTGGCTCGGGAGTTCCGGCGTCGGGGCCTCACCACCCCAGGGTCCCTGGGCGAGACGGCCCTGGGCTTTGCCGGGGCAGCCATCTCCCGGATCCCCGGCTGGCGTGAGGCCCTCCCGGAACGGGACATGCCCAAGGACATCTTCGGTCGAGACCTGTTCCCCGACCGGGCCATGTTCACGCCACGCTTCGGGGGGAACTCCCTACTGGAGACCGCCGAATCCCTCCGCCAGGGCCGACTCCCCGAGGGGGACGGCAGTGGGTTCGTCATGCCCCACATCATGACCTCCCGCCCCATCATCAACCCGCCCATCTTCCCGGAGGATGACCCACTGGCCCAGCAGATCAAAGGGATTCAAGACGCGGCCTCGCAGTATGGCCCCCTGCTCACCGCCCCCGCCCTCCTGGAGAACGAGGCCGACCGCCGGAACCTCCTCATGGCCGGGGTGCAGAACGAGGACATCCCCCGGGACATCCGGGGCATGGCCCAGCGGGCCAAGGGCGCAGCCCTCGAACAGCCCCTCGAAGCCCTGTTGGCCAGCCCCAGGTTCCAGGCCCTGCCCCCCGAACTCAAGAGCCAGGTCCTCCGCCGTGCCATCCAACAAATCCGCCAGTCCTCCAGCGCGGGCATCACCGGCCTCGCCGGAGCCTCCCCCTTCCTGAACGAGTCCCAGCAGGGGAACGTCCGCACCGCGCTCCAAACTCTCATCGCCAATCTTGCCAGAGGAGGCACACCATGACCGCTGCCACCTCCCACTCCGACCCACCCCGCAACGGATGGACCGCTTACGAGAAGCTGGTCCTCGACAAGCTCGACAACCACGCCGAGCGGCTGGAGAAGATCGAACACCGGATGTCCACCATCCAGACCTCCGTGGCCCTGCTCAAGCTGAAGGCCGCGTTCGTGGCCACCGCTGCGGCCATGGGGGCCTCCGTCGTGGTGACCTGGGTCTTTCAGGTCGTCTCCCAACAGCCTTGACACCCCCGCCCCACCCCGCTACACTGGGGGCACATGAAACGATTTGTGGCTCTCTACGACCTGCACTATGGGTTTGAGCGCAAGGGGGGACATCGGACCCCGCTTCATGACCTCAAGGCCCTGAACGTGGTCATGAAGTTCATCAAGGACTTCAAGCCCCATGTCGTGATCCTGGGGGGAGATATGCTGGATTGCGCGGCCATCTCCCACCACACCAAGCACAAGCCGGGGCAGACCGAAGGGCTCCGGATCCGGGACGATGCCCAGGAACTCTCCACCCTCCTCATCCGCCCCCTCGAACGCCTCCTGCCCAAGAGCAAACTGGTGTACATCGAGGGCAACCACGAGAAGTGGCTCGATGACCTGGTGGTGGACATCCCCGGGTTGGAGGGGCTGATTGACCCGCGCACCGTCCTCCGCCTAGGGCGTCGCTGGCAGTGGATCCCCCAGGGTGGGGCCTACAAGCTGGGCAAGCTGGTGTTCATCCATGGGGACCAGGTGAGTGGGGGCGAACATGCGGCGAAGGCAGCGACTGTCGCCTACGAGGCCAACGTCCGGTTCGGCCACTTCCACACCCACCAGACCTACACCAAGACCGCAGCGGTTGATGCCAACGGGCACACCGGGGTGTGCGTCCCCTGCCTCTGCAAGAAGGGCCCGGGGTACGGGGGCCGCCGCCCCAACCGCTGGATCCAGGGGTTCCAGTGGGGCTATGCGGGCTCGGGGATCTTCAACGACTACACCACCGTGATCATCAATGGCAAGGCCTACATCGGCGGGAAACTCTACCAGTAACCAGGAGCCCTATGACCACCCTCCTCGTCAAGCACTCGGCCCACTTCGGGGGGTTCACTGCCCCCCTCCTCCGCATCCTCCAGGTCCTGCTGTACATCGCGGAGGCCCCTAAGCTCTACAGCCTGAACCTCCCCAGCCACCTCGTCATCACCTCCGGGAGTGAGCAGGTGGGGCGACGGTTGGCCCACTCCAAACACTACACCTTCGAGGCCGTGGACGTCCGGACCAACTCCTTCCGGGATGAAGACAAGGACCCCTTCATCGCTACGGTTCGGGAGTTGCTCGGCGGCAGCTACGACATCCTGATCCGCTACCGGGGGACCCCAGGGGAACACCTCCACATCGAGTACGACCCTGATTAACCGCACCCCCGTCTGCATCTTCCCCCTGTTCCAACTGGGGCGGAAGGACTGCGTTCTCACGGCCCTTGCCATGCTCTTCGGGCTCACCTACGCCACCGTGCGGCGGGCCGGGAAGGCCATCGGGGCTGACCCTGAAGAGGGGTTGGACCTGGCGGAGATTCGGAAGGTGGGGCGGAAGCTCCGCCGCCCGCTCAAGGTGGTGCCCTTCGACCCCGAGGACCGGCCCACGGGCCTGCTCTGTGTGCGGGAGAAGCGGGACCACCACATCGTGGTCATGTTCCAGGGGGTGGTGATTGACCCCAGCGACGGCAGCACCTGGGACCTCGACACCTACCTCACCACCGGCAAAAGGCAAATAGAAGAGTTCTTGACCCTCACGTCCTGACCATGGTAGAGTCGGGGGGACGGTGGGGGTGACCTCCATGCACCCCTCCTGGGCCGTCCTGGCCCATGCACCCAGCACACCCGCCCCCTCCGTCCCTACCCCCACTGCTCCGCCATCGCCTGCGCGACCCCAGGGTAGAACCGTGACCGGTTCTTGGCTTGGTTTTTACTCCCCGGCATCATGTGGATGCGGTTCGCCCGCCCCTCCACCATGTCGGTGGGGGTGAGGGGCAGCAATCCCTGCAACCACAGGCACATGGCCTTGGTCTCTCCATGGCCGAACATCCACGGCTGGATGATCTGCTCAGGCTTGCGGAAGTGGGTGCTGATGATACTGATGGGGTTCTCCAGGGCAATCTTAGGGATGGGGGCAGCCAGCAACACGCCCACAAACGCGAGGGCCTCCGCCTGCTTCCACTGCTTGTCCTTGAACCACCGGGCCCCGCTCACCGCAAGGTGGGTACATGGAGGGTGAGCGACCATGAGGTCCCACCCCCAGTCCAGCACCTCCGCCACATCCCTCTGGAGGTGCCGGTGAATGCCCCGCTCACAGGGCTCCAGGTCACAACTCCAGGCGTCGTGGCCTTGGGCGATGAACGCATCCCGCACCACGCCGCTGAACTCACAGGCTACCAGGACCTTCATGATTTGATCCTCGTACCGCCCCCGGCCTGGAGCCCGCACACCAGACAGATCCAGCCGTTCCTCCCCTCCGCCCGGTAGGGACGCATCAGGGCGACGGGGAACTTCTCCCCACATTCCCCACACGCCCTAGTGGCGGAGAAACGTGACGTCGCCTTTCTTCCCTTTGAAGCAGTATTGGCAGGCTTCACAGGAGGCTTTGTGCTTGGTCTCTTCTGGACAGACATAGGTGAACACTCCATCGTAGGTCTCCCGGTTCCGGCGAATGGTGGTGGCGGCCTCACGATGTGCCCGCACACCCACCGGTTGTCCCCCTCGGGGGTCTCCATCCAGCCACGCTCGACGCCACCCCTCAGGGGGGAGGTCCGGCATGCTGGCATCCATACTGGCGAATAGCTCCACGTTCGGGAGGGCCCGCAGCACTTCCAAGTCCGGCAGCAGGCGTTTCACACGCCAACTCCGGGTGTAGGACCACAGGGTGACATCCGGGCGACGACGCATCAACGTCACCCACCCCCGAATGTACCGCACCGTGGTGAAATCCCCCGAGACATGGAGGCGGATGAGAGCCCCCTGGGGGAGTTCGTCAATGTCCGGGACCGCTTCCGTCTTGCTGTGTCGGGCCCAGGCCTTCCGCACTTCCTCGAACCGGGTAAGCCGCTTGGCGTAGCACACGGCCTCGCACTCTACGGAGGCCCCGGGACAGGTCTCGGCCTTGCCCGCAAGCCGACTGTAGGTGTAGGTGTGGGGGCCCAGCTTCAGGTTCCCCTTGCCCCAGTCCGAGATGACCACCCCCCGGGTGTCGGGGAGGTGGACGATCATCTGGTCCTGCCGTCCCATCTTCATGACGCATGGACCTCCACGGGCGGATGGGACACGGTCACTGGCAGCACGTTGTAGAACCACTGCGGGGTCTCCCGCTCATCGGTCGGTTTGCATCTGGACTTCTCGTCGCTGTTCGTCATACGTTCTCCATCGCACCATGGCCGTAATGATTCGGTCATGGAGGATCTTGGCGGCTGTTTCCTCAAGGGCCAACCAGCGAGTGAGTTGGTTGATCCCCCCGATCCCCGCTGCCGGAGGACCTCCCACGGCGAAGAGCGGGAACGGTTGCTCCATCTGCTTCGCGTGGTTCACTTCCTGCATGGCCCCGCTGCTCAGGTCCCAGTTGGGCAAGAGCAACAGGCCATCACACCGCTCCAACAACTCCAGGTCCACCTTCATGAAGGCGTTCCACCCAATCTCCCCCACGAAGAACCGGCTCATGGTGTGGGGACAGAGGGGGGCACACACCCCCGTCTGCAGGAGGGCGAGGTAGACTTCCTCCGCCACCCGAACGTTCTGCTCCAGGGCCCACAGGCTGTTCCCGGCGGTGGAGGTGATGGGGCCGGAGAGGTAGAGGGTGTTCATTCGGTCTCCTTCGCCAGGGGGGCTGGGGGCCCGGCCGTGTGGATGCTATGCCACGTCGCCAGCCGTTCGTGGAGCAGGCCTTGCACGTTGAACATCACCCCACAGAGGGCCTCTTCCACAGTCATGGCCTCCGCCACCTGCTTGTACCCCCGCTGAATCAGCCACACATCCATGACATGGCGCATGAGGGACTGGAGGTAGACCTCCTGGGGCATCCCCTTCTGCCAGTTGTCGCTGGCCCTCAGCTTCCCGTCCGCCTGCTTCCGGTGGTGGTGCATGTACTGCGCGAACCGACGCAGGGCGAGGGGGCTGAGAAACCCCTCGTAGTCCAGCTTCCCCTCGTTCGTATCCCGGGTCGCCCCGGTGTCGAACTCTCTCATC
>Ga0080013_1000773_pt1 | contig 44190 bp, 28 predicted proteins | sample ETNvirenome_6_85_FD_69236 | JGI IMG/M metagenome (GOLD analysis project Ga0080013, IMG submission 69236) | Marine viral communities from the Pacific Ocean - ETNP_6_85 (SPADES assembly) (version 2) | ecosystem: Environmental > Aquatic > Marine > Oceanic | place: Pacific Ocean | collected 2013-06-19 | reverse complement strand
CAACAGAACTCCCAGCAGTCCCATTTGGATTTGTAATTATCACATCATGCCATGTAGCCCCAGTACTTGCCGCAAATGCAGTTGACCTATTTGTTCCTTGAATCTCTAATTTAGCATTAGGACCCGTTGTCCCGATGCCGACTTTGCCTGAACCTGAAATTATCATATGATTAGTATAACTGCTACCATCGTAATTTCTAAAATGTGTATTACCAGCGGTGTCTGATGAGTCAGATGTTATATAATTATCACCATTTTCATAATTAAACCACGTATGAGCAGTTCCAGATTCATTTGTAAAACATACTGATGAATAACTTTGATTCTTTTTCCCCACTAATAAAGTAGTATTAGAAGCAGCATATTCAGTGCCACCATCTTGAATAGATAATTTTGCATCAGGACTCGTTGTCCCGATGCCGACATTGCCTGATGAGTCGATACGCATCTTTTCGTCATTACTTGTCTTGAAGGTCATTATGTTGCCATCAAACAAAGTTATTTGACAATGAGGTGTATTATCATTACCCCCTGCTACAAGCTTTAAATCACCTTGTGCATTTGTAATCCACGCTTCTCTTGTATCTGAACCATCTTTTAAACGAATTGATGGGGTTGTATTTGCATCCGAATCGCCTTTGATAGATAATAATGCGTCTGGTGACGAGTCGCCAATGCCGACATTGCCTGAACCTGAAACAAACAACATATCTTCGCCAACTTTTAATAAGTTTGTTGCACCTGATCCTGATATTTCGAGTGCGGAGTCTGGCCCCGTAGTCCCGATGCCGACTTTTGCATCATAGCTTCCCTGTGAACCACCGAAGAATACATTACCTCCACCAAAAGAAATGTCCGCTTGACCATTAGTAGAAAGTCCTAATGTACTAGTACCACTTTCATCATAATCAAAAGCAACATCAGCACCTGCATATATTCTAACTCTATCATCATCAAATCGAATACTTGTATCTGTATCACCATTATGGTAAATATATTCACCGACATGAATATGGCTATCAAAATAACCTGAACCAAACGAACCAGTTGAAGATGATGAGCCGCTTATATTTCCTGTAAACTCTAACGATTCTATTTTATTTTCTAAACTTGCTCCCGTAACAGTTCCGTCTAAATTATTTCCAGATTTATCATACCAAGTTGTTCCTGTTGCTCCACTTCCATCGTATTCTGCGACTGCACCGATTGGGACTACCGTAGATGAATTTGTCCATGTTGTTGGAGTTGTTCCTGTGGCTACAAATTCATTCCCATCCTCATTCGTTCCACCAATGTTTGTAAAATCATCATTGGTAATCCAGTTATTAATACGATATTTCTTACCAATAGTTAAAGTTCCACTTGTCAACTCCGTCTGATTCGCACCTTTATACTTGTAAGATACTGAACCACCAGAGTAGAGTTCTTTTACTTCGGTGGCTGATAGGGCGAGGTTGAACCATTTTATAGTATATATTTCACCATTAAATTCTGCACCATTAACGTAATTTTCCCCGATATGTAATGTGGCATCATCTAAACTAATATCTCCACAACCTACATTAGTACTTGTTGCTTCCAATGTCCCATCAATATAAATTTTTATACCCGAAGCACCACCGTCTTTGTCAAAAATACCTACAATATGATGAACTTTATTATCTGCAAGAATACTTCTTGTAGCTCCTCTTACATAATATTCACCTGAACCATCGTGCATAGAAAACTGAGGATATCCTGAACTATGTATAGTAAACTCTATTCTATCTCCATCTCCGTGCCGTATGTCTAATATTTCATTTGTTGCACTTCCATTTGTGTTTTTTACCCATGCTTCAACTGAAAAATCACCAGAATTAGGATTGAGATTAAAAGGTGTAGAGTTTGTTACTTCAATCTTATCATCACTCCCATCAAACCGATAATAAGGAGCTGGCATTGTATTCGCTACATGGTCTGTGCGACCTTGTTCGTTGACGATGTAATTTCCAGCAAAACTTGCACTTCCTTCAACGTGTAGAGTTTCTGTTGGCGAAGTTGTGCCAATGCCGACCAAGCCACTTCCATCTATTGTGAAAGGTATACTACTAAAATCATTAAGACTAATCTGAAATTTATTAGATGTATTTATACCCATTACATAGGTTTTTGCACCTGTCCTTCTAAATGTCATTGCGGCATCACCACTTGCACCATCTTGTTCAATTAGAAAAGCAGAAGTAGATAATCCTGCTGAATCTGAATTATCTTCATATATATGAAAGTTTGTTGTAGGCGAAGTAGTCCCGATGCCGACATTGCCTGCCGTATGAACTGATCCAAACGAACCAGTTGAAGTTGATGAGCCACTTATTTTTGCATTAGTACCAGTACTAATTATATTACCAGCAAATGTGGCATTTTGAGAAGTATCGAGAGTTAATGCTACTGCTCCACCAGCGTTAATTAGAGTACCAGTTGAAGTATTAAACCTTATCATTTCAGTATTGGCTGGTCCTCTAATACCTCTACCAGAGTCTACCATCATATCACCACCAACTAGATGTAATTTCTCTGAAGGAGCAGTAGTCCCGATGCCGACATTTGAACCAAAATAAGCTTGTCCACTACCAGTCATATTTCCATCAATATCAAGATTACCACTTCCACTTATGTTTCCTGCAACAGTTAAAAGTTGTGAAGGAGCAGTGGTCCCGATGCCTACATTTGTACCATCCATAGTGAGTTGATTAGCACTATTACCACCACCCAATGTAAATTTTGCACTAGCGTTTGCTGTTCTAAAATAAAAAGTATTTGAGGCATGATTCCATTTTGCCAATACGGCTCTATTATTTGATACGCTTCCCCATCCTAATCCAACATCTAATGCATCAGGAGCTATCATAGTCATTCCAGTATTTCCACTACCCTCAATTATTAAATCATCATTTTCTGTATTAGCGGTTACGCTTCCTGCACTACCATAGTAAATATGAAGTCTACCATCTGGAACAGTTGTCCCGATGCCGACTTTGCCTGCTGTATGAACTGAACCAAACGAACCTGTTGAAGTTATTGAACCTGAAACAAACATTGCCATAATTAATCTCTCTCTTTATTATTATAAATATTATTCATCTTCAATTCCTTAACTTCTTGACTTAATTCTTTTACTGCTTCTAATAATACTGCAGTCATTCTACTATAAGACATTGCGGTTACTTTTCCATCTTCATCTTTACTTACTAATTCAGGGAATATTTCATTTACTTCTTCTGCGACCATACCAATACTATGTTTATTTGTTTCTTTATAATCAAATTCTATTCCTCTTAATTTTGTTATTTTATCAAGTGGACTTTCAATTTCTGAAATATTCTTTTTAATTTCTAATGACGAACCTTCTGTTACAGCTGCACAATGAACCGTAGCCCCACTATCATCTGACATATACACTGCGGTAACATTACCATCACCAAGAACTACTGAGTTATTTGCTACTCCTTGAGCATCATATCCAATAACTGTTTGATTTGTACCATCAAGGGCACTTGGGTCTGCGGCACTTCCTATAATAGTATTTTGAGTACCTGTGGTAATTATATCTCCTGCTGTATTGCCCACCATTGTATTGTGGTCACCAGTAGTAAGTACCAGTCCTGAATCTGACCCCACTCCTACATTATATAAAGCCGCAGTTAATACACCAGACATGGCTCCACTTCCAACACCTACATTGTAATTAGATGCACCAGCCCCCCATTGACCGCCCGCCGCATTTGTTCCGATAAATACATTAAAAGTAGACCCCAAACTGTTACTATCTGCATCAGTATCATCCATGCAATAAGCACCAATAGCGACATTGCTATTTCCTGTAGTATGTTGCAACATTGCTTGTGGTCCGATTGCAATATTGTATGCGGCCGTAGACAAATCCTCACCAGCCTGTGTTCCCATTGCTGTATTTAGGTCACCACTTGTTATTCCGCTTAATGCGTTGTGACCTACTGCAACATTTTCATTAGCCCCAGCCAAGACGGAATCCATTGTATAGTTTCCAATACAAACATTATATTCACTCTTATTATCTCCCCCATCAGACCAATTTCCACCACCTGAATCAGTACCAATGAAAATATTATGGTCAGAATCCTTGCAATTTGTACCGCCTGTTTGGTCCATAGCTTGATATCCGATGGCGATATTATTAGTACCAGTTGTAACTTCTTTAGCAGTATTATACCCGAGAGCAACATTATAATTACCACCACTTGATATAGCCTTCCCGGCATCCTTACCAAATATTGTATTGCTTGTGCCTGGATCATTATTAGACAATGAAATATCATGTCCACCTGAACCACTAACTTTTAGTGAACCACTAATTACTGCATCTCCTTCTAATATAAAAGAACCTGTAACTGAAAACGCTCCTGTTACATCTGTATTTGCACTTGTATACTCTAAATTAATTCCATTTGATGCTACTCGTAAAAATTTACCAGCATTAGCAGAAGTAATTCCAGGAATTCCATTACCAACTGAAAAATGTGCATTACCTGATGTTGTATCTTCAAAAGTTAAATCAGCATGATTAATACCTGTAGCTTTTATCTGTGCTGGTATAATTGCATTGTCATTTTCATCATATACAGTAACTGCAGGATATTGTTCACCTAAACTATGTGTTACTTGCCAATTTGTTGCTCCAGTAGATTGACTATGTATATAAGTTCTACCATCTGCAGTACTACCACCACCCAATCCTAACATAGCTGTTCCTGCTACAGGCGAACTAAATGTTAATGTCATAGTATTTGCATTTGTAGCGGTAACAGTTGTTGGGATAACCATCGCATCATTTGAATCATATACCGTAACATTTACATATTGACTACCCAATTTATGATTTATAGTCCAAGTAGTTGCAGCAGAACTTTGTTCATGTAATTTTCTTGACCCTATTTGTCCAGCAAAAGAACCAGTAAATGAACCTGTAAATGATGAGTCAGCTACACTACTTTTATTTGAAAAAGTACCAACTTCAACTCTACCAAACGAACCTGTTGATGTTGATGAACCACTAATCTTTGTTGAACCACCACCTTCATAAGACCCGCTAATACTAGCTGCTGTTAAAGTTCTTATTAGTGATGCATTTGCTCCAAGTGAACCACTAATATCAGAAGCTATTTGGGCAGATGAACTTATTACCGAACCTTCAGCTTCTCCTTCTTCTGATGTTAATCTTGATGCTAGGCTACTTGAAAGTGATGTAAATGAACCACTAATAATTGTATTAGATGCGGCACCAAATGTAGAATTCCAAACTCCAGTACCAATAGTACCAACTGATGCTAAACTTGTAGCGCTTGTTATTGAGTTTTGAGCTGCAGTTCCTATTGTTCCATATAAATTTGTACCTACTAATGAAGTTCCATGTATATTACCAGCAGCGGTAACTCTACCAAAAGAACCAGTTGAAGTTGATGAGCCACTTACTTTTGTTGCTGAAATATTTAATAACACCGCTCCATCATCTTTTACATCTAAATTACCACCATCAACATCAATAACCATATCATCAGCAAGATCCATCGTCAATGTAGCATCATTAGTAATTGTATCTGCTGTTAATACTAAACCATCTATTGTAAAATCAGTTGTAGCATCTATAGTTGTACCTTTAATTGTTGTATGAGAAGTCGCTCCAATAGTAGCACCATCAACTGTACCACCATTAATATCAATTGTAGTAACCGTACCACCATCAGCTACAGTATTTCCAGCGTTTGTCCAATTTCCTTGTATACTGGATAAATCTAATGTTGATGTTGATACTCTACCAAATGAACCAGTTGAAGTTGATGAGCCACTTATCTTAGTTGAACCACCACCTTCATAAGACCCGCTAATACTAGCTGCTGTTAAAGTTCTTATTAGTGAAGCATTTGAACCAAGTGAACCACTAATATCGCTTGCTATTTGAGCCGAACTACTAACTAATGTGTTTCCAAGTTCAGATTCAGCCGTAGTAATTCTACTTGCTAATGAAGAACTCGCTACTGTAAATGATCCAGAAATTGTTGTATTAGAGGCGGCACCAAACGTAGAATTCCATACACCTGTAGTAACTGTACCAACTGATGCTAAACTTGTAGCGCTTGTTATTGAATTCTGAGCTGTAGTACCTATTGTACCATATAAATTTGTACCTACTAATGAAGTGCCATGTATATTACCAGCCGTGGTAACTCTACCAAAAGAACCAGTTGAAGTTGAAGAACCTGATATGTCACCACTAGCACTAATAGCTGCGAATAATACATTATCAGTAGTTCCAACTCCGATTGATGTTCTTAACGTTGCTCCACTTTCTGCTACAGGGTCTGTACTTCCATTACCTACAATCATTTCACTATCACCCAGAACTGACATTGCGGTAATTGCATCTGTACCACTTCCTAATAATACACCACCATCAGTTAAAGAACTTGCTCCAGTTCCACCATCAGCAACAGCTAAATCTGTAATACCATTAATTGTTCCTCCATTAATATCAATCGTAGTAAATGTACCACCATCTGCTACTGTATTACCTGCATTTGTCCAGTTACCCTGTATGCTATCTAAATCAAGTGTAGCTGTTGATGTTCTCCCAAATGAACCTGTTGAAGTTGCTGAACCACTTATAGTACCAACATTATCTATAGTTAAATAAGAACCTGTAATTCTTAAACTTCCTGTCATATGATGAATATCGTCTGTAGTATCACCAAACTTTGTACTACCACTTGCATACATAACTGAAGCAGATACAAATTCAGAATGAAATTCTTGAGCTGTTACAGTTCCTTTTACAGTAAGAGAGCCACTAACACCAAGATTGTTCGTATAAGTTCCATCTGTAAATGTTGGTGAATCTCCTGTTTGTAATCCTAAATCTACTGCGGTTGCTGCAACTCCATTTGTAGTAAGTGTAATTTGACCTTGAGCTGAACTTGCTATTGAAGATCCAGATACAGTTCCACTTGGTAATCTTGCTGCAGTCCACGAACCACTAATTGAAGTATTAGATGTACTTCCAAAAATTGAATTCCATACACCAGATGTAACAGTACCAACTGAAGCAAGACTTGTAGCAGACGTAATGCTATTCTGAGCTGCTGTTCCTACTGTACCATATAAATTTGTACCAACCAGTGAAGTACCGTGTATATTACCAGCAGCAGTTAATCTTCCAAAAGAAGAAGTTGAAGATGATGAACCACTTATATTAATTCCAGAACTTGCTGTTAAATGACCTACCAATGTAACTGGACTGAGACCACCTATCGTTGATGTTTGTAATCTACCGAATGAACCAGTTGAAGTTGATGAACCACTAACTCCACCACCAACTACAGTCATATTACTTGAACTTAATTCTCCTCGCCACGAACCACTAACAGCAGTTTTATTTAATGAACCACTAATCATACTAGCGGCTGTACTTCCAAAATTAGAACCTTCTATTGTAGTTGCTTCAACTCTACCAAATGAACCAGTACTCGTTACACTACCACTTATATCCCCACTAGCGGTTACATGAGTTGCTGATAATTGTTCTATATAACCAAATCTCCAATTTTTACTGGAACTACCAACATCGTGAGAACTATCAGCATCTGGTATAATACTTGAACTTAAATCTGCAGTTATAACTAATGAATCTGTATCTGCATCTCCTAAAGTAATATTTCCACCAAGAGTTAAATCACCAGTAAGACTCGTATTACCAGCAACTTCTAATCTACCAAACGAACCAGTTGAAGATACTGAACCAGACATATCACCACTTACTTCAACTCCTTCTGCTAATGTTTTACCAACATACTGATTTACTGTCATATAACAATATTGACTATCAGTTGGATCAACAGAAGAATTTAAAAATTGAACTATACCTGTTTTATAATCAAATTGATAATCGTTAGTTGAAACAATATCACCACTACTCAAAGAACTTGTTTGTGCACTTTGACTAACAGCAGAAGATTTATAAAGAACTGCTAAATAACCTGGTGTCGCATCTTCAGTTGTTGAAGTAGCTAATGTCGCTACTGAATATTTAGGTGATACAAAATTAACTTCTTGATTATCATTAATTAACTGAGCACCAACTCCACTATCGCTTCCAGTTGGGTCTAAAAAGAACCAAACTTCATTATTAACATTCGATTTTGTTAATTTTTGTCTATACCAATATTTTAATATATTATCACCACTATCAGCATAATTAGAATCTAATTGAGAACTACCACTAAATGGTAACCCTGAAGATGGTATTTTACTAGCCTGAGTATAAATCTCAGATGCTTGTAAATCAAGTACATTAGTAAAAGACTCTTGTGAAGCTTTAAGAGTATTATGTGTATACCTACGTGAGGCTAACAGTCTACTTGATTTTGAACCTGAATCTATTTGTCCCATTTCATTCTCTAACTAAAGGTTAAAGTGATATCATCTATTGGTGTTGGATTACCACTATATCTAACTATCACATATAGTTCATTATCGTTATCATCTAAATACATTCCATCACTATTTCTCATTGGAACTGTATAGGTATTGCTTCCAACACTACCACCAGTATTTCCATATAAATCTATTGCATCTGAAAATGGATTCAAATGAAAATCTGTTTGATGTGCAACACTTGATGAAATAGCATTAGCCGTTGTTTCACTTGGATCATAAATCCTTGCTCTACTCAAAGCTGAATTTTCTCCACTTCCACTTGCTGAACTTTTAAATAATATTCCACAAGCGACACTATCATCGGTTGTTGCCTTCCAATTTACCAATGTATTATTATTAAGATTAACAGTCATACTTGTTTTTGTTCCACTTGTTTGAAATCTTCTAATATAATATTTATATGAACTACTACCATAATTATTTGGATACCAATATCTGTAACTATCACCTGGATTTACTAAATATCCTGGTTTTACTTGTAAATCTTGTTCACTAACTTTAGAACTACTATCAAATGAATTACCATTAAATCCAACAACATTATTATTTAACTTTATTCTAAAACTTTCACCAGAAAATGTTTCACTTGTTCCAGTTAAACTTCCACCATCATAACCATCTGCTCTACCATAATATGCCAAAGAACCACTTGAACCTGGTTGACCAAATGTACTACCTGAATGGAAAAAATAAGTATATGTTGTTAAATTAGAACGAGTATTCGATCTATTTCTACCTCTTACAATAACAGTAAATGTTTCATCCGATACAGATGATCCAAAATCTCCCCCAGCTTGTTGAATATTTGTTCCTGTTCCAGATAAAGTATATGTAGCGTTAAATCTTACAATATCAGTTCTTGTTGGAACTGCACTAGTTGCTCTAACTGAACCACTATCTGAAGCAAATACTGCATTTGCTGTTTGTATTGTTCCACCACTCGTACTTACATCATCTATAGCAGAACCAGCAATTGAAACATTACTTAAAGATTCACCACCAATACTATCATCCACTAATTGAGCATGAGCTCCATACATTGGATTAAATAAACCATGAACTGACGAACTTAAATGATAAGTTGCTGCATTTAAATAAGGAACACCACTCAAACTTCTACTTGTTGCACTAACATAACTTTGTGTTGCTTGAGTTGTAGTCAATGAATTTGTACCAATATCTGAGCTTATTTGATCAATTGGTGCCCAAAAATGTGTTTTTGTAGTTCCATTAACGAATTGATAATTACCAGAACCTGTAGCCATACCAACTACTAGTCCATGAAAATTATAATATCCACTTGCAGATACACTTGTAAAATCTGTTGCTGATGCTCCATACTTTCTTGATAAAGAACCACTTAACGAAGTTCCACCTATATCTGCAAATTTTCCATCTTGATATGCTGCGGGTATTACTGCTGGTTGTGATGTATTAATTTTTGCTAAAGTCAATCCATTTGATGTTCCAAAAGATGTATTTGATAAATCCAAATAAGATTGTGTTGTAAATGTATAAGATGATGATGGGTTTGCTATACTTCCCGTATCACTAAAAGATTGTGTAACAATTACTTTAGCTTTAAATTCAGTTTCAGCACCACTTGTTAATCCACCTAAACCAAACAATTCTGAATCTACTGAAGAACTTATATTTGAAGAACCACCAGAATTAGAATCAAAATCTATATAATAAGTTGAACCATTATCATGATAAGATGTAATACCACTAAAAATCGTTGAACCTTCAGATACCCAATTTTTATTAACTAAATATAACATAGTAGCATTTGAGCTATCATAACTTTGTGGTAAATATCCATCCACACTATCTGTACCACCCAAATTAGTTTCATTTGTATCTACACTTGCAAACGTTTTTGTATTTGCTGATGCATCTGCCACGTCTAAAGAATGACTTAACACTCCTGACATAAATCTTAAAATTTCAGAAACGTGAGTAGTGTTATCAAAATTATTAAAATAACTACCTGCTAAATTGTTACCCCATAAATTAGAAGTTGGATGGCCATTTTGTATATTATTGGTATAAATGGCAGTAGAACCCGTCGCTGCTTGTTCTACTTTCAAATGTGTAGTAGAACTTGAACCAGTTATCACTAACGGACTACGGCGTATTTCTTTACCAAAATATTTCATACTATGTTATTTCCAATATACTTGCAAAAACATCTATATCATCATTTGCAGAAGCTTGTGTTTCTAATTTATCAGCTGCACCTAAGTTGATTGGTTTCTCAATCACTACTGTTGAATCTGCTGGAACATCTACTGTTTTTAACAAGTATCGTCTTGTATCAAAATACGCACTACCACTAACTGCTATATTAACTGTAGCGTCATTCGTTCCATCAACATTACTTAAATATATTGCATGAACTACTGCTGTTGTAGCCGCAGGACAAGTATACAGAGTTAATAAATCTGTCCTCGATCCTGTTGCTGCACTTTTAAATGTATTAGCCATTATTATCCTCCAAAAACTATTGCCATTGCTGTGGCGTGGTCAACTACTGATGTACCACTTTCATAAATTCTTCCACTTGTATAAATATCACCTGCAGTACTAACTCTACCAAATGAACCAGTTGATGTATAAGAACCAGATAGTACACCACTACCTGAAATTATAAATTCTTCTGTAGTATCTTTATTTAAAAATAAACTACCACTAAAGGTATGAGTATCATCTTCTGTATTACCAAATTGTGTTGAACCACTTGTATACTGTATAGAAGCACTTACAAATTCTGTATGAAACTCCTGAGCAATAACTATTCCACCTACAACTAAATCTTTTACTATACCAACACCACCATCAATTATTAAAGCACCTGTTGAAGTAGAAGTAGAATTAGTAGTATCAGTTACTTTTGTTACTCCAGTAAATCTACCAGTTCCTGCTACATCAAGTTGATATGATGGCGAAGTATCTTTTATACCAACATAACCATCACTACCTTGAATAAAAACATATCCATCACCACCTTGTAATTTTGCATCTATATCACTACTACCACCAAGAGTAATAACATCTTGTGTTGTATTATTGATATCTATAAAAGTTACACCACCGGCTTCAACTCTAATTCTATCTGATGTAATATTAAATCTTGTATCTGTATCACCATTATGATAAAGATATCTATCTAATCCAATATCACCTGCGACATCTAACTCATATGTTGGTTGAGTAGTGCCGATGCCAACATATCCTGTCGTATGAACTGAACCAAAAGAACCTGTTGAAGTATAAGACGCTGATATATCACCACTTGCAGTTACATCACCTGCAATATCCAAACTGTCATTAAAATCTATTGTAGTACCACCAGTAACAGACTGAAAAGCATCAGCTCTTATTGTACCGCTAGCAGTTACATTTCCTTGTATTATTAAATGTCCAAAAGAACCAGTTGAAACTGCTGAACCACTTACAACTGAAAAATCTTTTATTGTACCAGTTGTAGTAAGATTTGTCGCAGATAATGTAGCAGTACTAAAAGTCAAATCGCTATCATCTGATAGTACTCCGTTTGTACCTGCGAATACAACTCTTCCACTCGATAATCCATCCGCAGTCAAAGTTTGTGCTCTTAAATCATAAGCACCGATATCTAAATTACCACCAGCAGTTAATGAAGTAATACTATCAACTGTACCACCATTAATATCTACTGTAGTAACACTACCCAAATCTGCAATTGTATTTCCAGCATTTGTCCAGTTTCCTTGAATACTTGATAAGTCTAATGTTGATGTTGATACTCTACCAAACGAACCAGTTGATGTTGATGAACCGCTAATATGTCCACTAGCAGTAACATGAGTTGCTGATAATTGTTCTATATAACCAAATCTCCAATTTTTAGCAGAACTACCAATATCATATGTACTATCTGCATTTGGTATTAAATTAGAAGTTAAATCTGCAGTTATACTAACAGAATCCGTATCTGCATCTCCAAAAGTCATATTACCACCAATTGTAATATCACCAGTAAGATTTGAGTTACCAGCAACTTCTAATCTACCAACTGAACCAGTTGAAGTATATGAACCAGATATATTTTCTGTCGTTTCTAAACTACCAGTAATTGTATATGAACCACTAAGATTTGTTGATAATTGTTTACTTTTTAATAGTGCCATTTATATCCCTGTTTTCTAGCTTCTACAAAATCTGTAAAAGATAAATTAGGTGTTGTTACTTCCAATAAATATCTCTCATATGACCTTTTAAATTGTCCAATAGAAATTTTGGTTTTATGTTCAATTGATTTTGGTTGTTTCATTTTTTCAATGGTTTCCATAGTAAGTTTTCTATCCATTTGTGCACATGATTTACAAACTGAATTATTACCAACTGCACGATCAAATGAATCCTTTCTTGTATAATAAATTACTTTACTACAATCAGGACACTTTCTATTTTTTCTATCTTTCCAATGTCTTTTTCTCATAATAATAAATATCATAAAATAGTAAAAGAAAAGTGGAATTATGAATTAAATTTTCCCCAAGCTACAATTTCATCAGCTGATGCTAAATCATAACCAATACTGTCATTATCTATTTTTAAATAAAAATAACTACTACTCTGTTGAATTGTAAGTGCATCATGTTCCATCATTTGTCCATTTATAAAAAACATGAAATCATCCTCACTTGTTGCTGTATACCCACTTGGTGCTGAAGCTGTAGCTACTGTGAAACTTGAAGTGCTAACATTTACAAAACTCCCAGTATATGCAAAACTTTTCCGTAAATACGTTTGTATATCATCAACATTATCATCTAAATAATTCTTTAATGCATTTTCTGTAACTAAAGCTACACCACTACCATCTGTTAATGAAGTGTCATTTGAAATTTCCCTTGTAGTATTAGCATTTAAAGCCAAAGAACCTGACGCGAGAAAACTACCACTAAACTGATGTGTATCATCTGAAGTATCACCAAATTGTGTACTACCACTTTCAAATAATGTAACTGATTGAGTAAGTTCGGTTTCTATTTTTTCTGCAGTTACAGTACCCAATATTGTTAAATTTCCACTACCAGTTAAATTTTGAACTGCAGTAAAATTACTTGACAATGTAAGTGAACCTGTTATTTCTCCACTTGTATGCGTTGTCTGCCCATTATCAATTATAAATTTATCACTTACAGTAGTTTGATTAAAAACTGTATTTGATGTTGGTGCAACCGCCTGTCCAATAGCAAAAGTAACTATTTGTGAAGGACTTACGTTTCCAAAAAGTTCTGTATTATTAGGACTAATTATAAATCCAGTACCTTGTTGAAAAACTAATGGTTCTCTAAATTTAAAAGCCATTATCTTTTCCTAAGAATTAAATTTACCTATAGCCAATATCTCATCATCTGTTTCTAAATCATAACCTATACTGTCATTGTCAACTATCAATCTAAATGTAGAAGCTGCTTGTTGTATTTGAATCGCATCATGTTCCATATATTGTCCATTAATAAAAAATATAAAATCATTTTCACTTGTAGAAGTCATACTACTTGGTGCAGAAGCAGTTACTGCTGTAAAACTTGCTGTTCCTGGTGCAGTTATAGATGAAGTTGTTTTTACATATTGTTTACGTAAATATGTTTGTTGGTCATCGGTTTGATCATCTATATATGTTTTTGCTGCATTTTCAGTAACAAGAGCTACAGCACTACTATCTGTTAATGAAGTGTCATTTGAAATTTCACTTACGGTATAATTATTTAATCTTAATGAACCTGAAGCAAGTATACTACCACTAAATTGATGTGTATCATCTGAAGTATCACCAAAAATTGTTGAACCACTTGAAAATATTATAGAAGCTGAAACAAACTCTGTATGAAATTCTTGTGCAGTTAAAATGCCATCTATGGTTGCATTACCATTAACAGTCATATTTCCTTTTGTTGTTACTGAACCACTTATAGTTAAACTTCCAGTTATACTACCATCATTATATGTATTATCACCAATTACAAGTGAACTTGCAGATACTTGATTAAATGTTACATTAGACGTTGTTGCAACCGCCTGTCCGATAGATATAGTTTCTTCTACCCGAGAACCACCATTAAATTCTGCACCATCAGCTGAAAGTGTAACTCCAGTACCAGCATTAAATATTACAGGAAATGATAATACAACCCCTATATCACCAATAGATGGAGCTCCTGGTAGTGATACTTCATCATCTAACTCATCTAAAAACTGTCCACTTCTACCTACATTTTTAGTTATTGTTGTATCAGTTTCTGCACCAAATATAATTTTTTTAGGTGTTAAGAATTTTTGAGTGGTTGAGCGATGATCAAAATTAGCTTTTGGTAATAAATAACCTCTCAAAGTTACAGTAAAATTAGTTCTCACGAGTCTTTCAACATCACCAATTTCAGTAGCATCAGTAAAAGTAGCTATATTACTACGAAATCTTAATTTTTCAGGATCTCCCCAATAAGAACCATCAGAATATACAACTCTCTCAACTATTTTATTCATTTGTTCAATATATGAAGTCCAAATAATAAAATCATAAGTTAATGTAACATAGTCTGGAAGCATTACATTATAATATTCTCTTTGTGGAAGTGTACCTATTTGTGTATGAAAATTATCATAACGATTTGTATTTGTAAATTTCTTTTGAAAAGTATAAAACATATGTGGATTATTTGCATCTAATTTATCTTGAGGCACCATTTCATCCTTTTCAATAGATGTTCTACGATAAACAATAACTGGTGTTATGGTTTGTCTTTTCTTATCTCGCATAAAACCATCACGTTGAATAGATTTCCACCTTTCTGGTGAAGCATACATAATTGGAACTTTTACATTTTCTCCATTATCTTCTACTGATGGTTTTATAACTTTTTCAAAATAAAACATGATAGCACTATCCATGTCCATCAAAGTAACTTCGGGATTTTTTATATCTTCATCTGATCTAGAATATAAATATCCCCTATTAAGAACTCTCTGTTTTCTTGGTAATGGTTTATTAGATGCACTTCTTGTTGACATTAAATACTCCGTACACGTTCAATATTCAAATTAGACATTCTTACTAAAAATGCATTACAAACAACTGAATGATTGTAATCTGTTTGACCACCTACTATTTGATTTTCACTAATTGATGATATTTCCCAATATCCACTATTCCAATCAATAATATCACCAATTTCTACAACATAACTAATATCTTTTAATGACTGTCTTACAAATGAAAAAAGTGATGTTTGTTGTAAATCTGGACCAAATTCATCTGTAGTAGTGGTTTGATCATCTGCTGCAATTAAACAAGTAACTTGAACACCTGGTTTATATACTTTACCACCTGCAGTTTCACCATACATATTTGTTTCAGTATCATAAGAAGAAATTTTATAAATTACAACCTTTTGACTTATAACACCTTCTTTTTCAGTATATAAATCGCCAACAAGTTCTTTATTAAACTTATCAAAAGTATCTATATCTTTTTGAGCAAAAAATCTTGAACTGTGAGCCATAATACTATCCTATGTAAATTGGATATGGCACTTTCTGTAATTTCTCCTGTAAGAATTCGGCTTCATCTTTATCAGCCTCAAGCAAAGCTCGCCTACTTGTTTGTTCTAACATTTCTCTAAGTTGAGTTACTAAAGCTTCTTTTTCCGCAGCTGCTTCTGCTCTTAAAGTATCACCGTCTAAAGTCGTTTCTGCACCAGGTATTGGTATTGTTCCATATTTACTACGTACAATACCAAGTAATTCTTTACACAATGCCAATCCATATTTTCTAATCCATTGTCTACCAACATCATTTATAAACTGATATTCCATATTATCATATGGTACATTTGAATAATCAGACACTACATTTACTGAACCACTATATTGCGTTATTAATGGATTATCTCTATCTGACGTGTTTACATAATCAAAATATAAAGTACTAGTTCCAGTAGGATTTGGAAAGACTCTAAGTTTATTATTTACTAATGAAAAACTATACGCTGATTTTCTGATAGAATCATTCATTTCAATAGCTTGTACTCTTAATAAATCCTCAAATATAGGCATTAATGTAAAAGAAACAGCTGGTGAATAATTACCAAAACCAAATCCTTCTATCATATTAATTGTTCCATATCCAGTTGTAGCATACGGGTCAAAAAATCTTTGCATTGCTGGTGTACCTTCATAATATACTCGTTTAACTTCAATTGAACCACTTCCACTTCCATCAACAAATAATGAATTTAAATCATATTCTTGACTTCCGCTTGATATAGTAATTGAACCCTTTTTTATATCAACATCACCACCAACACCTGCTTCTGTACCATATTGTTTGGACAAAAATACACTTCTTCCCATTGTTGGAGTAACTCTTTTATGTGTAACATTTGAACCAGTAGCTTGACCAGTAAGATGTAATAAGTTATCTTTTATATTAAATTGATTAACTTGTGCAGAATATTCAGTAACCGATTCTTCAAAACATGCATAAAAAGAACCAGATTGTAATTCTACGGACATTATAGGATACCCCAATCTCCGAGCTGACCAATCTGCAAATTTATCAGCCGAAGATGTAAATTCATTATCGGTATCATACAATCCCCACGGGGTCTGTCCGCTTGAAAATGAACTACTTCCAGCCCAAATTACTTCTTGTGCCATAGAAATTCTCCTAGTTTACATACAATTATTCAATAATAAATATAAGAAGTGATAATATTAGATAAAAAAAAGGGGAGTGTTAAACTCCCCTTTTTTATTAGTACATATCGTACAGTCTTAGTTGACATTAACTATTAGACATAGTTTACATCAGCAACAATGACTTTACCAAAGAACTCAGGTCTTACGACTTTCTTCGCGTAACGAGTCATGACACCCTTACGTGGAGTAAAGTTCTTAGGATCATATACCAACGGAGTCATGATGAGCGGTACATAAGGAGCGTACACAGCACCCGTTTCGAGGAAATTACTTCCACGGAAACCACAGAGAATTACATTCTCAAATTGGTATGGGTTTTTGTATACAGTCCAACGATTGTTTAACATACCAGCTTTCTGAACACCCATTGCATAGGATTTATTGTTCGAGTCAGCATTACTATCGGTGGAATATCCAGGAATAGATTCAAGGATTGTAGCAGTTTCAGGTGAAACAACTATCCAGTTAGCACCACCACGTAGTGTTTTCTGGTGTATTGCATTAGAAACAGACTGTATCTTGTTACCAAGAGTCTGGAACCAATCACCTTTAGTATATGCATTGGAACTAGCTGAGGATTCTACAAAAGATGTAGACCCAGCATGATATTCATATCCAACACGTGCACTCCAACGTTCTGTCTTTGCTAACGCATTTAGATGAAGCATATCAAGGATTTCAAGATCGATTTCCATTGACACATATTCACTCAAAAGTGAAGTAAGTTCTGCTTCAGCATCAACACTATGATAAGCGTTAAGGTCTTGAGCTAACTCAGGAGTCCATACGGCTTTCAGTTTACGTGTTTTAGCAACGATAGCGACTGAACGCATTGAGATATCAATCTCAGGAATTCCGACATCAGTTTCAGGATTTGAAGTCAATCCACTAGATGCTTCAAAATCACCACGAGTTGTATCAGTAGGTTGTTTATGATATCTTACAGATACCGTTCCACCAGCTGGTACAGATGCTTCTTTTACGATAAAACGTATATGAGAAGCGTCTCCACTTGAAGGTTCTACTTCATTACCAGCTACACCATCCAAAACTTTGGTATATGCAGGATAATAAGCAGTAAAAGCAGTTGAACCTGTAATTTCAAAAGCTTTAACGCCTTCCTTATCAGGACTAGACAACGATGATAGTGGAAAGTCATAGTATTTCAACTGTGTTCCAACAGCAGAAGATGCAGCAGAAGCGGATAAATCCGGTTCAAAATCTACATCTGACCAACTTGCAGAACCAGTAGCATTTGCACCACCAGTAGCTGCAGTACCTATAGCATAGGCTGCAGATGTTGCATCGTTTATAGAATATCCAGACCTACCTGCACCATAAAGACCTTGTGAAGGATCTGCATCTGAACCAGAAGTGATACCAAATACTTCGTTACCACTACCAAATCCAGCTTGAGCTGTTCCGTACTTGAAATCAAGGTAGAAGATTAGACCAGATGGAAGGTTCATAGGTTGAACAGAAACGAATTCCTGTGCTGCTAATTCACCAAAGATTTTTCTTACCAATGGTAAAGCGACACCAGACCATTCCTCAGAATTAGCTGAAGTACCAGTAGAACTAGCTTCATCAATAAGCTGACGAGCTTGATTCTCAAGTATTACTGCCATTCCGCTGACTCTCTGTTCATCATCGAGACCTTCTAACAATCCAGTCGGCTCCCACTTGCTAATCAAGCCGCGAGTTTCTTCCTGTCGCTGACGGTAAGGATTATATCCGTCCATCAACTTTTCGACTGTAGAAAGATTTTTCATTTTAGACATTATATTTCTCCAATATAATAATTACGAAATTAAAGAATACCGGCCAGTTTCTTAAACCTATCTCTCATCTCATGTCCTTCAGCAATTACTTCTTGCTTTTCAGATTTCGTTGAAGCGACAGCTTTAGAAGCCGAACCTTTAGATTCTGTAATTTCAGTTTTAGTTTGTTTCGAACCAAACGATTCAGCTAAAGTGGAATAAACCAATTTAACTTCACGAAGATTATGTGCTCTATCAAAAGTTTCCACAACTTTCATTTTCTGTTCATTGGTTAAACCATAAGAACGGAAAAGTTTATTTGTGAAAAGTAGTTTTGCATTGAGCAAATTAACTTCATTTAATTTGGAACGTAAGTATTTAACGACATTGCGATGCTCGTCAAGTTCAGATTGAAGTTTTGTAGCTTTATTAGCTTCTTCTACTTCATCTTCCTCTTCAGAAAGTGCTTTGATGATTTCTTCGAGATCGATTTCTTCTTCGACTTCATCTTTCGATTCGTCAACTTCTTCAGATTCATCAACTTCTTCTTTAGATTCATCAACTTCATCTTTCGATTCGTCAACTTCTTCAGATTCGTCAACTTCTTCAGATTCGTCAACTTCTTCTTTAGATTCATCAACTTCTTCAGATTCATCAACTTCTTCTTTAGTTTCATCGAGTTCATCTTCCTCATTGACTTCATCTTCTAATTCACGTAGAATTGCTTCAAGATCAAGATCATCGGATTCTTCCTCTTCTTCATCTTCTCCAGCTTCTTCTTCATCTTCTTCAGAAACTACTGGTGCATATTTAACACCATCAATTTCAATGATTTCAGATTCATCAACACCTTCTTCTTCTTCAGGTTCTGCTTCAGGTTCTTCTTCATCAGAAAATTCATCTGATGGATCTTCATCATCTTCATGATATTCACCTTCTTCTGCAGGAGCTTCTTCCTCTTCTTCATCACTCCAATCTTCACCTTCTTCATCTTCAATTTCAGATTGAATTTTCTTAGAAAGCATAGATTGTAAGCGAGGGGTGAAAGCTTCTTCTAAAGCGATTTTAGCGTTTTCAAGAGCTGTTTCACGAACTGCTTTTGCATCTGCAATGGCTTCTTTTAAAAGATCATCCATTACTTTTCTCCTATGATTAAATTAATAATCATCTTTATTTAGGATTTAATATAGTTATTGGGAACTATAATGAGTTTAATTTTCGGTTGCATTACAAGATGGTTGAAAAAACCGTAATGCATTTTTATATATATAAATATATAAGTATTTAAAAAAAACCTTAATTATTTGAATTATTTTTTCTTCTTAAACGAGCCTTTGCATTTCTTTCTTTTCTCAATTGAGATGGTTTTTTATAATATTCCCGTTCTCTCAATTCCAACATCAACTTAGTTTCTTTTACTTGTTTTTTTAATTTAGATAGTGCTCTATCTACATTATTATTATAAACCTTTACAAAAATCAAATGACCTCCTAATCAGACTCGTTGTCACCTTTCCAATTTGCATCTACATAATTATAGAAATCTTTTTTCTTATCATCATCAAGATCATCTGGTGAGCTTACTCCATATTTCTTTAATGCTGCATTAAAAAACTTTTGATATTCTTCTTTATCACCAGTTTCTTCTGAAACTGTCTCACTAATTTCATAATATCTACCAAGAATATTACCCATATCTTCATATAAAGCTCCCATTCTTTCTTGTAATGATTTAGCTTCATTAGCAATTTTACCAAATTGATTCGACAGACCAGTTAATTCTTTCATATTACGATTTACTGTAATTTTATCAAACCAATCTTCAGTTTCTTGAAGTGTATGTGACTTAGCTTGTTTAGCAATCCAACCAAGTTTTTCTGCAATTTGAGTAATATTTGATTTACCAAATATAGCTTCACCTATTTTGTTATAGCTTGATATTTCAGTAGTCAATCCTTCTACATTAACTTGTTCACCATCTACATCACCATATTTTTCTTTTACAATTTTAGACAAACTTGCATTATCATAAAAAGGACTACGTGATACCACACCGCCCATCATAGTTCCACTAAAATTTTCTTTTAGTAAGTCTTTTAATTTTATTTTTTTAGACATAATAAACCCTATCTAATTGACAAATTATTCTATACTTATAAATATAAGTTATCTTAATTTTCTATCTTTTGAATATCTTCTAAATCCATCACGAACTTTTCTCCACAACATTTGGATAAAAGGTCTTTCACCTTCATGTGTTCTATTCATAGCACCAACTTGAATTCCTCGTTGGATATCCAAAGCATCGTATCTACCACCTTTAACTCCATCCATCATTATTTTTATAATTTGTTGTGATGATTTACCTAAAATTTTTGACATTTTTTTAATATCTGTATCTAAATGTAGTTTTGCCTCTGAATTACTAAATTTTGGCGGTGTTGCCCAAAAATCTTCATTTACATTACCAAACACTTTTCTACTTGTAAAAAAATCAAAAGCATCTTTGTTGTTAACAATAACACTATTATCTTTTCTTGGTATTTGTACAAAAGTATTTTCTAACATTATTTTTTTATAATTTGATTTCATTTAACCAATTTCCAAGCTACATCAGCCATTTTCCTTATTGGTAAATTTTCAAATTTCTTTCTGTTAGCTGGATTAAGTGCATTCCAAACTTTCATAATCACATTAGCTGTTTGCATATCAACCAAAACTCCATCTATTTTTTTAGCTTGTTTTTTTCCTATAATACTTCCAATAGCTGTAATGGTTTTGTTTCTAGCTTCATTCACGGATTCTAGTTTACCAGCCTTTTTAAAATCAGCAATACCTTTAATAACTGCTTCTTTAACTTTATCAACATCTTTTGAAAGGGATGTCATCTTTGTTTGTATACTTCCAAAAGCCGATGTACTCAACTCTCTTTTAATTCTATTAATTTTATTAGTATATGTAATTAAATCTTTTTCAGCACTTTTATATAATTTTACAAGGTCTGTAGCTTTAGTTTCTCCTAACCAATTATTCCGTCTTTCTTTTAAAAGCTCTTTAGATTCTTTTGATGATTCTAATATTTTATCTTTGGCTACATTTCTCAATTGTGGAATTGATCTACTTAACATTTTAATGAAATCTATTTCCTTTTTATATAACATATCTGCAATGTTACCCCATTTTGGATTATGTGGAGCATCATCAATTTTCTTTCGAAGAGCTTTCATTCCTTGAACTGCTTGATGAATACTATGTTCTATCTGATGAAAATCACCTATAGCTTTCTTACCTTCTTTTTTCAACCGACTCTTTTCGGCTCTTCCTCTATTTTTAGATTGAGATTCAAACCCCACGATTTTTCCCCCTTTATGTGATGCATCTTTACCATCACCATTTCCATAAGTACCTTTCTTACGATTGTATTGATTTAATTCTGCTCTATATTTTTTTGATTTGGTGGATGACTGAAATTTCTTGTATTCATCTTTATAATCTCTTTCTTCTTTAAATAATGGTAAACCTTTTTTCTTTTGAGCTTTATTTATTTTTTTGATGATAGATTTTTTCATCTTCTTCTCTTCAGGTGTCTTGAATTGAGTATCAAAAACATATTGCATATATCTATGGTATTGTTCTGGACCCATTTTTTCATTTATAGATTCTACTTTTATCTTTAAAGGTTTTAATAATCTAAGAGTTAAATCTACTAATTCATGAGATTTCATCTTCAACATTTGATTTCTATATGAATTCATTTTTGGATGTTTAAAAATAGCAATAATCTCTCTAGCCGTTTTTCCATTCATTTGTGTACCATCAACAGTTCCATACTTATTAGCTTTTGCTAACTTATCTATCTTTTGGATTACATTAGCTTCATTTACAGATTCTTGTACTACAAAACCCATTCGTTTCAATTTTTTTCTTGAAGATGGAGTATCAACAACAACTATTTCTTTTCCAGACTTCTTATGTACTGCTGTTATAGTTTTTCCTTTTTTAGTTGTAATAGGTAAATCTGATTCATTTATATTCTCCAACTCTATATCAACACTCTTACATTTTGGACATTTAACTTCAAGTGATTTTTTTAATGATTTGATAAATGATTTTCCACATTCCATGCATTGAAATTTAAATTTATATGATTGTGGTTTTGGCTTGGCTTCCTTTACGGATTCATCTTGTAACTTTTTAACATATTTTTGCATTAATACTACAGCATTTCCACCACGAATAGATTTTAACGTATCTAATGCTTTCTTTTGTTCTTTTGGAGTTTTAGCTAAAATAAATTCTTTATATAATGGGTCATCTCCAAACTGTTTCAATAATTTTTTTCTAATTACTGATGCATTAGCTTCATTTACGGATTCACCAAACTCTATTGTATGACCACCTTTTTCTAATTTACCATCTTTATGTAACTGTGCCATTTCTTCTTTAGAAAATTTAATGTGATCTTCCTTTACAGATTCACCTGCAAATTGTCTTTTATAAAAATCTGCATCTGATTTAGATTGTTTCTTTGGAGCTGGTTTTTTATCATCTTTCTTTTTTGAAAACTTATCTTTAAGTCTTTGAAAAATACTTTTAGCTTTCTTATGTGCCGCAGGATCTTTTTTAGCATAATCTTTTTTAACTGCTGTAGCAGCGGATACTTTTCCGCCACCTTTCTTTTTTATCTTAACTCCAGCTGCCGCTGAAAATACAGAAGCTGGTATTTCCATAATCATTGTAGCTTCCTTAACTTTATCAGGTAAACCTTTCCTATCAGTATCGGCAAAATCTTCAACATCTTTCTTTTTCATAGATTTCACGGCATCACCTATTTCCTTAGAATAATCAGATGCTTTTGCGTCACCCTTTTGTATAGCATGAACAATACCCATAAATTTTTGTTGTTGTTTAGATTTTGCTGGCATTAGAACGCTCCATATATAGCATCATAATCACTATACATTTTTTTAGCTTGAGCAAATAACATTTTATCTAATCTATGTCTAGCATCCATCAAATCATTCATATCACGAAAAAGTGTGTGTAAGGTAGATAAAGCAGCATAATTTTTTTGTAATACTTTACTCCCCATAGCTTTAGCTAAAGTTTCTCTAGCCATATTGTGAGCGTTTCTATCAGTTAGATTATATATTTTATCTATCATCGCACCACCAAGTTCTTTCTTTTCAGTTAATACTTCATCATTATACTGATTCATTGTATCTTCTAAAGTAGGAAGTGCTTCACCAAATTCTCTATCCCAAGCTGATTCTTTAATTAACTTTTTTAATTTAATCATTATACTTTCCTATCGTTTTATGGTATTACTTCCACGCCTTTACATAATCTTTCATAAGACTATCTAAAGTTTTCTTAGCTTTCTTTTCCCAAGCAGATAATTGTTTATGTCGCTTTGCGTAGAGTTTATCATCTCCACCCTCAAAACCATGATACTCGCCTGAATCTCCATCAAATGATCCACCTCTTTTATAATCTAAGTCTTTAGAAAAATTCTTTAAATGATCTCTTACAGCCCTTACCGGATCACCTAAATCAATATATTCATTAATTTGTTCTTTAGAGTTATTCTGATGAGTTTCCGCTATATCTTTAAAAGTGGGAAGTGGATCACCAAACTCTCTATCCCATGCATATTTACTTTCTTTTAAAATCTTTTTTAGTTTAATCATTTTATTTCATCCCTTTAACTGCCTTAACAGCATCTCTCATAAAATTCGTTACATTTTTTTTGTATGATTTACTTACATCATTAGCTAAACTTTTATTAACTTCATCTTTTGACATAATCCCAACTAATTCCCACATAGTTAATCTAAGTGATGCTTCATTTTTCATCAATCTCTGTAATTTTTTCTTTCCTTTAACCACGTGCTTTATATCTTCGGTAATAGAACAACAAAGCTCTCCTTGTGCACAATTTTCACAACAATGATTACTTTCATCAAGACGCCATTCTCGCCATTTTTCCATCATTATTCTATAATTAGCCACTAATTCACTCCATTAACTAAAAAATTTCATTATGCTCCCCGCATAATGTCATTTATAACAGACTCAACCTTACAATAGTCACCACAAGTTCTACCAACTGGTTGTGTTTTATCAACTGATTCTTGCATTGGATACATAAAAGCACCATGTGTAGATGGATTAGAAACAAAGTCAAAAGCAATTAGTTCAAAATCTGGTTGTACTTCTTGTGATTGTTCACCACCTTCACTTACGGTTTCTACTGAACCCATTCCACGAGAACTAATACCCAATTTAATACCACTTCTAAATAATTCTTTTAATATATTACCTGATGGTGTACCTAATACTTCAACTTCACCTAATAAATTATCACCTTCCCAATGTATTTCCTTTACATTATGAGATACATTAGATAAATTTACTACAGAAGATTCTGGATGATCAAGTTCTCCCATAGCTCTACTTTGTTTAATAAATTCTTTATAATATTTTTTAGATTCCCGCATCAACACGTCTTTTGGATATACACGTCCATTCTGATTTTTTGATTCAGCACGTTGTAATACACCGCGAACAACTAACTTTCCATTATTTTCTTTCATGGATTCAGTAATTTGTTCTGCTTTAACTTCAAATGGTAGATAATCTACTATTAGTTGTTTCATTTATCTTTCCTCATCATAATTTCATGTCTAAGTTCTTCTAACTTTTTAATCCACTTAGTTAAATGGTTAATCATATAATTCTTATCCACGTCCTTCTTTTGTATTTCAGTATGCCATCTTTTTAATAAAGTCGAAATACTATACAAAGAGTCCATATAAGACTTTTTGTGTTCTTCAAAAGGCATGACTTATTGTAACTGGCCGACCTTATTAGCTAATTTAACTAACCTCTCACTTATTTTATGTAAAGCCTTATGTGTATTTTTCCAATATGACCTAGAATCAACATTCAATTCATTTTTCAATTTAACATTCATTTTGACAAGTCCTTCCAATTGACATAAACTGTCACGAACTTCTCTCATTGAACGACCAATTTTTTGTTTAGCTGTTAATGTATCATCATTTCTATAATCATGATACTTACCCTCAGTTACTTTAGTAAATCCAAATACATCTGGTTTTTTATGACCTTCTTCATGTCCAGCTTTTTTAATTTTTTTTGATTTTTTCTTACGAAAAGCTCCTGGTGTTTTGGGTGGACCCGCTCCTCCATCAATGTTACCAGTAACAGAAGCTTCTTGTAATTCTTTTAGCTCCTGTCTAATCATATTTCTAATATATTTTCTGAATTCACTAACTTTTATGGACATTTTTAATCTCCTTGATTAGTTCATAATATCTCATTAAAGTTAAAACTTGTTTTTCACTAACTACTTTACCCTTAGTTAAATTACTTATTTGATTAACAGCTTCAGTTAACTTAATCTTTGTTATTTTATCATTCACACTTGGTAACTGAGTTTTTAATTCTTTTTTAATTGTTACAACTTCATCATCAATATAACTACGTAAAGAATTTGTATTACTTATATTATTAATATAATGTTTTAACAAATCTTTCTGTGATTCATTTAATTTCTTATATTTCTTATTAAATTTATCAACAAGTATTTCATATGCAAGTAATCTTAAATCTTTATCATTTTTAGAATATTCTCTTAATACTTTTTCTTTTATTTCCTTATCACTAACTTTTTTACTTGTAATGTGTTCTAAAACAGTAAACTTTGAACTAACAATATGATCTGGTTTAAATTCTTCTTGAGATGTTTCTGATTGAAATACATTAAAAATGGAAGCTAAAATTCTATAATTTGAAATTCGACCATTAAAAAAATCATTTACATTATAATTTTCTTTAATCTCTTTAATCAAATTATATTTTTCACGCCGTAAAGAAGTATTACTTAATTTTTGTCTTGATTTAATTACAGCATCTAATAAATGACTGGCCCTATTTTCAGATTCATAATGTTTTTCTGAAAGAATTTGGTATAATTGAAGTTCTTTACCAAGTTCAGTTTTTTCATTAAAATATTTTTTTACAATTAAAACTGATTTTGTACTTTTTCCAGCTAATACATCAGCTGTAATTTGTCTAGTTAACAATTCAAAAAGAATACCCGTATTCTTTATTTTAGAATGTTTTAGTTTTCGAGCCATCTTAAAATACTCCAATATATATATACTTACTCATAAATAAATATAAAGTTAAACAATAATTAGTCATTTGATACACTATTAGTTAAGGAACTTACCTCATCCTTATACTCTCGTTCCAACTCAGACACTTCCGTTATAATTTCTTTTTCTTTTTTACCAAAAGTCATTGATTTTTTTAATGAATCATACTGAGCCAGTGCTAATGTTTTACCATATTTACGTGAACCACTGCCACCTTTTCTCTTATCATGTGCACCTAACGGATCTCTACCTCTTACACCACTATCTTTTCCATATTTACCACCTTCTTTTGGTCTACCTGCTCCGTTCCACCCTCCCGGTGGTGAACCACCTTCAGGACCTATATCATCTAATTCATGACTGGTTCTACCCATTGCTAAATCAGATGGTGATCCAACTGATTGTCCACTTTTTGCAGGATCATTTCCTTCTTGTTCAATTTGATCTCTTCTATATTTAGTTCTGTAATCTAAAACCTTCTGTTCATCCATTTCTACAATTTCTTCTTCTGTAAATCCGAAAATATTTTTATAAACCCATTCTGATGAGACGATACCTTTTTCAATCATATCCCCCGCGAGATTAGTTTTCTTATCCCACAATTCAAGTTTTTCTTCTTCATATATTGTAGAAGGATTTGTTAAATCTAGTTCAAAGTTAACCAAATCTGCATCTTGATATCCTTGTGAATATAAATGTACAATAGCAATTTTAGTTAACTCTGAAAGAGTTATTCTTTGGATTCTTTCAATCGTTCTTGCAAATCTAACATCTTCTGCAGCTAAAGTTGCTTTAGAACCAATTTGATCTTCGTAACCAAGAAATGCTTTTGGTATTCTTAATGACGCTAAAAGTTTATTTTTAAGATACTCGATATCCTCTGTTGCTTCATAAGTTAAGCCTGGAAGTGAATCTATACTAGTACCACTATCACCACCTCTAACTGGTAAGAAAAAATCCTCAGTAATATTTTGCATATTATATTTTAAATTATAATCACCAGTAGCTTCTTCTACAACTGGAGCTTTCTTCATTTTACTAATAACTTGTTGCATATAATTATCAACTTCAGCTGGCGGAATATTTCCAATATCCAATTTGAATATTCTTTTTTCTGGTGCTCTCATAATTCTATGGATTAACATTGCATCTTCCATAAGAGTTAATTGTTTCCAAATCTTACGACCACCTTCAATTTGTGATTTACCATACGGAAGATAATTAGAATCAGAAAGTAATCTGAAATGTGCTACTTCATAATTTTCTAATTCTTCTCTTGTAGCAGAATGTTCAGGTTTGTATCTATGTTCAGTTGTAGTAGATTCAATTAAATATTTTACATATTCTGGATTTTCTGGATCCATACCTTCCAATCGTGATACATCATAAACAGATAACGGAACTACATTTGTAATGCCATACTTTTCATTAATTTCTAGATGTAAGAAAAAATCACCATACTTACACATATTACGAATCCAAGGCCATAAATTAAATTCTATATTAACAATATCATAAAATAAATTATGTAATATATCTTTTATTTGATTATTATCTGTTTTTATTTCTAAAACTTCACCATATTCCGATTTCATTGTAGACTCATCTGCATAAATATCAAGTGCAGATGATATAATTGCATCACTATCCATAGATTCATAATCCTTAAAAAGATTCAATCTCATTGATTTCGTCAATAACGAATCTGAATATCCACTTAATCCTGCACCAGTGAAAATTTTCTGATATCTATCAACAAGATTATTTTTTGATGTAGATTGTGTACGACTTGTATCGGAAACTTTTAATTTTTTTCCACCTACATTTCTTACAATTACATTTGTAGAAAATAATCTTCTTAATCTACTAAATAGACTTTTATCAGCCATATTTTACCTCTTTAATTAATTAACCATTCTAATGATTCTTTTTCTTTATTTATTTCCATAACCCAGGAATCATTTTGGTTATTTGTTGAAGTATAAACACCTTGATTTGATGTTATACTATTAATTGCTTTCTTTTGTAATTCTACGCCTTCTGCACGTAATCTCAAAGCTGTTTCTCTTATCCACAATCCCATAGCATACGACATTACTAAATCATCATTATATCCACTCATTGCTTCTGCTCTACTACCATTATAAATAAACACAAACAACTCATCAATTAATCTTTGAGAGTGTACTGTTACTAATTTCTCTCTAAAAAATTCTTCTAATTTTGCAATAACCAAAGGTCTTGTTTTTTGTGTCAAAGTAAATCCTGGAATAACTTGTTTTTCTGCTCTATTAATTTTATTATTAACTTGTCTATGTACATCAACAAATTGTAAATCTTTACTCATATAAAATAAATTATCATATTCTCTATCAATACATTGTTGTATAGCTGCCCAACCAATGTTATTATTCTCAATAACAAGTAATGCATTATTATATTCAATTGATATATTAACTAATAAATTACCATAATCTCTTGTTGAAATCCTACCTTTATATTCCGCTACTTGTTCTAAACTTTCTATATCTATAATATGAAAAGCTGAATAATCTGTTGCATCACCACGACTAACATCAGCACATACTATATAATCTTTTGTATAATTCGGTGGCTCCCATATCCAAACATTACTATCTATTCCTCTTTTTTCAATTGGTTCTTTTACTTGAGTATTTCTATATTCTTCTAAAATAACACCATCAACTACAGATTGTCCAGAAGTAATAAAATCACAATCACACTCTTGTGCAGCTAATGATGGACCTAATAATTTATCTTGTTCTTCTCTCCATTCTTGTCCTCTATCAGGATGTAATGACCAATGCAACCTAATAAAATTAAAGTCATTCAATTTATCTTCTGCATCCATCCAAGTTCTATGAAACCAATTACCAACACCATTTGGTGTAGATAATGCTAAACATTGACCACCAGTTGAAAGTGTTTGTGAAGCTGCGGCCCATATTGTATCTATTCTATCAATAAATGCTGCTTCATCTAATACTAATAATGAAAGTGCTTCAGAACGTCCTGCATCTTCACCACTTGATACTGCTTTAACTTGTGAACCATTCTTATATCGTAAACTTAATTTATTATCTTCAACACATTTTTGTTTTAACCATGATGGTAAATTAGCATGCATTACACGAACTTTTGTTACTAAATTCTTTGCTACTTCTTGTTTAGTAGCGATTACCAAGATGTTTTTATCTTGATGGAATGTCATCATCCACAAAGAGTATCCAGCAGTAATAGAAGATATACCCAACTGTCTAGCTTTTAAAATAATATTGAAGCGGTGTTGTATAAAATCTTCTATTGTTTTTTCTTGAAAGTCATAAAGATGAAATGGTATTTTACCTTTTATTGGATGTTGTATCACACAATACTTTTTCAAGAAATAAACAGGATCAGAAGCACACTTTACATACTCCTGTTTGATTACATCTTTTAATTGTCCGTTTGAGTTACGTTTCATGTTAGTATACTACGTGTACAGTACAACTTCCACTTATTCGTCTTACACCTATTTCATAAAGTGTTTTAGCTGTTAAAGCTGATGCTGTAATAGCATCACCCAATGTTGGTGTTATTACACCCTGACCCGCAGTTTCAATTATAAATCCACTTGATCCTGCTAAAGAGCCTGTAAAATCTGTTTGTGTATTAGTAGGGCCTGCAGTTTTTACTTTACTAAATTTTGCATCATCCTTAATTGTAGCTGCACTTCTATTTACCCAGCCAACATCACTTCGTCCATTAGCTCCACTTGTTATAGTTCCCATTTAATCTCTCCCATTAAATTTAATTAAAATTCACCTATATATAAATATATCACTTTAGAGAATCTTCTATTTTTTGTAAATATCCCAAAGCCTCATCAGCTACATTTTGAACTTGACTCATATCTATATTCCATTTTTCCTTATCAACAGAATATCCATCTGGTCTAAATTGTTGCCAAAATTCTGGTGACTTTTGATTTCTAAATTCTTCAATTGCTTGTTTTTGTTCAGCTATCCAAGCTAATTTATTTGCAATAACCTTTTGTTCAGTCCAATCATCATATGTACCATCAATTCTCATTTTATTTTCAATTTTTAGTTGACAATCAAAACAATGTCCATATAAATACCACATTTTGTTGTCTAATCGTTTTTTCATAATCTTATCACACTCTGTACAAAACCAAGGCATCCGTGCACCTTTAGTTGCTTCAAATTTTTCGTCTATTCTCTTTTTTTCTTCCTCTTTTTCCCTTTTTAACTTATTTTTGAACTCCATATCTTCTTTAGTTACAAAAATTCGTTTTTCGGGTGTACCACCATCTAAAATTGACTGTAAAGCTCTATTTTGTCGTTCTATATCTCTACTATACCCTGACATGACTACTCCTAAAAGTTTAATAACCCTAAAATTTGATTTACAGGAGCAAAAGCACCTGTAAACTTGTAAGTATTACCTTTATACTTAAAAACTATACCCTCAGATGGAACTATTGATGATAATCCACCTATTTTCTCTAATTTATCAAGCTGATGCTTTAAAGTTTGTATCTTTTTAACATCACCACCACTTTTTACTGTTTTTATAGCATTAATCACATCTTTTCTTATCTTTTGTACTGCTTTTTTAGGTGATGCGGCTAAATACCCACTAATATTCTTTAAAATCTCCGCTCCAACATCAAAAAACAGTACTTCAAATGGTTTCATATTCTGTTTTACCCATTTGGAATGATCATTTTTATCAAATGACAATACCCAATCAAGAAATTTTGGAAATTTAGCTAAATCTTTTTTAATTTGTTGTATTTTATATGATTTATCAAAAAATGCCCATCTTTTAGTTAAATTAATCAAAACTCTATTCGGTATTTTTGCTTTATGTTGTTTTGACGCATTAAAAATAAATTCTTCCCAATATGATTGATGATACTTAGATAACGTATCATTATCTTTTAATTTGTACTGATTTTGTAACTTTTTTAATCTATTCAAATATACTTTCTTCTTTTTTCCAAAATCTTGTACTTTTGGTACTTCTAAAAATTGTGGTTTACCTATTTTATAATGTTTTTGTACATCTTGATTAACCTGTTTAATCATACCGGCTAACATACGAGCAGAATCTTTAGGTTGTCCTATTGCCGTACCACTTTCATCATATTCCAAAGTTCCATGAAATACTATTTGTGCTTTATCATAGTCAATTACATTAGCAGACTTTGGATACATAACTTCTAAATTCATCCAGTTTTTACCATTACCAAATATCTTATCTTTTTGTTTATCAGATAAAGAACTTATTGATTTATTCAAATCTTTCATAGCAAAAACAAAAGCATCTCTAATATCACCTCTACCTGCAAATTTAGAAGCAACTCCTTTAATATCCATTGAAGTTGCACCAAAATTCTTTAATTGACCTTTGTTTCTTGCTGTAACTAATTTACCTTCTACCCAAGAAACCATCAAATTTTGACCATCTAATTTCTCTGTAACTCCATCTTCACGATTTAATTTACCACCTAACCCTAATATAACTATGTTCTTTAAATCTGAAAATGTAATATTTTTATCGTCAAATGGATGATTCATATGTCCATACGCTCCACCTTCTACCAATAACTTAACTTCTTCATCTAAATTTATTCTTTCTTTCATTGACATCTTCTTATCATATGCATCACGTTTCATGTCTAGTATTTGTCCAATAAATGGTGATCGTCTTAATGCTTTAAACGCTAGATTCTCTACCGAAAACTCTCCACCCCTTGCTAATCCAGAACTTCTCATTCTCTTTAACTTATCTTGAATCTTTTCTACCATTGCAACCACTTCATCATACTTACCATCTTTCAGCTTTTGTTGTAATACTGGTATTGAACCCAAATAGCCTTCAGCTTTTGAACGAATATCGTCTAAATCAATTTGTAATTCTTTTTTCTTTGGTACTACTATCCACTTATCTTTTAATATTGAATATAATCCAGAAGCAACGTGTATATCACCTAAATTTTCAACATAAACTTCTACAGGAAAACCAAAAATTTTAATATCATGTTTATTATTCCAAATTGTTTTCTTTGCTAAAACATAATTCTTTACAAAATTTTCATCATCATCTATTTGTTTAAAATCAAGTCTTAAATGTAAATCAACATCTGAAAACTTTGACCAATTATAATTTGAAATACTACCAGTTAAAGTAATATCTTTTAAATTTACATTTGGTTCTAATTCTAAATCTTTAAAAAAGTTTTTAGCTATTACTAATAATTTTTTTCTAATTTCTGGTTTTAATTTATCTCCATCCCACAATTTAGTATTCAAAGAATCTCTGATAACAAAACTTTTAATAACATCTGGTTTTATATCTTCACCTAATAACAATTTTATTTCTTCATCTAAATTAATTCTTTCTTTTAAATCTAACTTATCTTCTTCTGTATTAGCTACATTATCATCTGGATGTCCAACACCAGGTAATACTGGAGTTTCTACTTCCACACCAGTATACTTTTTACCATCAGGTGTTATACCCATCCATTTTATTATCTCATATCCCAAATTTTTTAGTACTGTTCCACTTATATAATCTTTATATGTACTTATTGGATCTGTAACACCAAATCTTGATCCATATTCACCTGTTTGTTTTCTACCATATGCAACTGCTGGTACAACATTATATTTCAATGTATAATCAAAATCGGGATTAATAGCGTGTTTACCTAAAATAAATTGTAATACTTTCCAACCAGCATCAGCGTACATATCATCCATCCACTTTTTAGACCATTTTTTATAATCTGAAAATCCTTTGTAAAATGTTGGTGGGCCGTCATCCGTTGGTGACATTGCAGTTGTACTCTCCATTAAAAATTCTTTTATCAAATCATTACTCAATATAAACTCTTCAAATAATTTTTTAAATTTATTTACCATCATGGTATAAACACCTTTATCAAAATAACCAAAAGCTTTTTTAAATAATTTTTGTCGTTCACTATCATCATATTTTGGTGAACCTAATAATTCTCTCATTACCGTTCCACTAACTTCTTTTCCACCTACACTTACACTAACGTGTGGAGCTGTTAAAATATATCCATGTTGTTCAAACCCTTCAAAATTACCTTTATTCTTTTTATAATCTTGGTAGTATGTCTTTCCACCACTTTTTTTAGTACCACCTTTTAATCTACCAGCATCTTTCTTTCCAAAAATATAAACAACTGCAGTAGTTTCTGGATTATGTTTACTCAATGTATTCTTTCCAACATAAGGTGTTACTTCTTGAATAATTTTATTTTTAGGAATTCCCATCTTAACCATATGTCTGACTTTTTCTTTAAAGTTCATTGGATGTCGTGGTGGTTGTTTAATATTAGTAGTTGTTATATAAGCATCATCTACTTGTTTCCTCAACCAATCATATGTTTTTTTGTGATGTGGACCAAATGGTTGAAATCTTCCACCATATATTCCAATGACTTTTTTGATTTTAGAAGTGGCTTCATTTAATTTTTTCATTTGTTTTTCTAAATCATTAATTTTCATTTTTAATTTATAACTACCAGCTTGTGGTCCAAATCCACCATACTTTCTAATCAACTCCATTCTTTTTTTATGTAACTTATTATATTTAAGTTGTGTTTTTCTATCCATTTTTTCTTCATCAAAAATATTAACTGTTTTATGTATTCTGAATGTTGTAGCTTTTCTTCCATTTATAGTTGGCATTCCATGTTTGTCTTTACCAATATCTTTAATCTTCATTTTTTTGTTTTTAAATTTACCTACAAGAATTGTATCACCAATATTTACTGGTATATTAATATCCTCTTTCATTATCCTTTGTTTATCAACCCATTTTTTACCACGAAAATTTTTCACAGGTCTACGAATAAAAGAACCAATACCTTTTTTAACCAACATATTAAATTTCTTAGTAGCTGCTTTCTCACTTAAAGTATCATTATTATTAACCATCATAAAATTAGCGTTACCAAATAATCCTTGAAATGCTTCTTTATTTCTTTGAACTTCATGCCAACTTTTTTCTACAATTTCAGAACTTAATTTTCTTGGTCTTTCCATATTCCGTTGTTGTGCTATTTCCAAATCTGTATGAACAAAAACCATAAAACAATCATAACCAATTTCTTCCAATTCCATTTTTTGTTCTCGTATCTTCTTATACTTATGACCTGTACCATCAATAATCATACCAAGTCTACCATTCATATATAATTTTTGACGAGATGCAGTTATTTCTTTTCCTCTACTTCTCACTCCACTATAATCTTCATAATCAGGATCAGTTAATTGTCTAAATAAATCTTCTGGCATATCATCTAAATCTGTACCGAACCCATACTGCTTTAATATACGAGTTAATTCTCTATCTTGATTAATAACTTTTAATCCATGTGCAGATACATTAACTGTTTTTGGTATTCCAAATAATCCCTTAGAAACGTATCCTTTACCACTTCCAGGTCCACCAGCAAGAAATACTGCTTTAAGAATACCAGGATCATTTACCCCTTCTTCAATTAAAAATGGTTCTGTTAAAAATTGTGTTAGTTTATTCATTAAACTTCCAATGTTCTCCGATACCAACCAAACAAGAACCTTTCTTGTTCAGGTTTTCTATTGACTAAATCATAATAATGTTTTAATCTGTAACAACGAACTCTATCTAAAGATGGATTGGCGTCTTTAATAGCACCCAAAGTCATTGGTCCTAATCCACCATCAACCTTTAAATCTTTACCTTTAGCATTACAAGTTCGTTGTAGGATTTTTACTGCAGTACCTTTACCTTGATTCACACACATATCAAAGTATATGTGTTTTAATTGTTCAGGCATTTCATCTACTTTATTTTTATCCCAATAGTCTTGTTTATAAATATCTTTAGCTTTATCTTTCGTTAAATTTTTAATATCTTCATCTGGATAGAATCGTTTAGCTATACCAAAATTAGTTTCACCACCTAAATCATTAGGATCGTGAACATATCCACCTTCGTGTTCTAAAGTTATTTCTATTATTTCATCAAACGTTGTTAACATTTATTTTCTCCTATTTTTAATTAAAGAAACCATTTTAAATCTCTACCAGCTACACATTAACCTCATAAAACTCACTCATTGCGTGTGGTGCACCAACAGTCATATTTGGTCGGTGTCCAGCTTTAAGTGTCGCTGCTAAATTTGCTAGTGTTGTTAAACTAGAATTTTCTTTATCTTCGTCATTACCAGCTTCTACATTAATATCACCAATTGATATTGCTCCACTACTTTGTAAGGGCATCTAACTTCTCCTTTAATTCATCAATTTGTTTTTGTTGATCTTTTATTCCTTCTATTAATAATGGAATCATCCTTTCATATCTTATTCCCAAATATCCATCTTTTCTTTCTTTTACAATTTCGGGTAATACTTTTTGAACATCTTGTGCAACTACACCAATATCGGTTGTACCAGACGGTAAGTGTCCTCTATCACCAAGTTTATCATTCCACTCAAACTCAATACCTCTTATTTGTTTAACTTTAAAAAGAGCATTTTCTATTGGTCTAACATTATCTTTTAATCGTATATCTGATGACCAGAACGCAGTTACATCTCCTTCAGATTTAAGAGCTTCTACAAAAGTAGTGTTACTTGCATCTGCAGTTATAGTACTTCCTATGATAAATGCATCTGTATAAGAACCACCGATTACATTAGTATCTCCACCTAAAATTGCATTATGATCAGCTGTACTACTTATTGTATTAGTATCTCCACCTAAAATTGCATTATAATCAGCTGTACTACTTATTGTATTAGTAAATCCACCACCGATAACAGAATAATCTCCTCCATTTCCAGATATTTTATTTCTTCCGCCGCCGCCAATAAAACCGTATAAACAAGCAGCTGCAGATGCACCAATCTCACATTGTGCACCTCCAGCAATAGTACTATAGTGAGACTCACTCACTATGAAGTTCTGGAATCCACCACCAATAACTGTGTATTGACTTGCTTGAATTGTATTTGAAGCACCACCTACAATAACAGAATCCAAACTTCCCAAGCTAGGAGTGGCCGAATTTCCTCTAATCTTGTTGTACTCACCAGAACCAATAAAAGAAGTTGCATTCGCTTTGGGATTCAAATAATCCAGGTCTGCATCATTGCCGTGTATAGAATTTTCTAAACCACCTACTATGACATTACCCCAGAGATTATGTTTAATATTATTTCCGCCGCCGCCGCCAATAAAATTCCAATAAGGTTTATCTACAGGATATCCAGACCCATCTTGCTCTATAGATCCACTTATTTGATTTAATTGACCTCCTACAATTGTATTGATGTATCCATTATAAATTGTATTATCCACACCACCGCCAATAAAAGAATGATAAGCTTTAAAAGTATTACTACCACCGGTGGTTTGATGAGTTTGTGGATCTCCTTCAATCTTATTTCCATAACCAGCCGTAATTCCTGACCCATATCCATATACTATTTTATTTTCTAAACCACTACCAATAGCAGATTGATATGAACTTGACATAATTTCATTAGATTTACCACCACCTATAAAAGACAAATCTGAATCCGCATGTATAGAACATGACATTCCACCAACAATTGAAGAAAAGTCAGAACTTTCACTAATTGTATTATAAGCACCAGATCCAATAACAGAATTAAAACTACTACCAGTTATTATATTATGATTTCCACCACCAACAAATGATAAATAAGAGTCTGCGCCTACATTATTAGCGGCTGTACCACCACGTATAGTAGCAGTTTCTATTAAAACATTAGATGCGGTAATTTGACCAGTTGCCTTTAAACGTATAACATCATTAGTTGATTTTATCTCATCACTACTTATTGTAAAACCACCAACAACACCAGTATTAGCATTAATCGAACCTGATGTGTATAAACCACCAGCTGATGCTGATAAGAATGTTCTTGAACCTTGTTTAATACTAAGTGTATCAGCTGTTATTGCTATATGATTACCAGTTGTTGGACCTATTGTTGTAGTTGTACCGAAAGATGCACTAATTTGTGTTCCCCTCCTTATATCAACTGAATCATTATCTATATAAACATTATTTTCTGTTCCAGTTGTTAATCCTAATGTGATTGCATCACCATAAGAAGCAAGTGTAGTACCATCTGCTTGATGTAAAGTCATTCCAGCTGAATTCAATTTTACTTGAGTTGCCATAGAAGCAGAAAAATCATTTAAATATGAACTACTAATACTACCACTAATTTGTGAAGCTAAAGTAGAATCAATAGTAAGAGTACCTTTAAAAGCTGAACTACCGTCTGCCTCTACATAAAATGATGGTGTATGTATTTCACCATCACTAGTTAAAGTAATACTTCCATTTGATGTATACCCACTCGTATCTTTTGTTCCAGTATAAAGACCATCTGAATCAATATTCCACCCACCTATCTTACCAGCAGTTGTTGTAATTGTACCAGCTATCGATAAACTACCAGAACTATAATGTAAAGGTGCATCTAATTTATTGTACGCTCTCACACCCTTATATATTAAAAACTTATCGCTGTGACTTGTGTCATCCCAATAAACATTTGACATCAAAGCAACATTTTCGGTGGTGTTACCTGTCGTATCATAACTTGCAAGAGAATACCACTCTTCTTCCCTTCCAAAGGCTCCAGTATTTATATCTAATTTGTAAATCTGATATTTAGCTCCACCTGTTGGTTTTAATTCTATTCTAACTCTAAACGTTGTATCTACACCATCTGTCCATGAACTTGACATAATTGTTCCACTATATGATGCAGTCATATCATTATCATGATCTGACCAAGCTTCAAGATCCGTACCGTGAATTTTTACTCCTTCAACAATACGTTCATAATTGGGGCTAACACCTACCTTAGATTCCCAATCTCCACTAGCAGATGTAAATCCAACATATGTTGCTGGATATTGAGAATTTACTAAAACATCCCATTCTATTAGTGCTGCCTTACTCCTCTTCCATACATCTCCACGCGTAATTCCACCTGACCAACCACCAACACCGCCACTATTATTAAACAGTTTTGAACCTGATGCTATAATATTTCCATCTGGAGTTATATTTACTATACTACTAGATAAATTACTAGTTACAACAAAACTGATCGGCTCATTATCCACAATGTCATCTTCTCCCATATCAACTTCTATTGGCCAACCATCTTCGACATCATTTGTAAAAAGTTTAAGTTCTCCCATACTATTAAGTTCAAATTCATTGTATTCCCCAAAAGCAATACCTTCTGCAGAAATCCACATACCAGGGTTATTATCTTTTTCAAAAGCTGATTTCCTTCCGAATTTTAAAAATCCGTCACCCTTCAAACCAGATACTTCTGGGTCACCTGACGATAAAGTAGTGTTTCTTGAACTTAATTCTTGCTTACTAATTGACCAACCACCAATTATACCATTTGCTGCATTAATTGAACCTGAAGTATATAATCCAGCAGAAGAAGCTGATACAAATGTTTCCGAACCTCTTTTTAATTCTAATTTATTAGCTGTTATTTTAATATGCTCGCTAGCCTGTAATCCTACATAAGTTGTTGCTCCAAATACTGCGGATGGAAGTGTTGTAGAGCCATCATAAACTGATAATCCATCACCATTTAGAATTGCCTTTTCTGAATCTTGTTTGAATACAGTAATTGTTCCATCAGCTATTCTAATACAATCATCTGTGCTTGAATCACTTACAACTGTACTACTACCAATAACAGTAGTTGTTCCAAAGATAGCCATTTTATCACCGCCATGATAAACATCTAAACCAGCTGAATTAACATGAGAGTAATTATTTCCATCATAATAAGCATAAAACCCACCTGAATCTACTATAGCTGTTTGATCAGTATTACCATCAGTACCACCTAAAGTTAATCTTCCACTATTAAGTGTAACAAGTTGAGCAGCTGCCTCATCAAACATTGCAAGTTCAGTAGAACTTAATGTCACATATGCATCAGCTGTATTACCAATAGTAACTGTAGAACCAAATTGAGAAACTTTATTTCCACCCTGATAAATATCCATTCCAGCAGAACTCATCGATGCATAATTATTACTATCTCTGTAAATTCTAACTCCACCACCATCTACTCTAACTACACTATCAGTACTTGTTGTAGATACATTTGCAGCAGCTGCACCACCAATAGCTATTCTACCATCATTATCAATTTCAACTCTTTTATATGGTGTACTTTGACCAGAGTACATACTAATAGTGGTATCACTTATTTCAGTTCTAGCTTCACCATCTTTTCCTAATACAACAGTAGCAGGACCAAATTGTGAAACTCTAGATCCTGTGCCATTTGTTCCTGAGTATATATCAAAGCTAGCAGAATCCATGTGAACATAGTTACCTGCACTACCAGATACCTTAACTCCATCCCCATCTATTTTGACGTGTTTCCCCGCAGTTGGACCTATTGTAGTTGTTGTTCCGAATGAAGCAGAAGTTTGTCCGCCAAGAATAATATCTAAACTATTTGAATCCATCACAGCATAGTTACCAGCACTACCTGATATGTAAACCCCTTCTGGAATAATCTTTACGTGTTTACTACCACTTGGACCTATTGTAGTTATATCACCAAATGAAGCAGATAAAGTTGTATTTCTAACAAAGTCTAAACTATTAGCGTCCATCATAGCATAGTTAGCGTCATCAAATTTTACTTTTACATCATTTGCATCTATTCTAACGTGTCTACCACCAGTAGGACCAATAGTTGTGATTGTTCCAAATGATGCTGATGTTTGTCCACCAAGAATAACATCAAAACTATCCGAATCCATTTGTGAATAATTACTACTATCATATAAAACTTTCACAGCAGACGAACCAATATTTATTTTTTCAGTTGTACCTTCGTATAAACTAAATGCAGAATCTGTAATTTCAATTCTATTATCACCTGCTTTACCAATAATAACTTTTGGATCAGACGTAATTTGAATTCTTGCAGTTCCAAGTGAATCATCAAATACAATTGCATCACTTCCAACTGTTACACTTTCTTCACCAGCTACACCAACTACTACGGTAGAATTTGCTCCATCTACTGTAAGATTACTACCACTTATATGGATATTACTTCCATCAAATATAAATGACCTATTACCACCATTTCCAATATATGCTCTTGGAGTTCCACCATTATAATCTAACTGTATTCCTTGAGCTGTCCAAGTTGAACTATTAATTGATATCATTTTATTAGATGAATCTAATGATATATCTGTTCCTTTTTTAATTTCAGTTGTTGTCATATCCCAACCAGCTATAGAACCTGTATTAGCACTTATTCCACCAGTTAAAAATACATTTTGTGAATATAATCCAAATCCTGGGTTTTCACTTCCATGTAATAACGCAGAACTTATACCACTCAAATCACCAAGTCTTGCTTTTAATTCTACATCATAAATTGCACTACCAGTTCTCTCAACTATATCAATAAATGGTGTATAGCTATCATTTGGATTTGCATTTAATCTAATATACCCACTACCACTTCTACCAGTTGATGCAAATACTTGTCCAGGATTATAAGTAGTAGCAGTTGATGCTGTATCCCCAAGTGAGCTACTATCTTGACTTGTTGGACGTGAACCAGAATATCCTCTAACAACATAAAGATTACCACTAAAATCTGTATCACTTGATGCGTCATTTCGTGAAGCACTCTGTACTAACATATACTCTGTAGAAAATCCTGTAGCGGTTACTTTCTTTGCAGAAATAATTTCTCCATTACCAATATAACTTCCTGTAAATCCAGAAACGTTAACAACACTCATTGTAGTAGCACTTGCTGATATAGCTTGAGATCCTGTTAGCATAGTTGAATTTGCTACATATAACTGACCACCAACTGCATTAACTGTTTCTTTTTCAAATACAGTAGTTTTAAGAGTACCACGAATTGTAATATTTTCAAACTCAGCTCTACCGTTATCTATAGAATCAAGTCTCCAACCACTAACACCACTAGTAAAATCAGAAGTTTGTATCACACCACTCGATAACATATTTAAATTTGTGGAATAAATTTTAGTTGCATCAATATTCCAACCACCAATAGTACCATCAGTTGCAGTAACTGTACCTGTTGTGGATAACCCAGATGAATCAGCAGTTAAAAAAGTGGAAGAATTATTTTTTATTTTAACTGCCCCTCCAGCTATTTCAATATATGGTGCTGTAGTTCCAGTAACTCCAAACTCTGAAGTTGCTGCGAATTTACCATAAACAGTACTACCATCTTTTAATAAAACACCATCAGTAGAAACTATAACGTGTTCAGTTTCAACAAAACCAATAGATGCAGAAGCTGCAGAAAATGTACCTCTTACCGAACTTCCATCTTTTATTTCTAAACCAACATCAGATAACTTCAAGTGTTCAGCACTTTGATTACCAATATATGCAGTAGAACCAAATTCAGACATCTTTGTTCCACCAGCATATATATCCACACTATCCGAATCTATTTTTAAATAATCATCTGAAGATTGAAAGATAGTAACATCGGCAGTTGATGCAGATATATGGGGACCAGATGTAACTCCTATTGTTGCCCCACCACCAGTAAACTTACCTCTAACAGTAGAACTATCCTTTATCACCAATCCATCAGTATCAACTATAATATGTTCATTAGAACTATCACCTAATCTAAATGCTGAATCTGTTAAATTCATTACACTTGTACTGGTATTTCTCATAAAATCAATACTTGTAGAATCTAATTCTAAATAATCTGCTGTTGTTCCGATTTTTGTTGTAGCGGCGAATGTACCTTGTAAGTTTCCACCAGCATAAATATCAATACTATCAGCATCTATTTTTAAATAATCACTTGCGGACTGTTTAATAAAAATATCTGTTGTAGATGCAGATATATGAGGTCCAGAAGTTACACCGAGAGTTGCCCCTCCTGCAGTAAATTTACCTCTAACAGTTGAACTATCTTTAATGGTTAAACCATCTGTATCTACAATGATGTGTTCATTAGAAGTTCCACCCAACCTAAAAGCTGAATCTGTCAAATTTACAACAGAAGTAGATGCCCTATAAATGTCTACGCTTGTAGAATCTAACTCTAACCAATCATTAGATGGATCACCAAGTTTAGTAATTGCCGCGAATGTTGCTTGTTGTGTTCCACCTGCATAAACATCAACACTATCTGAATCAATTTGTAAATAATCATTTGCGGACTGTTTAATAAAAATATCTGTTGTAGATGCAGATATATGGGGTCCAGTTGTTACACCAAGTGTTGTACCACCACCAGTAAATAACCCCCTAACAGTTGAACTATCTTTAAGTTCTAATCCAGTACTTGAAAGTTTAACGTGTTCGTTAGATTGATCTCCTACATAAACCGTAGAACCAAACTCAGACATTTTAGTTCCACCTGCATAAACATCAACACTATCCGAATCAATTTGTAAATAATCGTTTGCAGATTGTTTAACAAAAATATCTGTTGTTGATGCAGAAATGTGTGGACCAGTTGTCACACCGATAGTTGCTCCGCCTCCTGTAAACTTACCTCTAACTGTAGAACTATCTTTGATGGTTAAACCGTTGGTATCCACTATAATATGTTCATTGGAAGTTCTACCTAATCTAAATGCTGAATCGGTTAGATTTACGACACTCGTAGAATCTCTATAAAAGTCTATACTTGTAGAATCTAATTCTAACCAATGGTTTGAAGGATTACCGAGTTTAGTAATTGCTGCAAATGTTGCCTGTTGCGTACCGTCAGCATATATATCTACACTATCCGAATCAACTTTTAAATAATCATTTGCGGATTGTTTAACGAAAATATCGGTTGTAGATGCAGATATATGAGGTCC
>Ga0080013_1000772_pt1 | contig 44204 bp, 68 predicted proteins | sample ETNvirenome_6_85_FD_69236 | JGI IMG/M metagenome (GOLD analysis project Ga0080013, IMG submission 69236) | Marine viral communities from the Pacific Ocean - ETNP_6_85 (SPADES assembly) (version 2) | ecosystem: Environmental > Aquatic > Marine > Oceanic | place: Pacific Ocean | collected 2013-06-19 | reverse complement strand
ACGGCATACGCCGGTGCGCCTGATGATGCGCAGTGGTCGAAGGACATAGAAGTTTGGTTTGATGGGCAGGTTGAAGAGTGGGACGAGTACGAGATCGAGGTGATAAGTGAAAGTCGGTGATCTTGTCCAAGACATTGTGACGGCGGCCTACCCCGAGGAGCCGCAGCGACTGGGTGTAGTTTTAAAAATTACCGAGCGCGGAGCCTTCCACTCTGGGCTCGCAGCAGAGGTATGGATCAACGGAAGAATAGAAGAATGGGACAAGGACGAATTGGTGATGATAAATGAAAGTCGGTGACACAGTAAGGCATCGCTTTGAGAAAGGAAGGATCGGTGTTGTTTTGAGATTTCAAGGAGAAAGCATCGTGGGTAAGTATTGGGAAATCTTCGATTCAAAGCACGGACGCATTTATGGCACCACTCGCGATTTTGAGGTGATAAGTGAAAGCCGGCGAACTGGTAAGAATTAAGTGCAGCCTGACATTTCCTTGACAAGAAAGAGATTGACTTTCGCTGGGATTCATGGTATATTATTGGCATGATGATGAAGCTCTACTACTGCCGACACTGTGGACACAAGACCCACAAGCCTTCCTGGCTGTGGAATCGGTGTCCTGCATGTCAGGCGTCTACTCCTCCGAAGGAATGGTAAATGAAAGCCGGCGAACTGGTAAGAATTAAGCGCCGCCTGACATTTTGTTGACAGAAAACCCCTTGACCAGCAATCCCCCCTGTGCTATATTAAGAGAGTAAGGAGTACTCATGCAGAGATTTTTGACCATCGCCGTCGCGGCTGACATAGTATGTTGGCTGGGACTTTTGTTTTTCGCTATTCACTGGCTACGCTGTCCACTCGCATAAGGATTTAAAATGGGTTACCGATCAGAAGTAGCATTAGCCGTCTCTAAAGATGCGATGGCGCAATTTCTCACGACGCTTGCAAAGTCTCCGCCGGCTCGGCAATTGTGCTTTGAGTTTTCAGACGAAGTTGTAAAAGATTACGAGGATGAAGAAGGAGCCCTCCTTTTTAAGTGGACGCAGATCAAGTGGTATGAAGGGTACGAGTCCATCGACGCACTCACAGATTTTATGGACTGGTGCGATGCAGAAGAGGACGAGGACATGAGCGAAGGTTATAAATTTGTGAGAGTAGGCGAAGACAGCGACGACATTGAATCTCGTGGTTTTGGTTTTATGTATCTATACCCCGTCACCAGTATCCACTCCGCGAACGGATAGGAGATAAAAGAATGAGTAAAAGAAAGTACATTACCGTTGGTTCGCTGGTACGTCACAAGCAGTCCGATCAAGTCGGCTTAGTTGTTGATCATTTTATGTGGAATTCAGAATACGGAGGTTTTCGTATCGAGTTTCTTAAGCCGTGGGCCCGAGAGGTAGGGCGGCCCTTGACGGAGATTCAATGTGCTGCCTATGACGTGGAGTTCGTCTCTTGACATTCTCTTAACACCAAACGCTTGACTTAAGATGTCCAGGGTGCTATATTAGTAGAGTGAGGCAAAGACATGAGCGGCGGCATCTACTACGGACACGGATATTTTGCAGAAGTAGGCGATCTGGTCCGCATCCATCATCCCAATGGGAGCCCCACTAATAAATTTGGGATAGTTTACAAAGTGCAGATAGAAAGGCCCCCCTGGCGGGAAGAAGGGCATAAATTCCTGCATGTTTCCGGAATCATCGGAATGATAGACTCGGATTTTGTGCGCCCTGTGCGCGGACGGATTAAAAGAGATGAAACGTAAAATTTCAAAACCTAAGCATCGTAACTGGATCGCTGTTCACGCACACATGCGGAAGGGCGGACCTATGAAAGATCGCAAGAAGGAAAAGAACAAGAAAGTGTGCCGAAAGAAGTTTCGGGTGTTGACACTCTCTTGACACAATTGGCTTGACTTTTCGTCCCCTTCGTGGGATAATAGGTTATCACTTAGAGAGAGTAAGGAGAAAATTATGAGTTGGAGCGGCACCGTCACCTGTAGCGAGTGTTACAAGCAGGGCCACAATCGTCGGTCGTGCCCGGATCTTACCGAGCAATTGCAGCGTCAATTTGATGTTGCAAAAGAAAGCGGTAACGAGTGGAGCATCGAGCGTTATGGAAAACAACTTGCCAAGAGAACGGGCACTGATCCGCATACTGGCCAAAAGTTGAAGAAGCAGCGTGGACGCTGCCTGGAAGATATGACGTGCTCCTATTGTGCAAACACAGGGCACACTCGCCGGACCTGCACTCACTTGAAAGAGGACACGGCTGTTTATACTTACATTATCAAACAGAACCGTGCCGCGATGATCGCCGCCGTCGAGGCGGCAGGCGTTGGGATCGGAAGTGTAATTCCTCACCACTATCGGGGCTACCACCCCGTGACTGATGAATACGGGAAGCATACCGAACCCAAGTTTGTAAATGGGTATCGTTGGGCCCTCATTAACGAGTCAGATGGGTCGAACATTAAAAATTGGGATTTTCTCCAGACCGTACCTTTGCGTACCCTGGGCGCCGGACGCCGAACCGGCGAGTGCCACCTATCTCTCACTCATTGTGAAAAGCAGATAGCTGACGGCAGAAGCCTGACTCTTTCAAAGACCTGCGACGTTCGCGACAGGATGCCCGCGGGATACCTTGAAGGCACCGATCTGCCACAACGGGCAAAGACTCACTTTCAGGGCGAATCCCGCGAAGGAAAATACGCATACTGGAAAGCAGATTATCCTCACATTATGGAAGCACGTTATGCCCTGGGCTTTGACGACCGCGACGCGGTGGAAGAAGAGTAAGGCTTGACATTCTCCTGACAGGTTGCCCCTTGACAGGGGCCCCGTCCCATGCTATATTAGTAGAGTAAGGAAAAAAACCGATGGCAGCAAATCTATACAAAGTGATCACCTTTTGGGAAGCGTGTCACGCTTTTGAGGAGGAGATCCTCCCGCTTATTCAAGCGCAGTACGAACAGGACGGCATCCCCGACTGGCCCGCGAGGCGAGAAGAGTGGAACAACTGGACTGATGAATTGTGCAAAGATGGACAAATTTCAGATTGGCAGTACGAAAACTGGGGCCACCCGCCCTGCAACGGCTGACATTCTCTTGACAAAAGAACGCTTGACTCTAAACCCTACCAGTGCTATACTTACTAAGTAAGCTAAAGAAAACCACCCGACCGGAGAAACCACCATGTCCGTAGACTTTAACACATTCCTGACCGTCGCTCCTCACGTCCTTGACGCGAAATTGCCCGTACTTCTACGGGGTCGCCACGGTGTTGGGAAGTCTCAAGTGGTCTATCAGATCGCTAACGAGCGCACCCTGCCAGTGGTAGAGAGGCGCGCTTCACAGATGACCGAAGGTGACCTGCTTGGTCTGCCTGACACGGCAGATACTGAAATTAACGGTCGTAAGGCCACGACTTGGAACGCGCCCGATTGGCTCGTGACTGCATGTGAGCAGCCCGTTTTGCTCTTTCTTGACGAAGTGGACAGGGCCACGCTGGAAGTGCGGCAGGGGCTCTTTGAGCTTACCGATTCACGGAAGCTGAACGGCTGGCATCTTCACCCCGATACGCTTATCGTCGCTGCCGTCAACGGTGGCGAGCATGGCGCACAATATCAAGTGGGTGAAATGGACCCCGCAGAGCTTGACCGCTGGACGGTCTTCGATGTTGAGCCGAGTGTGGAAGACTGGCTCAAGTGGGCCAACGGCAGGATCAACGTGATCGTGTGGGATTTCATTAACCACAACCACGCACATCTTGAACACTCCAGTGATTACGAGCCTAACAAGGTTTACCCCTCGCGGCGTTCCTGGGAGCGTTTCAACAACACCGCCGATGCTGTCGGCGTGATGGACGAGGGTGGTGATCGCAACATGCTTTATGAATTGGCTACTGCTTTCGTCGGCTTTGAAGCTGCCGTGAAGCTGAAGGACTTCGTGGAGAAGTATGAATGGCAGGTCACTATCGAGGACATTCTCGACAGGGGTGATCTTTCAAGAACCGTCAAGTGGGGCATCAACGACCACGCGGCAATGATCGAGAAGTTTGAAGCGTCCAAGGTGTTCGCTGAGGATCTGACAGAAGAGCAGGTCGGCAACTTGGCTGAGTATTTTATCACTCTGCCATCTGAGGTTGCAATGAAGCTCTGGACCGTCCTGGGCGATGCTGACAACATTGAAAACGTGGTGAGTCTACACAAGACTGAAACCAAGAGTGGAAAGTCCGTGAGCGAGCACCTCGTGGACATCCTGGGAGGTTAAAAATGAAGGTCGGATCTCTCGTGCGACCTTGTGAACAATTAAACAACGCCACCGGCTGGTTCGGTGTGGTGGTTGAGATGCGGGAGGCGTTGTCGCGGGAGGGTTTCCCAGGAATATATGCGAAAGTTTCATTCCTGGGCGACCCTTGCCGCCTACATTTTTATGACGTAGAGGACTTAGAAGTTGTATCAATATAAAATTGGCGACTTACTCTTCCGTCGAGGTAATGACCAACCCGTGGTAATCATCGAAGTTAAAGAAAGTAGTAAAGCAGTCTGGGGAGATTCCCAGATGCAACGAAAACTTTACAAGGTTTACAACAATCATACAGGTCTGTCCCAATGGATACCCGACGTGGAATTAAGCGTGAAGTTTAAAACAGCCGACGAAAGAAACAAAAAGTTGGTTTGACATTCTCTTGACAAGAAAGGCTTGACTTAGAGCCCCGACGGTGCTATATTAGTAGAGTGAGGTAAGGAAATGAGTAACGAAGAAACCAAGAGCCCCGAGATTGTGGCACCCCCTTTTAATTTGAACATGCACACGGCGCGCCTGCTGATGCGCGAGCCGTTCTTCGCCGCGTTGTCGCGACGGATTGACAAGACACCAACAAAGTCGCTTCCGACTGCTGCTGTCCGGGTGAACCCGGAACGGGCGCAGTTTGAATTGTTGTATAACCCGGACTTCTTCGGGCAATTGAAAGATGAGCATAAGCTCGGTGTTTTGATGCACGAGTTTTATCACATCATCTTTGAACACGTTACCGGACGCAAGCCCATCGAGGGCATCACGCGGGTGGACAATATTGCTATGGATTTGGCAATTAACGGACTTCCCGAGATGCGCGGCAAGCTGCCAAGCGAGAGCGATCCCGGCCCCATCGTGAATGGTGAGCCGATGCGCGCTTGTCTCCCGGGAGAGGGTCCATTTTCAAAATACTCGGCAGGTCAGACCTACGAGTGGTATAAGTCACGTCTTGAAGAAGATCAGAACGGGCCCGACGGCGATCAAGAGGGACAGCCCGGCCAGCCAGGCCAGCCCGGAAACGGCGACCCGTTTGACGGAATGGACAGTTTCGATGATCACGACCAGTTCGGTGAAGTGGATGGAACTATCAAAGAGATTGCAGAAGAACGCCTAAAGGACGCGATCAAGAAAGCAGCCGAGGAAGCTGAAAAAGCCCGCAATTGGGGCAGCGTCTCATCTGGGATGCGTCGTGATATTATGGACAAGATCGCGACCAAGGTTGACTGGCGCAAGGTTCTTCGCTACTTCGTGAAAACGTCGCAGCGTTCAGACAAGCGCAGTACACCACGTCGCCTTAACAAGCGGTTTCCAAAGATCCACCCAGGTAAGCGAGTGCGGAGGCACGCAAAGATTGCAATTTCAATCGATCAGAGCGGATCGGTGGATGATGGGATGCTTGCCGCGTTCTTCTCAGAATTGAACAAGTTGGCAGAAGTCGCAGAGTTTACCGTTGTCCCGTTTGACACCGAGGTGGCGAAGGATAAGGTTTATGTTTGGAAGAAGGGACAATCTCGCAAGACTGAGCGCGTGGCGTGCGGTGGAACGTGTTTCGACGCTCCCACCAAGTATGTAAATGAACTAAACTTTGACGGACACATCATCCTCACGGATCTATGTGCGCCAAAGCCGGTTGCTTCAAACTGTCAGAGGATGTGGATGACGACCAAGGCCAACGCAGATCGGCCATACTTTCAAACTAACGAGCGAGTGATCGCGATTGACGCATGAGGTTGAAAGCACACACAAAAGTCGGTGATCTTGTAAGGCTGGACGATAAGCCCGGGCTGGGATCGGGAGTGGTTATTGAACAAAACCCTCCAGCCGATGTGTGTGCTGGTGACCCACGATACAACCCCATCTTTAAAGTTAAGTGGCCTTATCACGGACGCGGCTGGTACAGCGCCGGCGAATTGAAGGTGATTAGTGAAAGTCGGTGATCTTGTGGAGTGGGAGTGGTGGGTGGAATGGGGCCACGATAACACGCCCCAACTTTATCGCGGTATCATTATCGGTGAGAAGTACGAAGGTAAAATTCGTATTTTGAAAGTGGTTGATCAAGTTGGTCAGACCGAGGTGCGCGCAGAGCAAGTGAGAGTGATCAGTGAAAGCCGGTGACCTTATAAAAATCTCTTCACCTCCCGGCGGCCTCCAGTCGCCCTGGAATGGTGTATTGACACTAATTTTAAAAGAGATTCCCCCACCATCTGGCTACCACGACGGTCGCTGGTATACCGTTAATTTGAATGGCAAGATTTTGAGGATGCACGAGGATTGGGTGGAGCTTGTCCAGGCGCGTTGAAAAGAACCACAATTTTAAAATCGGAGACGTTGTGCGTTACCGTGAAGATTGGTCGGGTCCGCCCTCCCATTGGTCGGGGTACGGCAGCTACGGAATGGGCCTGGTTGTAGAACTACGCGATCTTCACACGTATGGGCCCGAGATTCTCGGAGACTCTCCAATGGTTCTTTTTTCAAACGGCGTCAAAACCCTGGTGAACGGCGTAGCCCTTACCAAAGTTTGTTGACATTCCCTTGACACAAACGACTTGACCTTTTGGTCTGGTTGTGGGATACTTAGATAGTAGGAGAAAGACATGGCCCGCGTAACTCTTGGCGAGCGCCTCCAAGCGCTGACCGAAAATGAATTCTTGCCCCCTAAGCGGCGCGAGTTTGCGGCCTCGTTGCTGTCGTATTATGAAACGCACAAGCGTTTGACCGCTGGCCGCCGCGTCTGGATTGACCGGCTGGAAGCCATGGCAGAGGAAAACAAAGAAAATCAAAACAGTGGCGATAAGGGCCGTGGGGAATTGTGCGCACGAATTGAAAAGTTGCAACCCAGGGTTGAAGGCCTCGACCAGTGGGCCACCGGATATTTGGAATCTATTCACGAACAGGCCAAGTGGACGAAGTTGAGTGAGAAACAATTGGGGACGCTTGAAAAATTGGAGCGTGAGTATTCCGACAAAGCTATGGAAGCTTTAAAAACGTGGTCAGTTGAATATCAAACCAAACACCGAGACGATTTTATTATCGTCGCGCGGTACTACGAGAGTGCAGGTTATTTTACGCAGGTTGCAAATAACGTACTGCGGGACGAATCTTTTGTTCCAGCGCGAGGTCTCTTTCAAAAGATGCACAATAAGTATTCCGCCCGCATCTTGGACGAAACTAAAAGAGTTCCCAAATACATTCCCGGCGCTTCCGTAACTTGCAGAGCGAGCGCCCCCCGGATCGCTCGTGGCGCATTGAAGAAAGGCGGTCTTGTTTTAAGGACTGATCTTCCTGTGACCAGCGCAGCGAAAGGCGCCAAAAAGTATCAAATTTTACCTTACGGCGCAGCCCAGCCGATTGAAGTCGAGGAGCGATACATCAAAATTTTGAAACAGAGAAAGAAAAAGGGTTGACATTCTCTTGACATCTGACGCTTGACTTTCCGGGCCAGGCGTGGGATAATCATAGAGTAATAAGGAGAAACACATGGCCACTTTAGGACATCTCATTCAACCCGGCGACATTCTCACCCTTCAACGCGAGCGCACTGCGAACAAGTACGGTCATGGGGGCGAACCCATCGACCTGCCAGCAGGCGCGAGAGCTATTGTGCTCCGCATTAACAAGCCGTTCGCCTCTCAAAACTGTCATTACGTTGACGTGCATTTTTTGGACTACCAGAACGCCGACGGCACACCGGTACGCGGTGGCAACTGGCATGCCGGCACGTTTACCGAATATTGGGATCTTGACATTCCTTTGACATCTCAGGCTTGACTTTGTGGTCCAGAAATGGGATAATAGGTTATCACTTAGAGAGTACAGATGAGCCAAACAAATTCCGATCCCCTTCGATTCCTGCAAATTCTTGAAACGATGGACGTACCCGATAGGCGAAAGCTTTTGAATCGCGCCAATATCGGATGGCTCCAGCGAAACATTCGGATCCGCAACGCGGACCACCAAAATCTTGACGAACTCCTGACAATTCTTCGCAGACTGCGCAAAAATCGTTTGGTGACTTGACATTCCTTTGACACAATCGCCTTGACAGGGCGCCCCACAAATGCTATATTAAGAGAGTAAGGAGAAAAACACCCATGACCGACCCAGCCACCACTCGCACTGTCCCACCAGAGCTTTCAGAATTCACGCCCTTGGAGGCGACCCAGCAAACCTGCGGACTTTTGATTGTCCATCTGTTGGCGCAGGCGTCTCTTGAAGACCCAGAATTGACCGAGGAGCAAAAGACCGCTTTGATCCTCCAGAATGGCGGTGCACCCGTCCTGTTCATCCCAGAGGCATAGTGAAAATTCCCAAAGTCACAAAAGCGGCTTTGAAGCCGGGTTATTCGCTGCCGCTGAAAGTGCGCACGAATCCTGGCATTTTCAAAGGTCTGGACGGTCAGACCTACGTGGTCGCCGGAAGCATCGAAGGAACAAAAGGCGGCTGGTTACCGGTTCCACCTGACACGACCTTGGAGACGGTCGGACGTTACGTGGAGTGGGTGAAACCTGACGTTGAAAGCGCCATACCGGACAAGTGGATTATCCAAGGTTCAAAGGGCGATAATTACACTGTGCGACGGACCCAGAGCGGCCAGTGGACCTGCACCTGTGCTGGGTTCGGCTTCCGCCGTAAATGTCGGCACATTGCCGAGACTAAGACTAAAAACCCAGGTTGAACCGGCACAATTGCCCTTGACAACCTCTTAACATTTAAACGCTTGACCTCAGCCCCGTTTCGTGGGATAATAGTATATCACTTAGAGAGAGGACTACCACCGAATGAAATTTTTTATAAGCCAAACCGAGGTCGCCATTGTTGACGGAAAGCTGATAGGCTTTGAAACCGTGCTGACCAAGCCTGACACCGAGAAAGCCACCCGTGAGATGATCTGGCGGATGAAGCGGATCGGCGTTCCCAACATCCACCTTTGCAAGCATCCTGCAAAGTCTCGCCGTTATGGCAAGCTGCTGCACGCTCAAAACAAGCGTACTCGCGCGGCCCGCGATCTGACAGGTGCTGAAGTGGCCGAGATTCTCGCAGATGACCTCACAACCTCTTGACAATTAAAACCTTGACCTGGCCTGTGCTTTTTAGTATAATAGAAGCATAAGGCAAGGAGACCACCACATGAAAACCACACCCCTTAAAATCGGCACGCTCGGCACCCTCGACGGCAAAACCTGGCTAAGCTGGAACGACGCAAAGCGTCAAATCCGCACTATGATCCGCAAGTCCGGCCACAAGGCGCTCGGCACCTTTCGCCCTCGCAAGGAAAACGGCCAAGAGTTGCAGATCGTGACCTCCGCAGGCACCGCCACCGCTGGACGCTGGATCGGCGCCCCTGTCCTCATTACAACCTCTTGACAATTAAAACCTTGACTTCGCCCCCGATATTTTGTATAATATAAGGGCAAGACAGGGAAATACCCCGAACTTCAAACAACCACCCACCTAAAAAGGTAAAATCATCATGGCAAACGCCTACGTACTTTCCGCCCCTTCTTCTCAAACCGACTGCTCCGAGAGCCCCTGGACCGCCGATCAAGCTCCGGTAGCCGTTTTCAACCACGTTGGCCGCGCGTTCGCTGATACTTTCGCCATGCTCTTTGAGGAGCGTCCGGAAGCCAAGCAGTGCCTCGCAAGTGAGGAGGGTTTCCTCCGTGTCGATGGCGCTGGCCTCGTGGAGGCCGACGACCTTAAGCGCCTGTTCCGCGATAAGCCTGGATCTACCATCACTCTCATTGACCCGGCAACGGGCATCTCTGCTGACCTCACCTACTTCATCGTGTCGTAAAACGGGGACACACTAAGCGCAACCAGGCGACACAAAACCGCCTGGAGCGCGAGGGACAGGAATGAAAGCCTGTACCTCCTTGGTGCGGACGGTCGCATGGTGGCTGTCCGCACCTTTCCCCGCGAGACTACTACAAAAGAATAGTATAACTACAGGTAAAGAGAATGAGGCACGTACTGCGTTGGAATATTGGCTATGGCTGGTATATTGAAATCAAGTGGACGACCAATGTTTGAACTACTCTACGCAACCGTAGCAATTCTTCCCTACGTGGGTATCGTTGCCTGTATCAAAGTGGGAGCACTGTAGTAATGGGATACGTTTTGGCATTTATAACAGGTTTCGTTGTAGTATACCTTATAGATGAATTGATTTATCAATGGGGACGCCGGTAGTATGTCAGTAATGAGCAATTTGTTTCTTTTAGAGTTGTGCGTATTGACAGCGTGCTGGTCTGCGTTCTTAATGTGTTTGCGGCTTAATACACAAACGCCCGTGCGTGTCAACGAGTCAAAAAGTATTCCCCCCGTATCTAATTGTATTCACCCCCGTATCAAAAAGGATTCACCACCGTATACATTTCCATACGCCTGCCACCGCCTGTCGCGTTTGCGTTCTACTACACCCCGTCGGCAGCCGTTCCGATTCTTGTCCGAGAGTATTAGAAAAGATAATGATAAGCTGTAGTAAGATAGACAGAGTAATTGATACAGCCCTTGGCTTTGTGTTTTGGTGTAGTGTAGTAGGCATCGTTGTGTTCGTGTCTGTAGTAAACGCCAGAGCAAGAGCAGAGAACGAAACGTAACCTTGTAGTTGTTTGCGAACGACTACAGCAACGTGTTTGTTTGCGTAGTACTACCCCCCACCCCCCTCCCCCCCGGGATGTAAGTCCTTGATATTACTGGGGTTTTCGGCCCTGGACTTAGTCTCTTTTCGATATCGCTACAATTTTTTCAAATAATTGACTTAGAAAAATAAATCCCTAAAAAATTTCCCAACATTTACACCTACTTACAATAGGATGCCTTATAACAAGCTGTACATCAAAATCACATGCACACACTGCAATGGCTCCCGCAAAGTGTACAATAACCGAGCAAGCAACTACGCATCCCCCACCGCTAGATGGACAGGCTGCCGTTACTGCGACATGGAGGGTACCGAGCTAATCGAAGCCGCAGACAAGACAATCACTGAATTCCTCAAGCAATTGCCCGAGAGCAGACGAAAAAAGATACTTGAGAACTTAGATGAGTAAGCACAAGCAGAACGAATATGTAATTGGAGACCTAGTGACATTCGAACACATGAAGATAGAAAGTATCGAGAATGCAGACATGTCCGACGTGGGGTTGGTGATTAGCATCGACGGCGCCCCATCGATGTATGGGGTATACTGGTTTAAAACAAAGAAAACCACGATTAACCTTGCACCGCACCTGAAATTGTTGTATACTATAGAGGAAGGATGATGTGGATAATACTATTAGCTGCGTGTAGCTTAGGCCTGGAGCCGTTATGGCAAGGTCCGGATGGTGAACCCGGGAAGCCGGAATTCGAAGATTCGTCGGATACCGCTAACCCGGACCTTAATGTTTCTTACGGCCCGGAAAATTCGGGGCCCTTTCCAGAAGACTAAGCTATTTATTAGCAGGAGATTTCGAATGCAGATTTCACGAAGCCGGCTCAAAGAAATAATCCTTGAAGAGCTGTCCAAGAAGGACAAGGACGAAATTAAGAAGCTAATTTCCAAAGAACTCGACAAGGATCTCAAGAAGGCCGTCGAAAAGGAACTTGAGATAGTCCTCAAGTCCAAGGATATCAAGGACGATATCGGTGAAATTACCAAGACGGTGCTTAAGCGCCTCTATAAAGATCTGTCCTACCACCACCCTTATATTATCGACCGCATCAAGGTATAGCATGACGAACGCAAAAAGTGGTGATTTCATCAAAGACCTCTCTCCTATGAAGAGGTCGCTTGGTCTCGTTCGACAAGTTGACGAAGAAACCGGGCTGATGATGGTGCAATTTCCCAAGATGGGCAAGTTTCAATGGATAGTGTGGAATAATAACGGCCATTACGTCGTAATCGCAAAATAAGCACTATTTACATGCCAAGGATTCAAAAAATGAAGATTTTATTGCTGTTTTTTACGTTTTTTTCGGGCGCTGTTGGCGCTAGTTGGTGGTATACGCCCCCAACTATTGCGGCGTGGGCCCCACAACAATTGGGAGAGCCCTATGAAAAGCTCGTGTATTTGCCATGGCTGTCCTGCGAAATTGATTCTGCTGTTGAAATGACCGATGAAGAGTACGCCTATTATGCTGACAATTGCTTTGTTGATGACGGAAAGTGGTTAAAGTTCAAAATGCCCGCTAATTAATATGTGCTGTCAAGCGGCGATATTATTGTCCATACTGTTGTCAAAGAGATGGGCGTACTTATCGATAGGTTTAACGTACTAGAAGATACGGAGAGGCCTTTGTGGGCTTGGAACATCTGGTGGAACGGCTCGGAAGCTCAAACACCACGTCAATGTGGCGCTTATACCGAAGAAGGCCTATTAATTTTAATTAAAGAGGGTATCTTCATACACTACAAAAATAGTTAGGGTATGGCGGTAAAAGGGTTGAATGACGAGCTTGAACGTGTTATACTATGTGTAGGGGATATTATCGTTGATCAATTGGGAGATCAAGCCGGTATCCTCATCAATCGTACACGACACGTTGATATGATAGAAGATGACGTATATATGTGGGAAGTTAAGTGGCTTACAACGGTAGAAAGCGTTGTGGATGTGCCTAGCGCTAACTTCTTGGAGGAAGAGTCATTGAAATTCTCGATTGTAATTGGTATGTACGAATGGCATTCTATAGATGGAGGAACTTTTGAATTATAATTGGAATGTATACAAAGTATTTAAGAGTGGTAAACGTGCAAAGGCACCGTTTATGACATTTGAGCATTGTGAGAGTGGTGCGATGGAGCATTTTGAGGCAGAAATCAAAAAAAATTTTAACGAAAGACTTCGCGAAACACAATTTATGGTGCTCCGCGCGGATGAGTCGCAAGAGATGGCGGAAGATCCAATAAAAAAAATTTTGTTTGAGCAGAAATGCGTTATCCAACAATATTTAACGGCCGAACTTCATAAATTAAACCTCGGCTGGGGTCTTATTTTCTCCCAACAAACGGAGTGGCAGTGGCAGTGGGCCTTTCTGGAAAGCGGCACTAACCAATATATTGCTCCTATCTCGCCGCCCTTCAAAATCCAAAAGGAGGCCCATGCATGGATGGAAAATCAAATTTTCACTTTGAAGTAGAGTGGGCCGCCAAGAAGGGCGATTTAGTAAAAATAACACGCCATGACTGGGATGGCGACGAACAAATTTCTTATGGCATTATCATAGAACGAGAAAATGCCACTGACATAGGTCAAATACACTTAATGCCTTACGCCAAAGTGTTAGATTTCAGTAAACGCACAGTTGAAGACTTAGGGCCCCAACTATTAGAAATTATTTCTGCAGCATAGTTACTTATGAGTGCTTCGTTACATAAATAGAGTTTTTATTTTTGCCGCTTACTTGGGAATTCTCATTAATATCTTCCTGTTGGTATTTGCGCGCATGAATGGTAGTGTGGAAGGTCAAATGATTGCTGTGGGGAACATGTTTTTATTATCCTTCGTGGCGTTTAAAGACATAAAGTAGATCTGCCAGATAGTTACTATGTGAGGCGGCTATACGCGCTATTAGCAATGACCATTTTTTCGCTGAACGGATGCAGCGATTACAGCGTTGCTGAAATTATCGAATACGCCCCCGAAATTGTAGTTGAGCCATCATCCCATAGCTTCGGTAACATAGACGCTCAGGGAGGCACTGCAACCGGCGCATTCACCATTACGAACGTGGGCAATGCCACTCTTCATTTGGGAGATTTGGAGCTTTCTAACGAAGAAACATTTTCTCTTTCTGAATTGGCAACTGAAGAATTAGAGCCAGCAGAGAGCACTTCTTTTGAAGTCACCTTCGATCCTCATACATACGAGTTTTATATAGCGAATGTGAAAGTTCATTCTAACGATGAGGAAGATCCTACTATCACTCTTCCTATATTTGGAAGCGGAGACGCTCCAGTAATTAATGTAACGCCTGACGCTTACGAATTTGGTGACGTGGTAATAGGGTGCGATGACGAACTAGAAGTTCACATAGAGAATGTGGGCAATGTCGATCTGCAAGTCTCAAACATTGATTTTTTTGCTAGTCTCCCGGTTGATTTTGCAATTGGAGATTATGAATACGAGTTTGGGGCTCTCCCTTGGTATATTGCGCCCGGGTTACAACATACTATCCGTATATTTTATGAGCCCCTCGATTTAGTTAGTGACGGTTCATGGTTGGAGATAACCTCTAATGATCCCATCAACCCAGTAGTAAACGCAAACCAAGACGCACTCAATGGAGCGTACGCTGGCTACATCACGGAGAACTTTGAACAATTAGGAACAGTAAAGACAGATATTTTGTTTGTCATCGATAATTCTGGCTCAATGAGTCGCAACCAAACAAACCTCAAGAACAATTTTGATTTCTTTATCAACGTATTCACGGCGGCCGCGGCAGATTTTCAAATAGCTTTTATCACTACTGACAGTGAAGAATTTGTAATGGGGGCTATTGTGACCAATGTATCCACTGACCCAATCGGAGAAGTAGAGGACATCATCGATGAAATTGGCACCAGCGGAAGCCCGTTGGAGGCCGGCTTATACTATGCCTATAGGGCGATGCAGGCAGGCGCCGAAGCCGAAGCCGGCGGTACATTTTCGCGACACGATTCTAAGCTGGTAGTAATTTATGTTTCAGATGAGGAAGACTTTTCCCCCAACTTTTCATCGATGTCTCCGGTAGATTATGCGAACGAATTAAGAAGCCAACGCAGTTCTAATGCGCTGGTAGGAGCACACGCAGTAGCAGGGGATCACCCCTCAGGCTGTAGCAGTACGAATGGCTATGCACAATACGGCGAAGGTTATTATGACATAGTGACAGAGTTGGCAGGTACTTTTATGTCTATCTGCACAACTGACTGGGGGGAACAGTTAGATGCAATAGCGCGCGAAACGATAGCGTCTCAAATTTATTATCTTTCAAACGATCCGATAAAAGAAACTATCGAAGTAGTTACTGACGGGACCACTTCCACCGATTGGGAGTACGACGAGGTGTTGAATGCTATTGTATTTACTATTCCCCCCGACGAAGGAAGTTCGACAGACGTCACTTATGCTATTTGGGGTGATTGTGACGAAGAAATAGGAGACACGGCAGATACAGGCGACACAGGGCAATAAAAGGAGGCGCTTAAATATGTATAGATTATTGGTATTTTTGGGTGCCCTTTGCGTTGCGGCATCTGCGTATGGACAAGAGCCTCCCGATGTATCGCTAACCAGCGACGTCGTCAATAACCGCATGACGGTCGTAGAAAAACGCGTGAGGGCTGCGGCAGTTAAGGTTGTTGATAACCACGAAGGAGGTCATGGCTCGGGGACAGTCGTAGTCTACAAAGATATGCAGTTGGTAATTACAGCCCAGCATGTTACACCCAAACCAATAGGAACAATGTATGAAGTAGAGCGAGGGTTTGAGAAACATTTAGGCATTGTGATATATTCCAATCCTTTTCAAGATCTTGCTGTTCTCTATCTACCTAAAAAATTCAAAAGCGTCGAACCGATGAAGTTCAAGCCGCGGCAGCAATTGCCTGAAGTGGGCGAAGAACTAGCTTATTCTGGGTTTCCCTCTGATCATCAGATTATTAGTGTCAGAGGGAGAGTGGCTGGGTATGAAAGACCGCCACTAATGGGCATGCAGATCATGCTTCACACATATGGCTGGTTTGGTTCGTCAGGATCGGGAGTATTCGACTCTAAAGGGAATCTAGTAGGAATTATTTGGGGAATAGATGTAGAGCGGAAATATGAAGCCACACATGTGATAGAAGATATTATGTGGGTTACTCCCATTAAAAATTTAAATATGAACGATGCCATATTAGCGCTGTGTTCCACAGTAGAGTTTCCTTCGCAGCTGCGCGTGTGTAGGTAAAGCAAAGAAAAACATAGGCATTTTGTTAGCTTCTATGCTTTTTAAACTATTTATTGAGAAAGCTTAAGGAGATCAATACAAATGGCTTATAATACTTCGAAAGGGGCCCGCGGTTTAGGCGATATTAAAAACGAAGACGATGTAGATACTCAAATAGATTTTGATAATGATAAAATCACATTTAAAACCAATGACGTAGCAAGGTTTCTTGTTGATAATGATCATGTTTCGGGCTCCGGAGGGCTAGAAATTGTAGGAGCCGCTGTACTCGGAAGCACGCTTAACGTCACAGGAAATGTGGGCATCGGAACGGATAGCCCAGATGGAAAACTCCATGTCTGGGCAGCTTCAGCCGGAAGCGTTACTGTTGGCGGACAACAAGCAAACGGAATTATTGTAGAAGACGATGACAGTACTGCGATAACTTTGCTGGACCCTAACGGTGGGGTTATTTATTTTGGAGATGCAGACGATACTGATATAGGAAGAATTGGCTATAGGCATGGTGGAGATTATGCAAATTCATTGTATTTCACGACAAATAATGCTCAACGAATGACAATAGACTCTTCTGGTAAACTCGGTATTGGAGACCCAAGCCCAACACATGAATTAACAGTTGCTGGCGCTATTTCAGGTTCTTCAACTTTAGAAGTTGTGGGCAATACATTTCTTGGTGGAACTCTAAACGTTACAGGCGCGGTGGACGCGAAGTCCAATGTAACGCTAGGTGATGCCGCCGGCGACGTGACAACAGTCACAGGCCGCCTAACTGGCTCCCAAGGTGCCTATTTTGATGGTCGTGTCGGTATTGGTACCGCCACCCCCGGTGATGAACTTGTTGTTAGTGGGACCACCGGCGCAGTAGTAATTGAATCGAACGCATCTTCAATCGCTAGTCTACAATTCAAGCAAGGTGGCACGACATACGGCCGAATTCAACTCGGCGGTGGAGGGGCTTTTAATATTGAAAACTTAGCCGCGGACGAGGACACGGTTTTTAAAGTAAACGATGGTGGTACCACGCGCACCGCCTTGACGCTTAATGCGTCCGATGCAGAGGTTGTTGTCAATCAAGGAAGCGACAGTTTACTGGATTTCCGAGTAGAAGGCGACGGCCAAACTCATATGCTTTTTGTGGACGGGAGCGACGATAAAGTTGGTATTAAAAACAGCGCCCCAACTCATGAATTAACAATTGGCGGTAACGTTTCCGGATCCGGCACACTAGAGATAGTTGGCAATACTTACCTCGGCGGTACGCTCAATGTTACTGGCGCTTCCACCTTCTCTAGCCTCACCAAAACAACGGCCGTCTCTGGCTCCGGAGGCCTCCAATTTGTAGGCCCGGCCATTCTCGGAAACACGTTGGTGGTGTCCGGGAGCGCCGGCACCACCCCGTCAATTGGACTGGGAACATCCACTGTCCACGCTACAGAGAATAACTACCTCTCCATTGCCAACGGAACAGAGCCTAGTTTTGCGACGGCAGACCAGATTTCCATAGGGTCTAAAGATTCCACCGGCTATGGCTCCGGCAACGGTGCCACGTTCTCTATGAACACTGAGGGGCTAATAGAGAACAGTCCATTGGGAAATATTAGTGTCCTAACTCATCGAGTATCCGTCTGGATCAACGGTACCGAGTATTTTCTCTATCTTGATCCGGTATAGGAATAAATTATGAAATTACTATTTGAAAATTGGCGAAAGTATTTAAACGAGGACGATGAAGCACAAAAAAGTGAATTCTTAGCCCTTCTTAAACAAAAAAGGGAAGAAAGAAAAAATATCCTTCCTGAGTCTTTAAATCAAGAAGAGAAGATCGAAATTACTGTAGAGTCCATTGACCGAGAGCTTCCGGTAGGTCAAATCTATTGCGACATGGATGGTGTATTAGCAGATTTCGCTGGTGGCTTATTAGATCTTGTTCACGATGAACTAAAAAATATAGAACTTATTAAAGACATGTCGGTGGGAATTGTTGGAATTGCGGGCAAATTTGAATATGACTTAAAAATGCTTAAGGCAAGATTACAAGAAAAACAAGCTGGCAGACAAGATCCCGATGAGTGGGATGAATCTCAAAGACTAGCAGATCAATATATTGAAGAAACCGAAGGCTTAAATTTGTGGGAGAGTCTTTTTGAAAACTTGCTGTTGCTCCCAGCCGGAGCAGCATTGTGGCAACTAATTGGCCCATTCGGAGTGACCGTTCTTACTGGAGCACCCGGCGGGACCGGAGTGTTATATGCAAAAGTAAAATGGATAGAAAGAAATCTTAATCCATCTCCCAAGCATATAATAAAACAATCAGATAAACGCCCCTATGCCGCCGAAGAATCTGGCAAACCCAATCTTCTTATTGATGATTGGTCACATAATATAGAAGGTTGGCTTAATGGTGGCGGTATAGCAGTTCAATTTGATGAGACTGATTCTCAAGCTAATCTTCAAGCTGTGAGTGACGTCTTGACCGGAGAATAATAAATTATGAAACTCCTATTTGAAAATTGGCGAAAGTATTTAGTCGAAGAAGACGACGCAACTTACGATCTTGACGGCCCGACTGCCGCGCCGCCTGGAGTTGAAACCCCTCGGACAAGGACCCAGCGCACCAAAGAAATGTTAGAAGGCATAGGCCTGGAACTAATTCGTTATATTAAATCTGGGCGCTATGGAAGTGTTTATGAGGCCCGCGACATGAATACCCAGCAGCAATTAGCAGTCAAAACAACAGCGCGACAGCAAGAACGAGATGCGTACAGTTGGCTAAAAGAGAATTATGGGTCGTTACCTCCGGAAGTCCAAAAACACTTCCCCATTGTTCATGACATTCAAGAAATTTCTCATCCAGATATCAGCGGAAGCAGCTATGCCATTGTCATGGAATTTCTAAAACCTGCCCCAACAGAGGTAATAAGAGATTTGTTCTTGGGGCCCGGTTTGGGTGATGATAAGAGACTGGCTGCTCGGCGTGAGGATCGTTTTCTCTCTAGTCCCGAAGGCGTAAAAGAAGTCATAGACTACTGCTTTCTGAGTGATACTCTCATCGGGATGCATGCGGTGCCCGATGATATGCCCCCAATTGAACAACTTAAGAGACAAGTGCACGAAAGATGGGCCACAGGAGACGACCCGGGCCCACCCACCGAATTCATTGATTTTGAAGATCAAGAGTTCTGGGAGCTTTACACTCCTAAGACGCAACGTCTTATGAATATTATGTGCGATGTCTGGTTATCTGCAGATCCTTTGAAAAATAGCAGCTTAAGATTCGTGATTGTGCAGGAACTCGTCAAGAGAATGAAGCAAATTATGGAGAAGCAGGTCGTACCCGTTCATCAGTCATCGATGGTGGGAGGAGAATATGCCGGCGCTGGAGAAGGCATCGAGTCTTCATACCCAGAAGCCGAGAGTCTAATGAAGGCTATGAAATATATGGACGAACAAGGCTTCACGCCAATGGACGTCCATTATGATAATGTGCTTGCTCGTCCGGAGACCGACGAACTAGTTATAGCTGATCTCGGGAATTTTAGAATCGGTATAGACCCTCGCAGACCACGCACCCCAATGCGGGCGTTGGCTTCCCCCCCTAGGGAGTGGGAGTAGATAATGAAACTCCTACTTGAAAATTGGCGAGAGTATTTAGAAGAAGATAATGAGTGTAAAAAAGTCACCGCTTATCACGGCTCTAAGGAAAGGTTTAGAAAGTTCGAGCAACGCAAGATGCCATCATATTTCACTACTGATCGCGCCCAAGTTCTTAAATTTAAACCAGAAACATATATTTATGAGGTAAAACTTACGCTATGTGGCGAAGGCGCCAGATATCCGCAAAAGCCCTCTGAGGGTACTAAATATGTTTGGGATTACGGCACCGATGACGACGGTGATAGGCCCATAGTATATAAAATGTTTGACGCTGAAGATATAGAAATGATAGAGATCCCACAGGATCCTGAAAAAACGGAATTTGATTGGTATTAAAAATGAAACTCCTACTTGAAAATTGGCGAGAGTTCTTAAATGAAGAAAAGAGAACTATTAATACTAAAGAAGAGCTTATAGATCTTATTAGACAAGATCCAAAACAAGAAATCTATCTCGACAACCCCAAAGGAACTACCAAAAGGTTCGGAGGTGTAAATCCCCGAGTGCTTCCTTTTGATTATGGCGAATACCCTCAGCTAATTAACCCCGCAGACAACATGGGATGGGACTTCCTTTTAACTCCGAGTTCTAACGAAGACGACGATAACCTTTTGCCTGTTGGGCACATCAGCTACATCGATGACCAAGAGTTGTGGGACGAGAATGATCGTCCAATGCCCTCAGATGTAGGCGATAACCACAAGCTAGTACTCTCACAAGACGGGGAAATTAGTGGACCGGACAAAGACCTCATTACTGAATTTTTTGGAGCCATGTGGCAATTCCAAGCACCGGAATGGTATGGAGGCGATCATGAATGAAATATCTGTTGCCGCTGCTCTTGATGGGGCCAACGCACACACCGCACAAGTTAGAAGTAGCAACCACGGAGCCTTCGGTAACTTTGGGGCCACCGGTGCGTAAAGGACAATGGATCGTGGAACCAACCATTATTATTTGCGCCAACGCGCCTGTAAGAGAGGACAGAGTTAAAAGAGCAGTTGACTTCTGGAAGAAATTAGGCTATAATTTAGGTGAGATAGTAGTAGCGGAGCCTAACGATTTCAGTTGTGCAAGAGAAATAATTTTAATTGGCGAGATAATTATAGATCTAGTCGGTCAAGATTTTTTAGTAACAGATCATTTAGCAATTACGCGAACGTGGATTCACAAAGAAACCAACGAGATTCTCAAAGCTAAAATTGAAATAATGTCCGGCTGGGGAAACTCGGAGCGCATTATGGAGCACGAATTAGGCCACGCCCTCGGATGGAGAGACTATAATCGTCTTGGTCATATTATGCACGAGCAGTGGGACATTGGCGGCCACAGCACTAAGGGGCTAAAGAATGAAAATTACTAAGTCTGATCTTAAGAAAATAATTAAAGAAGAGTTGCGTTTAATGAGGGGGGGAGGAGAAGAACATAAACCTTCTGATGGTTATTCCCAAGACATAACCATAAAAGGTTATGTATTTCCCAACGACGACTTTATGGACATCCATGTTATCGACCCTATACAGGGAGAAATTGGATTTGAAAGCTTTAAACTATATCAAGGCGCCCTCGATTTTATGCCGCTATTTATAGAATATTTGAAAGACGCTTTAGAACTAAACCTCGATGAACATGTTTTTAAATTTGCGTTGGACGATAAGAGCGCCGGCGAAAGTAAAATTTACGGTTCCGGTGGGAAGGCCATGGCCGAGTTTGCGCACGATGTATTTGCAGAAGGTTAAAAAATGAAACTCCTACTTGAAAATTGGCGGAAGTATCTTACATTTCCCAAGATTGTTGAGCGAGTCATCGATGGACCAATTGAGGCAGCGCTGGTTAAAGAAGAATTGATTTTAACTGGTGGTGATGTGGGTCTTTTAATGTGGGGCTCAAGTATGGAAGATTACACATGGTACAGGGTTAAATTTAATTCCGATTCTCTTCCAAGAACCAAGCCGCTAGATCCAAAAAGATATCAGCATCAAAGTATAGATAATTATAAAGATATTCCTCCTATTTTTGTTATTTCAGACTTTAAAGGAGACTATTGTGATGAAGGAGAATGGAATATTTCTGTTATAGACGGCGAGCATCGTATTTATTCTTATTCAGATCAATTATCACAAATGGATGGATTTTTTGGAATACAGAAAAACAATTGTGAAGCAGGAATAGAAAGTTTTAGCGCTGAGGTTATAGAATGAAACTCCTACTTGAAAATTGGCGGAAGTATTTGAGCGAAGAACAAGAATTCCCTTATCAAATCTATTGTGATATGGATGGTGTACTCGTTGATTTTATACAAGGCGTTGTAAAACAAATGAACAAGGACATCAAAGACTCTTCAATTCAAACTAAAGAGATGATAAAATTACGAGAGGTACTGAAAGAGGCCGAGGAAACAAAGATTGGAATGAAGGACTTAGATAAGCATTTTAAACCCCGGACACCGGTGATTAGAGCCGCACGCAATTATATGTATAAAGCTTTTGCTGATGATGAAAAATTTTGGGCCGATCTGCCGTGGATGCCCGACGGGCGTGAGCTATGGGAGTTTATTAGCCAATTCAATCCAGATATCTTAACGAGTCCTATGGGCAAAGGCTCAGAGCGAGGAAAGCAGCGCTGGATTGACGAGCATTTAAAACCCGCACCCAAACGAGTGTTCATGAGTCGAGAAAAGTATAAATGGGCAACAAATGGGCAACCAAGTGTATTAATAGATGATTTTATTTCGAACACAATTCCCTGGGAAAATGCAGGAGGTATTGCAATTTTACACACTAGTGCAGCCGAGACTCTTGAGACCTTAGAAGAATTGATGGCCGAACCCCCTGAAGAGGACGTTTAAGAACTATTTAAAAGTGCACAAAGTGGGGAGTGTGAAGTATTATGTCTGATGAAAAAGGAAATGGCTGGGATCAGTATTCTAAGTTGGTACTAAAGGAGTTGGATGCTCTCGGAGTGGCTGTTACGGCCCTAAGAGAAGAAGTAACCTCGCTGCGAGATGTGCTCTCAGAGATGAAAGTTAATTCAACCCACACTTTGACCGCTATTAGTGATTTAAAACAATGGAAAGAAAGAGTAGACGATATTGCGTCACCAGCACAATTAGGAGAATTGGTTGAAGAGGTTAATAAGTTAAAAGATTTTAAAACAAAAGCTATAACAGTTTTTGTGGTTGTTCAGTTTGGAATTACTTTGTTTATCGCTTTGAGCGAATATATTTAAAAGTGTTCTTATGTGATGGAATGGAAAAGCAAATACGAAAAGAAAATAAAGAGAATTATCAAACAAGTAACGGGGTTAGCTGATCCCGATGATGGTTCGCTTGTTCCAGCTGTTGTTATTAAAGGTAATGGTCACATTTGGTGTTTTGCTCCTACTAAAAATAAGTTTTTAAGGATACCTCGTGGGACACAGGCTTATATTATAGAAACAGCTGAAGATGAAAGTGGAAGAATTTTGATTTATACCGTACTATCCGATTTATTATTAATTGACCCTGAAGAAATTCGTCATACTGGGTTTAATTGATGTTATTTGTTTTCAATTATTTTTGGAAAGTGGTGGTATCTTTGGTGGGTGCGTGGTTACTGTATGGCTGGGCCGGCTATGAATTCACTATAGTAACGTTAGTGGCTTGTATTTTGGCGCTGAATTTGAGAAAATAAAGAGGTAGATGATGACATGGGCAGGAGAAAGAAGAAGGGCAAGAAAATTCCACGCAACAAAACGGTTGAAATAATCAATTGCACACAAAAAACACACAGGGTGATAGTTTTACACGATGAAGAAGTAATTTTTGACGAAAAAAAGGGAATTCATCACGTATTACCAACTAAAAAGCCTAATTATGAGGAGGATGGCGGCCAAAAAAAAGAAAAATAAGACGTTTTATGGGGCTAAACCCACACTTCCTAATCAAAAGGTATATTTGGTATATAAATTAATTGAAGCAGAAAAGAATTTGATAGCGGATGGGCCCTTTGAAAAACTTGACGATGCAAATCAAGCAATGGAGGGCTACTTAGCTAAAGGATTGTGCTCTTGGATTGTAACGTATAATGAATGAAAAGGAAAAATTTGGTGAAATCACCTCTGAGGCCTTAAACGTCGGAGATATCGTAGAGTGGTCGAGCTGGAACGTCGAATTTAGTGATTGGGACGTCAAATATGGTATTATCACCGAGATTAAGACGGAAATGAAGGGCGGAAGACTGGTTTCGGTATCTAAGGTGGCGCCATTGATCGGAAACAAGATAGAAGTCGAGTTTTTTACGCTAAGTTTGCGACCGGTGTCTCAAACCAAACGCGATAAATTAAAAAATGAATTTCAAAGTTAACTGTATGCTTAATTAACAACTATTTAGAGTATATTTGGCGCTTTACAGTTAAAAAGGACGCATTTTAGAATGATTGATGTTTTACAGCCTCTAATTAAGCAATTTATGCCCTTTGCACAAGAACGAATGGGATTTAAGAGACCTCCCAAGCTGTTTTTGAAGCAAGATCGTGAAAATTCGGCCAACCCACTCGGTAAAACCGCATTTTACGACTCAGCAGAAATGGCCGTAACATTATACGTGACAGATCGTCACCCTAAAGACGTTATGCGGTCATTATCCCACGAATTGGTCCATCATAGTCAGAACTGCGATGGAAAATTTAAAGATGTGGGAGAAATGGGCGAAGGATACGCCCAAAACAACGATCATCTACGTGAAATGGAGCGTCAAGCCTACGAATTAGGAAATATGTGCTTCCGAGACTGGGAAGACAGCATAAAGGGCACTATTTATAATGAATCTCTGCAAAAAGGAGCTAATGAGAACATGTCTACAAAAAAATGGAAAGATAACGAATTAAAGACCCTACTAACGGAACAGTGGGGGTTCAAGATGGATCTAAGCCAATTGAGCGAGCGCAAAGCTGACGACTGGGGCAAGAACCCTGCCGCCTTTACCGGGACGGAAGAAGAGGAAGAGGAAGAAGTTGAGGATGTCGAACATGAGAAGGGACTGGAAGAAAGTGAGCTTTTTGAGCAGGCAACCACAATTTGTAAGCAACGTCATGAAATTCAGGGCGATAAAGCTGTTCGCGCTTGTATTGAAGAGAAGATGATGAAACATAACTCCAGATCTGGACAAAGCGAACTTGAAGAGTCGTGGGCTGATGCGCCAGAAGAGGAACCGGGTGGCGCCTGGTACCAGGGCCGCGGCGGTGGCTGGACAAGCGAGACGCACCCCGGTGGTGGCAAAAGGTATAGCGGTGGCGGTAGCAGCACGGAACAAAAATGTAAGGATATGGGTTGTCCGGGCACCCACGACACTTGGTGGCAGAACCCGGAGCGCATAAAGGCCGCTATGCCGGACTGCGATATAGATATGTGTAACCCCGACGCGCTCCGGGAAAATGCCGGTGATCTCTATGAAAAGCACGCGCGCGATTGGGGTGATAAAGCTGGCGACGAGGGATCCGAGGCTACGGACCACGAACATGACACGGATTACAGTGGGCATGGCATGCGCGCCGGAGATGAGTCTGATACTCATCCGGGTAAAGATTTTGAGCATCATGATACGAAAGAAGGTTCTGACGAAGATCCCAAGGATCTTGCTGGAGAGCTTTTAGATCTCGCTCATCGCTTTGGAAGCGCTGTAGGGGTAGAGTCAGATGTCTCTGATGATGACGATGAAATGATGGATATTGAAGTTGAAGAGGAAGAAGAGCTTGAGGAAATTAGCAAGCGCAAGGATGATCCTCGCAATGCTCGGGCCAAGGAATGGCCAGATCGAATGCGAGAGGCGCTGAAACGCCAGAATGTCAAGCTGACCGAAGCGCAGACCAAAGCTATCATTCAGCGTGCCACTAAAATTTATCGTAATCGTAAGAGGTAATTTATATGTCCCTTGAAAGAGACTGGCGAAATTTTATAACTGAAAATGTCGAAGAAAAGACAATTTTTACGTATATTCAGGGCCTCAGCGAAGCGCTCACCAATTTTAAGCCTAAAACAATGACAGAAAAGCGCCGTTTGGCGCTTATGAATCAGAATTTACGCGAAGTAAAGCGTTTTGCAAAAAAATTGCAAAATGATGTGAGTGTTTTACAAGAAAAGCTTCAAATTTTAGAAGAAAACTTAAACGAACACGAGGAAAATTAAATGGGTGGCCTCGGTGGACATATGGCGCACCTGTCCGAAGATTTGGACCTCACCTTCAACGAAATAGTAGACGTTTTAGGCAAAGTTGCTCGCGCCGAAATAAAAAACGTCACAGAAAAGGTGGACGGCCAGAACTTGTTCTTATCGGTAGATGCACAAGGCAATATTCGAACTGCGCGAAACGCAACGGACATTAAGAAGGGCGGAATGACCCCCACGGAATATGCAGCCAAGTGGGAAGGACATCCCGCCGGATCTGCCTTTACAAACGGTTTCAAGGCCGTTACAGCCGCCTTAAAAAGACTAGACGCCCAGACACTCCAGCAGCTTTTCTCTGGCGGGGAAAGGTACATTAATATAGAAATTATGTACCCCAAAAACCCAAATATTATCAATTATACTGCTCCTCAAATCGTTTTGCACGGTTTAAAATATGTGGGGAGCCTAGAAGACAAAGAAGAGCAGAAAAGACAAGAAAAATTAGCAGATGATGCCTTCGAAGAACTATCGAGCTTGGTAGACGCCACCGAAGCTCAAGTGGGCGAAGAATTGTGGAGAATTAATGGTCCTAAGCTGGTAGATCTTCAAAATTTGGCCGATAACACAGCGTTAGAGGAAGTAACCGCTAAAATCGAAGAAATTGCGGACCCAGTCGGGATGAGTGCGACTTTAGGTGATTTAGTAGAAGTTCGACTTCGAAATATAGCCACAAATGAAGGATTGCCCGCTGATATCATCGATGAGATGATTTTTCTTGTTCTTGACCGTGATGCGGCCACAAAAGCGGGCGTTACCACCTCATCTTTGAAAAAACAACTCCCTAAAGAGCTAAAACCAGTAATTTCGCGTTTAGCGACCAAAACAACCTCAAGAAAAGTTATTGCTTCTATTCTATACAAGTTAGAAGTGGCAATTAGCGATTTTGCTATTGAAGCGCTCCGCGGCATTAAGAGTTTTTTCGTAGATGAGCATGATCAAGAAGTCGTACGTCAGCGCCAAGAATTACAAAGAGCAATTGACTATTTGCAGTCTCTCTCAGCCCAAGGAAATGTGGAGATGGGAGAATTGGTGGATAAGCAGTTAGCTAAATTAGGAAATGTCGAAAATGTGGCATCGTCATTAGAGGGGGTGGTTTTTGAACATCCTCCGGGATCTGGCAAGATATATAAACTGACAGGCGCTTTTGCCATGGCAAATCAAATTATTGGGCGCGCCCGACGTTCGGGGATGAACGAAGGGATTGATGGCACCTTTACTGTTCAGGTTTCGGCGACACAGAGCCTTACTAAGTCCCTCACAGAGTGGATTAGAGAAATGAAAATGGCGAAGCACCAAGTTGGCACCGTGCCGGCTATGGTATACGGAGATATTTTAAACGGAGTACCAATAGTCGATATTGTACGAGCAGAAGACGCCCAAGAGGTGATTTATAACACGGTGCATGCATATGCCGCCAAAGTTTTGCAAGAAAGATTAGAGCCGGTACTGGAAATTATTGAAGACGAGATTGAAGACACCATCGAAATAGAGGACGAAGATGATGATCCTGTGGGGCCCGGTCCGCAAGATCGGACTGTGGCAATTGTGCCGGGCGCCTTTAAGCCACCGCATTTGGGGCATGCCGACATGGTGCGAAAATATGCAGCCATGGCGGATGAAGTTATTGTATTAATCTCCAAACCTCTTCAAAGCGTGCGGTCGTTGCCCAACGGTCGCGTGATAACTGCCGAAGACTCCTTAAAAATTTGGGAATTATTGACCAAAGATATTCCGAATGTTACAATCGGAGTATATAACGATCCTGCCGTTCGCTCTCCCATGAGTGCGGGATACGCTTTGGTGGGGAAGCCAGGGGAACGAGAGGTGGCTGCTACTAAAGTTGAGCCACCAATTGAAGCCATAGCGCCCGGAAATAAAGTGATATTGGGTGCCTCCAGAAAAGGAGGAGATTGGAAGCGCTGGCAAGGTGCCGAAAAGTATGTTGGCGAAGATCTCGATCTTCTCGATCCGGCGCAGACCGCGGTCAAACCATTAGTTCGGTCAGAAGACGCCGCATTCAGCGCCACTGATATGCGAGAACTGTTAGGGGATCCGCTAAACAATACACAAGAATTAGAAGAATATATTGGGCCAGGAAATGTGCCTGAACTTCTTTCTATTTTAGGCCTAAGCGAAGAGCCTCTTGAAGAAATGTCAGGCATGGCGGGAGGCGCAGTGGGAGGATTCTCCGCCCCTTTTGGCCGATCATCAGCGGTTAAAAGGCGTTTCAAGAAAAAGAAGCGTCGTAAAAAGAGGAAGAAGAAAAAAAATGAAAGTGTCGATTTAACAATAGTCGATGAAATATTTAAACTACTTATTGAAAGAGGCATTATAACATGAACAGCACTGAAGAGCAAGTTTTACGAGAAAACATCCGAGAAATGATTCGGTTTGTGAAGCAGAAAAAAGAGAAAGAACTCGCAGCAGAGGAGGAACAGCTACGAGAGATAATTCGTCAATTTATCGACGTGGAAGAGGAGTTGCTTTTACGCGAGGCAGGGCTCCCGGACGACAAGCCTACCCCCAACAAATCTACAGGAATTAATGTCTTAGAAGACCTCTTAAAGAAAATAATTCCAGTTTTGGAGATTGACTATCGTCAGCTAACAACCAACGCCGAACAGCGCGCTTCGTTTAGGGCTCATATTGTTAATGCAGTGGTAACCACTTTAACACCGGTTGAAATTAACACCGAAGCTGGCACAGAAGAAGCCGACGAAGACGCCATTGAAGAAGCTATTGACATTGATATTGAATCCGAAGCTGATGAAAAATTCATTGACATTCGCACTGACTCCGAAAAGCAGGCTGAAGAGGAAGCTGAAGAACCAGATCCCGAGGAAGAATTCGGCGCGGGAGTAGAAGGCGACGAGACCGGTAGGAACATGGCTTACCAGAGTTTTAACAAAGTCCAAGGCAATATCATTGATGCGTACGAATTACTTTCGAACCCAGAAGACCAAGAGTTGTTTTATGATTATTTGATCGCAAACCTCAAGCTATATTTTGACAAATTTGAAAATGAATTATCCACGAATATCGAAGAGCCCACTAATCAAGCTTATGAAGATGCGGCCGCCGAAGACACTGAAATGGGCGCCGATATTGAAGGTGGAGAAGAATTAGGCGAATTGCCACCTGAAGGCGAGGAGTTACCACCTGAAGAGGGTGGAGAAGAAGAAATAGCGCTACAAGAAGATGTTATCGTCTGGGACATTTAAATTGTGAGAACCAAACCATTAAACCCTAATTCCATGCAGATGATCATGGAAAATTTTAGACGTTATGAAACAATTTTAGAAAATCAGTATGGAAAATCTGACAATTTGATTTATTTATTCGAACACAAGAAGGACTTTCCAACAACCATTATAACAGTCGATGAATTATTTGAAGAACATCGACAAGGCAAGATTTCGGAAGAAGCTTTAATTCATCGATGGAAAAAGTCATGGGATTATGAGATGCAAGAAGTGGACCGCTTGTATGAAGGCTGGGAAGACGAGGCCAGGCGCCAGCACAAGGAAGCCGGTGAGTGTGATCCTGCATTTAATCCCGCAGCCTGCAGTGAAGAAGAATTAGCCGCGGCAAACCCAGAGTGGATGGATGTCTTAGGACAACTCTTTCAGAAAATGATGGGCGCCATAAGATCGGCGGTTACAGCAAGCTGGGCGACTGTAGTAAAAATCGCCAACTCAACCTATAAGTCGATTGTAAAGTTTAAAGAAAAACACCCTGTAGTCTTCTGGACTATTACTATTGTTTTATTGGGGGCACTCCTGGCTGGCATAGTGTACGCAACACTAAAGTTTTTTGAGGCACTACAGGAAAGTGACGCCAATATAGAAATGCCTCTATGCGCTCAGGCAATTGCCGGCACTCTTAAAGAAGCCACTGGCCAGTGTATTGCCATGGGAGGAGTGTTAGATGCTCTACGTTATAAGGAGGCGATGGGGCTATTGCGCCAGATTGATCGGGAAAGTCCGGCCGGTTCGCCGAGGTCTAAAGCCCTGGCAGAGGCCATGGATGCTTTAACTAAGTGTTGGGAAGGCGCCCAGGGAGGTAAAGTAATTAATGTAGACGATTTATTAGTGGGATCAGAAACGGCCCTGGGCGCGCTCAATACTACAGGAGCGATTTTGGATAATACTCTCGCCGACGCTACCTCAATTGAGGTGTATCCGGGGATGTCCTCGCCGGGCCAGGAGATGACCCCTCACCAAGTGAGCGGCAAACCCTTCCAAGCAGGCGGTAGTACTCCAGGCCGTAGCGGGTTGCACCGAGATTACTCGATCCAAGATCCGGACCTTCCGGGGTGGATCGATCCGGGGCCCGGGATGGGCCCGCAGCTGCGCCGCAGCGCCGTGAACGATAAAGCCGAAGAGGCTCGTGGATGGTTGAAGGAATTGGCTGATGATGGCCATAAAGCCATGAAAGAGATTGAAACAATTAGACGCCGGCTGCAGCTGCCCCGCTCGACTGCAAATGTTGGCGACCTCGATGTGATCAACCATGTGGCTAGTCAATTTAACGCCCAAGTCCTCAAGGGAGGTAACGCAGAAATAATCAAACAATCGCTTATTAAAAAGTTTGGACCTGACACGGCCGCTCAAATTCTCGCGAAGGCCGAAGAGTTAATGCCATAAAAGGACTACTATTGTGAGAACCAAACTTTTAAATGATAGTTCTTCCATGCAGCTTATAATGGAAAACTGGCGCGGATTTGTGTTTGAGGGCGTGGACCTTGACAAATTAGATGAAGAGTGTAAACATTTTTGGCAAACGTATGATAATTTTAAAATTTTAAAAGAATCTGCACAAGAACAATTTCTAGTTGTTGAGGGTGCGTTTGGAGAAGCCTGGACAAGAATTAAGGAAATAGCTGCAGCCACCAAAACATCTTTGGTAAATCTTTTGGAGATATTTAGGGGCGACGGAGGATGGCTCTGGAAAGCATTTAAGGTAGTGGGATGGAGTTTGGACACTCTGGGTGACATGCTGAGAGCAGGAAGCAAAGCTTTAAGAGAGTTCCAAAAGTTTATTTTTGATTATGCACAGAAAAATCCCTTCACAGCAGACCCTAACGATAAAAACCGTTTTGGCGAATGGGTTGACTCTCTTAAAGAAAGATGGTTCCGTGCTGGGGCAGGAGGAAAGGGGTTAAAGGTATTGACCGTGGCTATCGTTTTCGCTCTATTGGCGGGGTTAATTATATCAGGCGGATTTGAACAAGTGCCATATCATGGAGATTTGCTCGTGGGGGCACTTGCTGGCAATTTTACTGTATTTGAATTGTTGACCCCCGAAAATATGTTCGGAAAACTAATTTTGTCGATGGCTGCGGGTGTTGCAATGAATATTGTGCTTCCCGGATCTGCATGGCTGACAATGGGCATTATTCCTATTCTGAGGAAGCTGGTTGCTATGCGAAAGGGAGGCGAATGGGTCATAAAGAAATCGGACACTGCTGCCGGCTGGGCTAAAAAGGTTGCTAAAAAGATGGGAGCCCCGCCAGAAGATCTGGCACGAATTGGCGCTGAAGAAGGGGAAGAAGAAGAAGAAGAATCGGAAGAAGCAGTAGCTAGTTAAAAATAAGTCAAAAAAAGTTCTTGACAAGAATTCTGAACATCGTTATAATCACTATAGCAGCCCGAAAGAATGAATGAAAGTTACTACAAACAAGAAAAGCACAACCCTGAATAAGAGTTTTATAAATTATCTAAAAGATCAAAACAAGATAAGTGATAGTTTGCTAGTAGTAATTAATAACCTAACAATAGAAGAGTTGATTGCAGTCAAGTTAGAACTCTCAGCAAAAATGATCAACCATCGCCTGTTTGGACTTGACATTTGGCGCAATTCAGTGTATATTATAAAGGAAGCGTTGATGATGTTCGCAATTTCTACAACGCAGTCAAAGAAGGATGCAGCGCGCTTCTTGGGTCTAACTTATTTAGACTTTAAAAAGGCGTTGAAAACGTATAAAGTCGATAATTACTTCTTGAATAAAGATTAATTGTTATTTGAAAATCAACACTCACCGCTGCCCGGCGGTTAATATATTAAAAGGTACCAGGGATTGCCTACTGCCCCCTGGCTGTTAATGGGTAATAGTGAAACGGTAGGCTAGCATGTGGGGAGCAAAAGAACCACATCCGCCGGGCAGCCCCTTTATGGGGGCGAAATGGCTTCGACAGGGTAAGGAAGTATTATAGTGCAAGCAGGTTAGACACGACCTCAACAGTTCAAACTTATTAAGTGCCAACAATAACGTTCACTTTGAATCTATCGCTCTAGCAGCATAGGTTCTGGGGCTTCTTAAAGCCTTATTACCCAATTTAAGATAACAGGTAGATTCCTGCAAAAATAAAAAATCAAAAATGGTTTCCTGGCAACAGGTGGAACGCAACAGGATAGTAAGCGTAGGTCGGACCACTATCTATCTTTGCTAGTTTGTGATAGTAAACTAGCCAAGCTTGTGAATGACTTGAATTTGGAATTATCGTGGACGTGGGTTCAACTCCCACCGCCTCCACCATTTTTAGAACTACTTAATAGTATGAAACATTTATTGGAAAATTGGCGCCACTACATAACAGAAGATGTAGATATTGACGTGGGAGGAGAAGAGATGGTCTTATACCATGTATCCTCCACTCCTAATATTAAGATATTAGATCCAGCAATTGCTGCAGCCAATGTAAAAAACTATACCAAGCAAGAATATAGAACTTGGGACAGACCAAGAGTATTTTATTTTACTAAATGGGGGCAAAAAGATACCGGCGTAGGTAAAATTCATGGCCATCCATATGAAGTAACTCTGGATAAAGGGGAATTATATCCAGTTTTAGAGGATCCCCTCAAATTATCTTATCGAGTGGCTGATTATAAAAAAATTAGAGAAGAAGAAACAGGAATGCCGGCATATTATCCGGCTAATCCCTATGAAGTGGTGGCGACACTTGGGGAAAAAGAACACGGGTTTAAAGGGTTTATATACCCTCAAGCTGAAGACCCAGATAATAAGATTGTTGCTTTGTGGACGCCAGTTCCAGCAACAAAGGTGAGCAAAGATTTTTATGAAAAGGAGGATTGATGACTTTTGTCGGTAAACCCGTCTACACAGTCTGGAGAGATAAACATATCCGTTTTGGAATTGTTATTGAAGAAAAAATCGAGAACAAATGGAAATTTGTTCGGGTAGATTGGAAAGATGACGAAGTATTCAAGATGGATCGTGAAAGAGTAATAGAATTACGTAATATTAAAGCTGATTCTCAATACGATTGGTATCGGTGTGATAAAATAGCTATATTCAATCCTTTAAAAATGCTATTGACAATCGGTAAAATGTTATAGTACTATTTACATTAGCATGGAACAATTACTAGAGAATTGGAGAAAATTTCTTATTACTGAGAGCGGCCTATCCAGGGTCTATGGTCATATTATGGACCACGATAGTTCTATTTTCTCAGCGTTTCGTGACGAATATCCCAATAAAGAAAACTATGAAAGAAATCGAGAATTAAAAGCTCAACTTTTGACTGATGGATATGCTGTGACTAAAATTGATGGAAATTATATAGAAAATTTCGGGACCAAGAAAGCCATTGAAGTGGCAGAACGAAGTTTGTTTATTTTGAACAGAAACGAAGAACCTGATTTCTTTAAAAAGATGGCAGTTTTAGGCGAAGAGTATGAACAGGACTCTGTTTTAATGATTCCCCGCGGCGGAGGCTTGACAGACGGCAAAGATGCATATCTCTTAGGAACAAAACCAGGCGGCGAATATCCCCCTTATGGCGAAGAAGATTCGGTGGGAAAGCTAAAAATGGGTGAAGAGGCAGAGTTCATGTCTAGAGTAGGCGGCCGCCCATTCACCTTTAAAGTCAAAAAAGAAGAATTAGAAACTTATGAGAAGTTTTCCAAAAACTCTCGTTGGTCAGTTAAGGTACTCACAGAGAAGGCAAAAAAATGAAAATCACTAATATGAAAACAGTTTATCTATCTGAAAAAGAAATTAAAGAAGCTGTTATATGTTGGATGCAAATTCGCAATCCATTCATATATAACGACTTAGCAACACATATGCGTCAAAATAGATGTTCATATGATTGGGAGACGAAAGAAGGAAAAATGAGGTTTGTGGTTTCAATTGATGGAGAAGTGGACGAAATCCCTCCTCATCTTGATATCGCATTGAACTCATCCGGGGTAAAAGTGGCGGAGTATGAAGAAATTATAGAATTACATAAAACTTATGGTGGAGATTAAATGAATGAACCGCGGAAGCGTGTGTATCGTCCAAATAAAGCTGACCGACGACAAAAACTAGCAGATTTAAACTTTCGAACACAATTAGAGGATTTTTGGTATTTGCTAGAAAAAAAGACACGACTCGGAAGAAGATATCTGTTCAAAAAATCAATTAAAGATTAAAGCGCGTTTAGAACTTTTAAGGCATAGTTAAGATGCCTTATTATGGCCAGAGGAGTTCAATTGATGGGGAAAGAACGATTAAAAGCGCTATGGAGGATTTTTTCTTCCTTTTGGAAAAAGCTAAAGACAAAACTACGTAATAATAGGGAGGTGCAAGAAGAGCCGTTTAGGTGTCCTTGTTGCGGTTACGCTCCCTGTGATTGCGATGATCATTAAAAAATTTGCCAAATATGCGGTTTTATTATTATTAAGTTGTACAGCAGATTATGGCATTGTTACTAACATAACTGAAACTGTGGATCCACCACCGACCGAAGTCGTGGTGGATTCTTTGGTTCAGCCAGCACCCCCTGAAGCAATTGACGTTCTTATCATATTGGATACGTCAGGCTCTATGAATGACGACTATGAACAAGTGAGTCGCGGTGTAGAAATTTTAAGAGGCGATATTGAAAACATTACTCAAGATTATAAAATTGGGTTTATTAATACCTCCTTGATGGAGCCTTATTTTGCAGGCCCATATGACGCATGGTCAACTTCTATTGACTTTCTTCTGGCTCCGTATGCATTAGGAATGGACAGCACGGAAGCTGGATTTTCTGCGATGTATAATTTCGTGCACTACACCGATGAAGGAGAATCCTTTTTTCGCGAAGAATCTGACAAGCTAATAATCTTTGTCTCAGATGAAGACGAACAGAGTCCTCTCACAGCCGCCCTATTTTACGAGTGGCTAAACGAAGAATTCAACGAAGTACAACACGATATCGTCGCAATTGTAACTGTGGAAAATGGAGAATGCGGCTCATATTTTAATCTCGGTACCAAATACGTAGAGTTGGCTGCTTTTTATGGAAAAGTGGGAATTGATATCTGTAGCGATTGGGAAGAATGGTTGACGGAAAGTACTTATTTGGTAGGTCCGGTTAAGCATATTAATTTAAGCGAAACACCCATTGAAGAAAGCATTGTCGTATACGTGGATAATGTAATCACTGAAGAATGGTACTATTTAGTAGAGACAAACACAGTTTACTTGGACTTTGAACCAAGTGAAGGGGCACTTATTGAAATAGGTTATGTCATTTATTCCGAGTGAAACGATTAATATAGTCTTTTTGATGTTCGTTGCGAGCTATATAGGGTTCGCATATTTCTTCCTCCAGTATTTAAAATTAACAAATCCGGAAAGAAAAAGAATTCGAAAGCTTAACAAAAAGGTGGAAGATATATTAAACTATAAGCCGGGGTTTAACCATCCTGTTTCAGAGCCGACAAGTCGATTTGACTCAATCGAGCCCGATAATCCACAAGAAAAAGTAATTGATGAGCTATCAAGACAAAAACTCGTATATGCCTCCGAAGACAATGAGTGGGTCAGGCGCCGCCAAATTAATTAGTTCTATAGCTTTATACGTGTGTATGACAATATGCATGGTTGTGTATGTAAAATCCTGTCAATTAACAGCAGAAACAATCGAAGAATGCCGGCATGCTTGTAGCGAGTGGGGAAGTCGTCTTGATACGGTTACAGCCACTAAATGCGAATGTACAGGCCGAGACGATTTCATTGAAGAAATCAAACCAGATGATATATGGGTAATTCCAAAGGGGAAATAATGAGCGAAACACCTAAACAAACGAAAAATTGGAAACAAGTAGGAATTTTTAATTCCTTTGAAGATGCAGATTCTTTGAGAAAAGAGTTGCTAAATGAGGACGAGAGTGGTAAACTAGAGGTACGTGTCAAAAGATATGGCCGCCGCGATTGCAACGTTGGCGCCAAATTCAAGGTGAAAGTGGTGTACCCTATCGTTCCTAAAGCTACCAAAAAGGAGAAAAAGCGTGGCAAATGAGGATGAAAAGCCAACCGTAATGGTTTCGGGAGGATTTGATCCTGTACATGTGGGTCATATTCGTATGATAACTGCCGCTGCCAAATATGGCCATGTTATTGTGGTGGCAAATTCCGATGAGTGGCTCTACAGAGAACGAGGGTTTGTATTTATGAGCTTTGAACAGAGAAAGGAAATTCTTAATTCTATCAAAGGAGTTGTTCTGGTAGATTCGGTAGACGATAGCGATGGAACAGTCTGCGAAGCGCTTAAACGCCTCGTCCCCACTTATTTTGCTAACGGGGGACATCGATTTGACGGAAATACACCCGAGGTAGAATTGTGTAAACAGTTAGAGATAGAGTTGTTGTGGGGAATCGGAGGTACCGAGAGGCGCGCCTTCCCCAGAAATGAAAATAACAGCATCACACCAATCAGAACTCACATTAAACATTCCGAGAAATAAATGTTTAAGTGGATATACGATATTTTTTATAAAAAGGAGGTAAACATGAGTGATACCAAAACCGGTTCAACACGGTCCGATACGAAACTTAAGAAGCAATTAGCCGATCAGAGAAGCGAAATTGGAAAGTTGCGTGGACGCGTTAATGAGTTAGTTGATAACATGGTTGTGCTAGAGAACGATCTTAAAACTTTTAAGAAAAACGTTAGTAAAGATCTAATAGATGTTATTAAAGCGCTTAAAGAGCAAGAGTAAATTCGACTTGGGGTGTAGCACAACTGGCCGTGCATCCGGCTGTTAACCGGAAGGATGTTGGTTCGAATCCAACCGCCCCAGCCACTTAAGCAAAACAATGGGGTGTCGACAAGCGGCAAGTCACCGGGTTTTGGTCCCGGCATTCGTGGGTTCGAATCCTACCGCCCCAACCTTTATGGAATACAAAGTTAATGATATTGTGTTAGTGGAATCGGTCGCGGGCCCCCGCGTCCATGTCAAATTACAAAAACGAGTGGAAAAAAAATGCAAAGGACATATTGATGGCCCTCCCGGGTGGGAGGCACTATTGCTTTATGAAAAGGAAATAGAAAAATTGAGAAAGGCGGGTGTTCCCTATCCCAAAGAAGGAGAACATCAAGTATGGGTGTTTGATGAAGACATCATCAAGAAAAAAAACAAGAAGAGAAAGGTATGACGAAAAAAAGCATAGGGCCAAGACTTATCCTATTAGTATTGCTTGCGTTAATTTCATGCATGACGGTAACTTGGGCTACGTTATTCGGGCTGCAGCTTGTTTTGGTGCGCAAAATATTCACGTTATAGGATCAATTCCTTCTCGCAGTGTATTGGAACCACTTTCAGGAAGTTTATACGATTATGTCACGATTAAAAAACATAGGAATCCACGCGATTTTGTTGATTACGCACGCGAGGAAGGAATTAAGCTGGTCGCTGCTGAACTCGTGGATGCCGCGGTACCCCTTTCTAGCTATAATTTCTCTTTTGGGCGCCCTTTATGTTTGGTGGTGGGTCAAGAAGAATGCGGGGTACCTGTAGAAATCCTTAAAAATAGCGATACTGTCTATATTCCTTTACCTGGCGTAGGGTATTGTTTAAACACTTCTCAAGCTGCTAACATCATGCTTTATGAAGCAATTAAACAATATGATTTGATCCACGCCACTATTTAAGATGTACGGTGGTCTATGAAGAAGAACTACGTTTTAGATACTAGTGTTTTTTTAACGGATGCTAGTTCCATTTATAAGTTTGAAAATCACGACATTTTTGTCCCCTTAAAAGTGCTTGAGGAAATAGATAAGCACAAGAAGCGTCAAGACGCTGTGGGAATTAATGCGAGAAAGATTATTCGCATATTCGATGAACTAAGAATCCAAGGAAGTCTCCAGAAAGGTGTACCTCTTGGGAAAGGGAAGGGAACTTTAAAAGTAGTGTCCTATGAATGTCTCAAGGAAGTGGTTTTTCCTCCGGATTTGGACATTCGCATTCCAGACCACACGATCATTGCGACAGCTAAAGCTGTAAAAGAACAGCACCCTAAGCGACAAATGGTAATGGTTTCACGCGACATTAATATGCGCGTCATCTGCGATTCGGTAGGAATTGAGGCTGAAGACTTTGTGTTAGAGAAAGCCGTTACTTCCTTTGAAGAATTGTACTCAGGCTTTGTGGTCCACGCAGTTGATGACGCGGTAGTAGATAGATTCTATCAAGGTGAAAGTGTTATCATTGCTCCAGAAGACGGCGCCGCTACTTGGCATTCTAACGAGTATGTGATGTTGGTGTCCAATGCTAACGAGAAAAAGTCTGCATTAGCTCGCTTTGAAGACCTCCACAAGCCTCTAAAAAAAGTCATCCATGACAAGATACCCGATTGGAAAATCTCGTCTAGAAACAAAGAGCAAGCCTTTGCAATCGACTTGTTGATGAACCCCGATGTTAAAATTGTCACTCTCGTAGGCACCGCGGGCAGCGGCAAGACACTATGTAGCGTGGCAGCGGGCCTACAGCAAACGATTGGCCTACACCAAAATCACTATTCACGTTTGATTATTTCTAGGCCAGTACAGCCTTTGGGCCGAGATATCGGACATCTTCCGGGCACTATGCAGGAAAAGATGTGGCCATGGATTATGCCCATTCAGGATAATCTAGAATTTTTGCTAGGCGGCGACAAACACGCGCTGCAGTTATACATCGACAAAGGGAAGATTGAAGTAGAGGCTCTAACTTACATTCGAGGCCGTTCTATTTCCAACGCTTTTATCATTATCGATGAAGCGCAAAACCTTACTGTTCACGAAGTAAAAACGATTATTACTCGGGTAGGCGAGGGAACAAAAATTGTCTTGACTGGCGACATTGAACAGATTGACAATGTGTATGTAAACGAAATTTCCAATGGTCTTGCGCATGCAATTGAGAAATTTAAGACGTTTCATCTAGCTGGGCATATGACCTTTAAGAAGGGCGAGAGAAGCGATATTGCAACTTTAGCCTCAAAAGTTTTATAAAAAGCTTGACAAAAACAAGCGTTGTGTTAATATTGTAATAGAAAAGGAGATATACAATGAGTAGCGGATTAGAGAGAGAAGGCGAAGAAATGGTATTGGGAGAAGAAGAAGCACATCGGAATCCTTTATTGGCTAAAGCAGTTGAAGGAGATTCTGAACTTAAGGAAATGTTAGTAGAATACGTTGGAACAAAACTAGATAATGAAGAGGTAACCGTTAATATGATTGCTGAAGTTCTAGCATTAGAATTCCCTGAATTTGTGTTTGCTTTCGCCGAGGAGAACTTTTTACGCGGTTACCAGCTAGGATTGGATGATGCTAATACATTACATACAAAAGTCGCAGACACGAATACTTGAAGCGGTGAATAGCTTCTATACACCCACAGGCATACATGTATATTTTAAAGATCGCTTAACAAACGATAAAATTGATATAGAAAATGTCATAAGCAAGGTGGAAAGTACTATTCCTACACACTTGCTGTCAGAAGTAGAGATGATAATTGTAGGATGGTTTGATGAATTTGAAGAACGCAAGCTGAATGCATTTTATGAAAACGGAACTTTATATGTCTCCAACGTGCAGGACGACGAGGAAGACATATTTGATGACATTGTTCATGAAATATCTCATTCCTTAGAAAGCGCCTTGGGGTATGAAATTTATGGAGATCAAAAAGTTAAAGATGAATTTTTGCGCAAACGGCATTACCTCTACGACCTACTCTGGAGCAATGGACACAAAGCGCCATTAAAAGTCTTTATGGATCCGGAATATAGCGAAGAATTTGATATGTTTCTCTACAAAAGCATTGGATACGACAAATTGTCCGAACTGATGAAGGGGTTGTTTATTACGCCTTATGCCGCTACTTCGCTTAGCGAATATTACGCCACCGGATTTACTGAATTCTATTTAGACTCCAATCATAATTTTTTTAAGAAGGTGAGCCCCGAGCTATATAAAAAGCTTGCAATCCTTCAGGATCCAGAAAAACTTGACAAAGCCGTATAAAGGGGTTATAATATATAATTACCGGAGATTGCGTGCCGCATATATCATATTCAGAACTTAAAGACTGGGCCTTTTGTGCCCTATATCATAAACTTACTCGCATTGACAAAATAGGAGGTTTCAAAGGAAATTTATTTACTGCTTTTGGAACAGCCATACATGATGTCTGCGAAAAGAAGCTTCTTAAAGAAGAAGCAAATGAAGACTATTTCATTCAGCAATTTGAGGGATCCATTCGTTCCCTCGATGACGACATTGAAATAGATGAAAATCTAGCTACTCAGATGCGCGCCCAAGGAAAAGCAATATTGCCAGAGATTGAGCATGCTCTCAATGATTATTTTGGGGAGTATGAATTATTTGCAGCGGAGCTACCGCTGTACGAACCAATAAAGGGAGAAGAGTATAAATTCAAAGGGTTTATCGATGCTATTGTGGTCACTCCCGACAAAAAAGTTCATATTTTTGATTGGAAAACTTGCGGTTGGGGGTGGGATGCAAGGCGTCGAAGCGATAAGATGACTACTTATCAATTGACACTATACAAACACTTCTTTTGCGAGAAGTTTGAGATAGATCCCAAAGAAGTAGAAACTCACTTTGCTTTGCTGAAGAGAACTTCAAAAGGCGACAAGGTTGAGTTTTTTAGAGTAACTAGTGGTCCCAAAAAAACACAAAATGCATTAAAATTAGTGCAAAAAGCATTGTATAATATCAAAAACAAGCGCTACATTAAAAACAGATTATCTTGTGCTCGGTGTGATTTTCGACATACCGAACACTGCCCATAAAGGAAAACAATAAATGAAATTAGCAGAGTATATTTGGATTGATGGGGGACATCCTACCCCGCGCTTGCGCAGCAAGACAAAAGTGATGCCACCAGATCAAGATCCTGAAATCTGGGGATTTGATGGATCGAGCACAGACCAAGCTGAAGGAGTGAATTCCGATTGTGTATTATTTCCGGTTATGGCCAGCGCCGATCCGATCCGTCGAGAGGATTCCATGTTGGTGTTGTGTGAAGTATATAATACCGATTTAACTCCGCATGTGACCAACACGCGCGCCCTTTGCCGAGGCGCAGCCGAAGAATTTGCAGCACACGCGCCACTATTTGGAATGGAACAGGAATATACCTTTTATAAGGATGAGCGCCCCTTGGGTTTTCCCAAGAAAGGCACTCCCGATCCGCAAGGAAAATACTATTGTTCTGTAGGAGCAGACGCAATTTTTGGAAGAGAAATCGTTGAACAGCATTTAGATGCGTGCCTCCGTGCCGGCCTTAAAGTTGGAGGAGTCAACGCCGAGGTTATGCCAGGCCAGTGGGAATTTCAGGTAGGCCCTCTGCCTCCTGTGGAAACTGGCGACCATTTATGGATGTCTCGCTATTTGCTCCAGAAAATTGCCGAACAGCATGGAGTGATAGTATCTTTTGACCCCAAGCCCGAGAAAGGCGATTGGAATGGCGCAGGATGCCACACCAATTTTTCTACCAACAAAATGCGGGAGTCTTTTGATGCATGCAAGCTAGCTGCCGAAGCATTAGGAAAAAACACTGAAGAACATATCAAGAACTATGGCCATGGAATCGAAAAGCGACTTACAGGAGATCATGAAACGTGCTCCTACAAAGAGTACAAGTGGGGAGTGTCCGATAGGACGGCTTCTGTGCGAATTCCATGGCAGGTTGAAAAAGTCGGAAAGGGATACATCGAAGATCGCAGACCAAATGCGAATTGCGACCCTTACGTTGTAACAAAATTAATTTTAAACACAGTATGTGGACAAGAGGAAGAATGAAAAAGAAAATTTTAGTACTCTCTGATCACCCACTTTCACCGTCTGGAGTGGGAATTCAAACGAAGTATTTTATAGAAGCACTTTTAAAGACGGAGCGCTACTCCTTTGTTTGTTTAGGAGGAGCAATTAAGCATACGGACTATACGCCGCAAAGCATCGAACCTTATGGCGATGACTGGCGTATTTTTCCGGTAGATGGCTATGGTTCGCCCGAGATAATTCGTTCTGTATTACAGAAAGAAAAGCCGGACGCATTGTGGTTTATGACAGACCCGCGATTTTATGGCTGGTTGTGGGAAATAGAAAACGAGGTTCGTGGTAATATCCCAATGGTGTATTATCATGTATGGGATAATTTCCCTGCACCTGTTTTTAATAGTGGATTTTATAATTCTACAGACGAAGTGGTGTGCATCTCTAAAGTTACACATGCAATCGTAAAAGAAGTGGCGCCAGAAGTGTCATCTCATTATTTGCCTCATGCAGTTGATCCGATATCCTTTCATAAATTTAAATCTATAAAGGAACGCGCCCAATCCGAGGTGATTCGCGAAAACATTGTGAATAGCAGCGTTAATCTGCGAAATAAGAATAAAAAGATCTTTTTCTGGAATAGCCGCAATGCTCGTCGTAAACAAAGTGGAACGATGGTGTGGTGGTTTAAGGAATTTTTAGACAAGGTGGGGCATGATAAAGCAACCCTTATTATGCACACTGACCCTAAAGACCCTCATGGAACAGATTTGCCTCACATTATTGAACACTTAGGAGTTAACGATGGCCAGGTTCTCTTGTCTACTAATAAGATTGACTCCTACCAGTTAGCGGGCATGTACAATGCGGCAGATTTCACTGTCAGTATCAGCGACGCTGAAGGATTCGGCTTGAGTATGCTGGAATCGTTATCGTGCGGCACACCCATTATTGCCACTATGACTGGTGGCATGCAGGAACAAGTAACCGATGGTACTAATTGGTTTGGGTTTGGAATAGAGCCCACTTCAAAAAGCATCATTGGTTCTCTACAGGTGCCTTATATTTATGAAGATCGTATCTCGCAGAAGGATTTTAATACTGTGATGACGAAGGCCTTAAACTTGAGCCCTAAAGTATACAAGAAAATGTCTCGACAAGGATTAGCCCATGTACGCAAAAATTATAGTTTCGAAAATTACCAGAAACAATGGGTTGATTTAATGGACGAGATAATTGAGAAACACGGCTCTTGGCAAACCCGCAAGGGTTACGACCGCTGGCACTTGATGGAGGTCGCATGAAGAAAATTTTAATTATGGCGCCAATATTGACGCGCTCTGGATATGGAGAGCAGAGCCGATTTGCACTACGCGCCCTTCGTTCGCGTCCGGATTTGTTCGACATCTATATTCAGCCCCTACAGTGGGGACAAACCTCATGGATTATGGAAGAGGATGAGGAAAAGGAGTGGATTGATGCCACCATTGAAAAGACTATTGAGTTTTTACATGGCGGTGGTCGTTTTGACGCATCTCTTCAGATAACCATCCCCAACGAATGGAAGAGAATTTCACCGGTCGATATTGGTTTCACCGCGGGAATGGAAACAACTAAAGTAGCCCACGAGTGGATACAGAAAGGCAACGAAATGTCTCATATTTTGGTTGTTTCAAAACATTCAGAACAGGTCTATCGCAGCACTAGTTATGTGGCCACTCATAATCAAACCGGAGAACAGCACGAATTAAACCTAGAAACGTCTATTTCTACGATTAATTACCCTGTTAAAGATTTTGGTGAGCCTATGCCTTTGGAATTAAAGCTGGACTATGATTTTAATTTCTTGGCCATGGCTCAATTCGGGCCCCGGAAGAATTTGCCCAATACTGTGAAATGGTTCATTGAAGAGTTTCACGATGAAGAGGTAGGCTTGGTAGTTAAGTCCAGCATTGCTAAAAATTGCCACATGGATCGCCGCCGCCTTTTTACCGATATGCAGGGACTATTATCAACTTTCCCGGACAGGAAATGTAAGGTATACTTGCTCCATGGA
>Ga0080013_1000771_pt1 | contig 44217 bp, 69 predicted proteins | sample ETNvirenome_6_85_FD_69236 | JGI IMG/M metagenome (GOLD analysis project Ga0080013, IMG submission 69236) | Marine viral communities from the Pacific Ocean - ETNP_6_85 (SPADES assembly) (version 2) | ecosystem: Environmental > Aquatic > Marine > Oceanic | place: Pacific Ocean | collected 2013-06-19 | reverse complement strand
TATTAAAATCGCCACCACCACGTTTAGAAACTTTTTTCCTTTTCTTTGCACCTATATCTAATTCTTTACCACCTTGTACTCTTTTTTTAGATAGTTTTAATCCCATAATGTTTCTCCTTAATCATAAAACGATGCAACGTATAAAGTTCCACCTTTGTATTTATTTATTATCTTGCCGCCTTTATTTGCTTTTATAGAACCAAGAAGAAAAGACTTAGGACGTTTTCTTTTGTGTGTTTTAGGTTTATTAAATCCTAGTTTTCTTATAGGTCTTTCTTTTGCTAAAGTGGGAATAGGTCGAGTTATTTTTTTGTCTTTAGAATAAGCAACCATTTATTAATTCCTAATCATATAAAGATGAAACAAGATCGTTACCTGACATAACTTTGCCACCACCCATACGTTTAACAACTTTACCACCCTGATTATATTTTTTAATAGGACCGCCCTTTTTCAAAGCTGCTCCTGTGTAACTAGGATCAATTTCTTTTCGTAGAACTTGTTTAGCTGCGTCGAATGTACGAGCAGTTCTGCTTTGTCCTGGAGTTAAGGGTTTTTGTGGTTTTGAAATATACGGCTCAACACGTTCTTTTGATAAAGGTTTACGTCCGCTTTGTGTTCTCGCTCCTGCTTTCAAAAGTGCATCAGTATTTTTCTGTGCTTGTGTTTTTGTAGGAGCTTCCTTAGCTTCTTGTGCAATTTTCTTTTGTTGTCCTGATGTTAAATTTTTAATTTTATTGCCTAATGACTTAGCAAAAGCAGGGCCATGTTTAGTTGCAGTCTGTATTAAAAAAGGTATAGCAACAGGAGCAATAAGAGCAGCAGCAGCAGTACTAATACCTATCTGACCTGTAAGTTTTTGCTCTGGCGTCATAGAGGTATCTGCTTTTGTTTTAGCTTCTTGTCTAGCTCTACGTGCTGCTCGACTTTTTTCCCTTGTTCCTAAAATATCTTCAGGCTTTTTACTTTTAGTAGTAGATTTAACAGGGCTAGAATCAGGACGTTGACTTGAACCGACATAGTTTTTAGATTTAGGTTTAGGTGAATCTAATTTATTTTGACCCATAGTACGGTTCACCTCTTTTGATATTTTTTTTACATCAGCAGGAGTCTTTTCTTTCTTTTGTTGATTTAAATATTTTCTTAAAGACTGTGCGCCAAAACTTTTAAATCCTGCTTTTTTCATATCTTCTTTAGTTACAGCAGCTTTTCGTTTTCCATCTTTTCCTATAAAATAGCTTTTGCCTTGTTTACGAGCTTCAGCTATACTCTTTGGTTCAGCCATGACTAGTCCTCCTCTTTCATAAGGTCTTTATCAGAAGAGGCTACGACACTTGGTCCTTTTCTGGCTGCACCAAATCCTTGTCCTGTAGGACGCCCTACAATTTCATTCAAATCTGGATCAAGATTGGGAAGCTTACGTGCTGCTGCACCTGCTACAAAATCTTTCATGGCTTTCTCCTTTTACCTTTAGATGCTAACTTTTTTAATTTTTTAGTTAAACTTTGTTTAGGTTTAGAAACTTGTTTTGAAACTTTACTTCTACCAATAGCCATTAAGTTGAACCCATAATAACAGTATCAGGACCACCAGCAGGACTTGCTGCTTGTGCCATATCATCTTGTCGGGTACGACGAGCTTGGTTTCTAAGTTGGTTAATTGCATTTTGATATTGACCTTCCCATATTTGAAGATCATTCCAACTTTTCATATACATAGTAGCTTCAATCATACAACCATAGAATAAAGCATTATAACAAAACTCGCTAAAATAATTAGAAGTTGTTACGCTAGTTCCAGTTGCAGAAGCTAAACCTAAAGGTCTACGAACATATTGTACTTCTATATCAACTGCTGATGCAGGAGTAGGTACAATATAAATCTCTGTGTTTGTTTTACGTGAGTAATATCTAGGATCACCTACAGATGCACTTGCATGTGGCCAATAATCTATTGCATACTCATAAGTTCTCGGTAATAGATTAGTTCTGTTGGATGAAGCACTGGATATTACATTGACATTCCTGACAATCTTTGCATCAACAGGAAGAGATACAATAGGATTTCCTATTGAACAAGATACAGTAGCAAAAAAATCTAGACCAAAATCGTCTAGATCATTTGTAAGCCTGTTCTCTACTTTCTCTATAAAAAAAGGAATTTGATTTGAAAACTCTGTTGAATCGTTTTCAGTTGTATTAATCAAATCATTTTTTAAAAATGAAAAATTAGGCATTTGATTAGCCTACTATCAATGTCAAAGCAGCACCATCAGCAGGAACAGAAACACTTACACTTCCCACCATTGGAACTCCCATATCTCCAATATAAATATCTGCACTTTCATTTGCTGCTACAAAAAACTTGAGAACTCCTGATGTTGCTCCCTTGATATCAAAGGAACCTGCAACAGTACTATGAGCATGGACCGCAATAATACGAGTTTTCGCTGCTGTGGAAATAACTCCAGCACCTGCCTGAAAAAGTGAATTGTAATTATTTGCCATATTTATCTCCTAAAGTAAAGTCAGGGAGAAAATTAATTCCCCCTGACTTTTAGCATTACGATCCTTGCGAACCGAACCATCCACGCCAATCAGACACACCAAACGCATAACGCTCGCGTGCCTTAAAGCGAAGATTACCTGTGTCAAAATCAGGTTCCATCTTTGTTTGAAGAGGAGTCCTAACAAACATCTTGGTGCCATTCGGAACATCCGTTTTAATGAACCAAGAAGTCGTATCGGTAAACCGACGATTGACATAAAAACCATCAGGCAACATACCCATATGGCGCGTTGCATTGATAGCATTGGTATTTGGATTCGCAGCAGCAGCACTAACTTGCGTAGTACCTGGGCTACTGAGAACTCGATCCGCAATCGCCCATGAATCTACAGGGATATGAAGTGAAACAGAACTGGCACCAATCAAGATACCACGATCATCTTCAATCTTCTGTACATTCGTCAAGGCAGTTTCCAGAGTAGACTCTGAAAGATCAGAAGCAGCAATTAGATTGGACTGATTACCTGCACTGATCGTTGGATGAGTCGAAGCAAAGAATGCTACACCATCGCCAATGGTATCAGAGAAACCATTATTGAATAGATTAGCAGCTTTAACCTGCTTCGTATTTGCCATTGCCCTAGCAAGACCCTTGGCACGTAGCTTTGCAAACGTGTCGTACAGGTTATCTTCCATAGCCTCTTCCGTAACGGCAAAGGCAAGGGCGACGGTTTCCATCGTATAACGAGCAGTATAACTTTCCTGCGCGTCATCATAAGCAACGGAAGCACCTTCACCCTTGGTTGGGGCAGTTCCGAAACCCGTAAATAGAACTTCTTCCTCAAATGCCCGATCAGAGTTTTCGATATCATAAAGAGCTTCATGCTCATTATTAACATCGCCATACTCAAGACCGAAAACAGCATTAAGACCAGGAAGGAGTTCTTTAGCAATACTTGAACGATTAATAGCCATGATACACCTTCCTTATTAAGCCGATGATGCGGTAGCAGTAACGTACCGATCTCTGTGAGTGTTAAGCCAAACTTCCACAATTGGGAAAGCATCGCTATCCTTCTCATCAGGAAGTTCTGCGCGCTTAACAACTCGCGCAGCTAATTCAGTTTCTGCGCCAGTAGCAGCCAAGAGATAATAACTGGACTGACCAGTTGTCGTATCTCCCGAACTTGCCGTCGAGCTAACAGTAACATTGTAGTTTTTAGTTACATTAAGTTCTCCAACAGAAAGCGAGAGAGAAGCTTGAATGTAATAAATCTGATCAGGATCAGTGATAACATGGAATTTCAAATCCGTTACGCACGTTCCTCCAGTCCAATGCCGACGAAACTTCTGTTCGCCATCTTCTACATACTGACAACCAGCAAACACACCAGATGGTTTGAGAGTGGCTGCAATAAAGGGTTGAATCGTAGCAAGGTTGGCTCCTGGCATAACAACCAGATCACCAGTAAAAAGATTATTGCTACAAAGACCACCAGAAGTAATCGGCAGTACGTCTACACCTTCAGAGTTATAGTTACTACCTTTTTTTCGGACAGGAATGAACCCACGAAATGCTTTAGTTGTACTCATTTCTAGTTCCTCCTAGTTGTAGAGAGGATTAATCCTGAAAATTAGGGGTACGTCCTCTCATAGTGGTTGATTTACTACTATTAGAAACAGGCAGATTACGAAGACGAGCATCTGAATTATTATAAAGCTGTGCGTTTACAGCATCCATCATATCATTTGCTTTCTTCTGGTAAAATGCTTGTCGTGCTTCTACTTGGTTAGTAGGCTTTTTAGCCAAGGCTACATCTCCACGACAGACTGTACCCAAGTATCTGCCTTCATCCCTCACGTAGGATGTCGATGCCATTTCAGGAACTTCTCCAGGTTCAACAAAAGTCCATCCTTCTTGCTCGCGCTTTCCAACATTCATAATGTCTTCCTGCCCTTGCAAAGAAATCCTGATCCATCGAAGGGATAAACCTTCGTTTTGAAATCTTTGTTGTACCGCATCTGGTATTGACAAAGCATCAGGTTCTTCAAAAACAAACTCTTCTTTTCTGGTATTAGTTTCTCTTAGAGTATCAGTACGTGATTGTTCGCGTGTCATTTCATGTCCTCCGCACTAAGTAATTTGTGTATATTCGCCGTCTGCTTCAGCAACTTTTAGCTTCTGAGCGGCATAAGTTTCAAGAGGTATATTCCATTTATTAGCAAGTTTGACATCCTCTGGAGTCAACTTTACTTTTCCTTTCGAGGAATTGGGAGCAGAGCGCGAACTGCTTCCCACCACTTGAGCAGGAGTTGACGTATCTTCCTGCACACGATTTTGATTTTGTTCCACACCCACTTGATTGGCTTTAAACTTATGTGGAAAAGCTTCTGCAAGCCGCCGATCAATCTCTTGATAAAATCCTTCATCATTAGTATCATATCCTTCTGCTTTAAGTTCTTGATCTATTGTTAAAGCTGAAACAGTTAAAATTTTATCTTTACCAAACCAGTTATTATTTGCTGCCCACTCTTCTGCTCTGGGATCAGGTTGCGCCCTGGCGGGAGCCTGTTGTACTGGTTGTTGAACTTGTTGAGTTTGTTCAGCAACTTCTTCCATTTGTGCTTTAGTAATATTTAAATGTTTTAAATCTACTTGAGCTTCGTTAAGCATTTCTTGTGCTTGTAGAAGCTTTTCTTTTTCACCACCTTCAAATGCTTCCATATAAGCATTACGGGCTAAAGAAACTTTATCGTTTAATTGTTTTTCGGAAGCATCTAAATTAAGTTTACTTACCTCATTAAAAGATTCTTGACGGTGTTGTAAATTATGTGCTAGTGCTTCGTTCTGAGCAAGTAATTGTGAAATTTGTTCATCACGTTCTTTACGTTGACGAACTAATTGCCTAATTCTTTTTTCTGCTCCTTTAGTTTTAATACCATCTAATTCTTCAGGTCGTTCTTCTTTTTCTGGAGAAGCGGCTTCTTGAGAAGTTTCTTCCTCTATTTCATAAGTTACTTCTTCATTTTCAGGGACATCTACTTCTTCCCAGGTTTCATTATCATTATTCATATTTTACTCCGTTGTTTACGAAACAAACGTGTTTACGTTATATACTATTATACCACATTTTTTAGTAAATTTCAAGTCACATTGCAAAACTAGTTAAATTAAATGTAGGATCGAGATATGCAGGATTCTCTACCTTCATCATGACTTGATCATCAAACATTAAAATTAGTCTGACACTTTTATAAAATAACTTTGTACCTGTGTGTTTACCATAACAGATATAATCACCTTCTTCACACCAAGGACCAAATGGAAATTTATCTTGATCTTTATATGCCATATCTCCTAGAGCTAGTACACGCCCGACTGTGGTTAGATATGCCATATCATCCTTTGTAGAATCTGGTAAAATAATACCTCCTTTGGTTTTTGTTTTAATTGATATAGGTCTTACAAGAACATGAAATCCTGGAAGTTCTGGTAATATATCTGGATCAGGATGTTCATCTTCATCTGTAGTCCAAAGATTATTTTTTACTGCATTTCCTAAATGTGCCTGTTGCATCTCACTCCTCTTCTATATAAAGTTGTTTCTGTACAATATCTCTCAGGTTTTGTTTTGCCCATTCAACTCCTGCTATATAACCTACTACTTGTTTATAAGAAGCATAATCAGTAGGATTTCCTTGAGCTAGACTAATCTTTTGATTTTCTATTTCTTCTTGATATACTTGAGCTATTGTTTCAAATATATCCATTAAACATATTTAATTTTACTAGGCTTTGGCATTTCCCAATATTTTGAATCAAAATTATTTAGTTTAAAACGCATAGCACGTTTTCCAACTACATTATCTTTTTCAAAATCACCATAGGATTTATCTCGATCTACAACATGAGTGGGCTTCCCATTGGTAATTCCTTTTGTATCATTGGGATAATGTATTTTTCCGTAATTAGGCATTAGGTATCTCCTTTAATAAGTTTAAAATCATTTCCACTGCTTTCATCTCAGTTTTACTTTTTGTATTAGCTTGATCTTTAACTAAATCTGTCATGGTTTTTTGTTCTTGTCCTGTTAATTTCATCTGCTCAGTTAAAAGTTTTATTAACAGTTCCATACCTTTAATAGATTCTTTGCTTTCTCTATCAGATTCAGATTTCTCGTCTTTCATTGCCAGAGTAATACCAGACTTGGTAGCTTCCATAATCTGTTTACTTTCTTCAAGGTCTAGTTTCTTATTTTCTAAAGCAGCTTCTGTTGTATTAACAGCTATATCCATTTGTATTTTTTGTTTCTCAAGTTCTACTTTAGCCTGTTCTAGAGCAACCATTTGTTGTTCAGGCGATTGTACCATACCCATTGCTTGATTTGCATTCTGAACTTGTTTAGCTGCTTCCATCAAAGCTAGTTCAATAACTTGTGGCTTTTGTGCAGACTCTGGAGCAACAGTACCAAGTTCTTGTTGAGCAAGACCATTAACCTGTTCTTGATATTTCATTACAGAATGTTCTTGAATATTTGCTTGTAGAACAGGCTGTACCCTTTGCATAATTGGATTAGCTCCGTTCATAGGGTCTTGAAGATAAGCCATCTTTACTTGAATATGAGCATCATGATTTTGTCCTGGGAAGGCTGCAATCGGAATACCTTTAACTGCTGCCATAATATCAGATACAGGATCAAGAGCTTGTGGTTCTGGTTTAGGTGGAAGTATCTCATCTAGATTAGGCATATTGGCTGCACTAAGAATAGTTCTGTTTAAAGCCTCTGTATTAAACATTCCTGGAGGAGACTGTTGTGCCATTTGTAATGCCATATTAGCCAGCATCATACGATGAGCATTAGAAGGAATATTAGGATCGCTTACAGGAATAACATCAATCTTTCCATCAAAATCTGTTTGATAAATACTACGTTCTGCTAGAGGAACCTCATAAGGATATTCTTGTGGCAAATAGTCTTTATCAATACTTGCCAAGATTTTAAATTCATCTCGCTGAGATTTATGAAGTCGTTTATGAATAGCTGTAAAGAACTTACTGGATGCTTCTAGTAATGCCATTGTAGTTCCCACAGGTCCATAGGAGGCAGCATCTGAAACAATTTGTTCAGTGCTGTCTGCAAACTTCTGACCAGCAGCAGTTACAAACTGGAGCATTTGGTAGAGCGTCGAGGAAGGCTCTTTGTAAGGGAGAGATATAATCGCCTTATTCAAATCAATACCAGTTGCTTCAACCTCCTTGAACTCTCCTGGAGCTATAGGCTCGTTATTGCCTACCATACGCACACCTTTAGCCTTAAAGCCACCTGGGAGATTCGCAAATTGACCTGCGTCTATCAATGCTCGCATTGCAGCAGTAGCACTCATAGTCAGATTACCAAGAAAATGCATCAGTCCTAAACCATAGAACCCAAATCCTGGAACAAAACGATAGTGTACAAAGTGTACTTTCTTTTGTTTTGTAGGATCATCCTTGGCATAATTACGTCGAATACTAAGAATTTGTTTAGATTGTTCTTCTATTGTAACAATATACGGAAGAGACTCACCATCTTCTGATTGAGGATCATCTATATCAAGATAACAATGTTGTTCTAGAAGAACATATTGAGGATCAGAATCACCAGAAGGAGACAATCCTATAATTGTATCCATCTTTTCTGCGAATGATGTTGGATTAATCATACCTGCTTCAGGTAAATCAATATCTGAATACATCTCTGCTTTTATTTCTCGATAAAGATCAACAGGACTTTTATATATCACATGAGTATAACGGTCTGCATTCCTTAGATTAGATGCATTATAGGAAACATAAAACTGATCAATAGGAATAAACTCAGATACAGGACGTTTAAAAGAAGCATCATAATATATTTTCTTAAACGAAGAACCTATTAAGGGTAGATGAAAAAGCATTCTTTCAAATTCATCAAAGTATTCTGGCATTTGCTCTGTAAGCTGATAGTTCATAAAGTTCTGAACTCTCATGGCTTGGTTTTCTTTTTCCAGAGTATGCTTACCTAGTATCTGTGCCTTGACAGGACCATTAGGAGGAAACAACTCCTGTGATGCTTTTGATTGAAACTTAACTGCTGATTCAATTAAGAGAGGATGTACTGCTGTACAGGCACCTTCAAAAGGTTCAGATGCTTCTTCAATCTTTAATCCCAGTAAATCAAATCCTCTTTCAAACATAGACTCCCATTCATGACGGGAAGATTTATCAGATTCATAATTATCATAAAGAGTTCGCCCTATATCTTGAAGTGAATCTTCTTCTAGATCGTCTCTTAAATTACGATACCATTCCCCTACAGATTCTTCTGCTCCCATCTCAATAGTATTTTCTTCCATGAAATCTACAAGAACTCCACCATCATCATCAAGTTCAAAGGTGGCTTTAGATTCATCTACATTGGGCATAGGAACAACATTATCCTGCATCGGATTTATTTGTTCAAAAGGATTTTGCTCAACTGCCATTTTAATAGGTATCCTTAAATTTTAAATGTATATGGTTCAATAGGTCTTTTTGATATTTACGCCATTTACCTTTACACATTTTTGAAATTGTGCAATTGCATTTATTTTTGAGGCATCTATAATCTCGATACTTAGGACGTACCAGATCATGATTAACCTTATCAGCAAAGTTCCACATTGTCAGACTTATCATTGCATTCACATGAGTCACAATCGCATGAGTCACATTCACATGATTCACACTTATTTTTTTTACATTCAGTCATTTAACATATAAATCCCATTGTCATCTTATCTATATGATATAGATAATAACTTTGCAGTAATGTGTTTAAAAATTCTATCATTTAAGTAACGCTTTCCATAATCTTGTCATAATACCTGGAGGTTCTGTGTGTTCTTCATATTTGTATGGTCCAGCATATAAAGAAGGCATCTTATCTCTAATAAACTTTGCTGTTTGCTTATCTTTTTGTAATTTTGGTTCATAGCGTTTTCGCCAATATTGACCTATCTCATCAGGAGAAAGAGCAACTTCTTGTTTTTCAGCTATATATTCATGTTGTTCGTCTTCTCCTACATTACGTAAAGTAGGTGTATTTCTAAAACCTCTGTGCATTAATTCGTGTATTATGGTATCTATTAAACCTTCTCTATGAGAAGTTGGTTCTGGTGGTTTCCTTTTTATCCGATCTAGTGTTCTTGATTTATTGTATCGTGTTGTAGGATTAACATTTATATATGTTGTATCTGGTTGATATGCCATGCTTAAATCTTTAGGATGTCTCCAATGTACATAACCTTCTGGAGTTCTTATAGCAACATATCCTTTTTTTGGTATTTCGTCACCACGCCGATATCTTATAGGAACTCCTAAAGAGCTTGTTATATACTTTCCAGCGTAGTATGAGGGTCCGCGATCTTCTAATACAATAGGTAATGGCTTTCTTCCTCTTGATTTTAATTCGCCATCTTCAAGTAAACCATATAAACCTAGTTTAGCAAGAGGATTCTTTCGCATATAAGGATGTTCATAAATATCCGAAATAAGCTCTGTATCTCCAAGTTCTTCAATATCATCCATTTTAGACCTGGGTCTAGGTTTAGGTCTTGGAGCAAGCTTTCTTTTTGATTTTCTTTTTGCCATATCCTTTTGTATCCATTAAAAATTTTACCATACTCTATTATACCATTAAACTCTCCAATATGCAACCCTCTTCTCAACTATTTCTTCTTCCCAGTCTGGATCGTCAGGATGTGTTACATGCCAGGATTCCTTGAGATAATGAATTGCCATTACCAGGGCATCTACCTGATCATCATGAGCAGCATGTGGAAATCTGGCAAGCTCTTCTATTAACTCATCTGCCCACTTTTTATTCTTGGGAATCCACACTCTACCTGCTTCCATGATAGGAGAGGCTGCATATGCTCTGGCTACCTTGTCTCTGTCAGGCATGTAATCCTTTACTGGTAAACCACTACGCCTCATATCCTGTATAAGAGATTGACCACTGGCTTTCTTTTCTATGATACATACATCTGGTCTATGTTTATTGTATAGCATCTGTGCTGTTCTTCGCAGTTCAGGATATTCAAACCTTCCTCTGACATTTCCCAAAAGAATCAGGTTAGGAGCAAAGTCTTCTATTCCCATTTCGTTCTGTTCATACAGAGAAAATATACCCCATGTCTGGATAACACTAAAATCAGCAGTAGTTCTGGTAGAGAACGCAGTATCATATGTTTGTATTATAAAATCACACACAGGAGGCTCATCATATTCCCATTCCTGTATCCATTTCTTTTTTATAAGTCCACCTTCTTCTGGAGTAGGGTCTTGCATATACAAAGAGTTCCAGTAACGAGAACCATTTGATGCTTTGATCTCTGCTTCATCTATTGCCAAGACTTCATTTGGTTTCCATTCTGGAAAATACGATCCTCCTACTGGAAGATCAAGAAGATCAGCAGCTTCCTCGTCCAACCATGCTGGTATCTTGACAACATCCCAAGGAAGAATATCGTATTCTGACATTTCTTCCTGTTGTTTTAAGAGCCAGCCACATAAATCATCAAAATGATACCTTGTATTAATAATTAGGATAGCACCATTAGGCATGATACGTGTTCTAAGACCAGCAGGATACCATTCTTTAACATATCTCCTACCTGCTTCTGAATATGAATCTTCTTCCGACATAACATCGTCAAGAATTGCTATGTGAGCGCCACGACCTGCAATTTGTGAACGTACACCAGCAGCATAATAGGTTCCATTCTGGTTTGTTTTCCATTTTCCTGCTGCCCTAACGTCACTTCGTAAGGTAACACCTCTGAATATGTCCTGAAATTGCTCTGTGGTAACAATATCCCTGACTGAGCGTCCAAAATCACTGGCTAATTGATCTGAGTGAGAGACTGTCATTATCTCATGTTCAGGATTCCTACCAATATACCAAGCAGGAAACAATTTAGAACATAAAACAGACTTAGAAGAACGAGGTGGTAAGAAAACCATTAGTCTTTTTATGTGACCATTCTCTAAATCATCTAATTTATTTGATATTACTTCTATATGTTTACCCATTCTCCAATCAGAAACAAGTGAAGGAGCCACTAGTCTAACAAAAGTAAGAAAATCATCTTGTGCTTCTGTGTATGTTCTAGCTTTTAATAGAGTTGATAAGTTAATATAGTTATCTATAGTATTATCTGTAGTTGATTCTAGTTCCATTGGTATCCTATAAGGTAAAAAGAAAAAAAATAAAAAGTACTATTAGTGTTAATAGTACTATTAAGGAACATTTTAGATTAGTATCTTTCTCTATATACTATTATACACGTTTTTGGTGCTGATGTCAACCCCTGTATTTTTGATATTTTTATTCTAGTGCATAATATATATATACGAGAGCAAGCGCGAGATTTTTGGGGCCACCCTCTAATTAATAATGACTCTTATAATCATTCTAAAATAACAGATACCTTACCGAATTCACCAGGATTTACTTGTCAAGCTTTAATTCTCAAGTATTCGTGGCGATTGCTCAAGTATTCGCTAAGTAAATCATCGTTTGTCTTTACTTATCTTTACTTTCTCTTTGTTTCCTGCCGTTTTTCTTATTATTTCCAAGCTCAAATGATGATTTTTTTCTATAATGATATCAATAAGTTACACCCTACTTTTAGAACCATTCTAAAATACTGCATAAGCTGTTGTTTTCGTTATACTTTTTATTTTTAGAATGAGCTGCGACAATCGTCATTTATGTTAAAACAGCCCAAAATTTGCCTGGTTTCCAGTTTAGAACCATTCTAATAATCCCTACATTATCCAATGATATCAATGACTTAACCCTGCGTCATTGTGTCGCATGTACTGTTCCCTCTTTATTAGTGTAAAAGCCGCCTCCAATACGTTCTTTTACATTGTGAATATTTGATTACCGCGAGGCCTTGGGAGCCAAGCGCCGCCCCCCTATGGCCTGCTCATGGCGAAAGTTTTTCGCAATGAGAAAAACTCTGGCGCAATTCAAACTTAGGAATTGTACAATGTACACGAACAATCTAGAAAATCGCGTTTATACCTTGTCCGCTATCGCTGAGCATATCTCGCACATGGAAGCGCACGCTTCGGATGTGAAAGAAGGTTTAGCTCTTACGGCGATTGCTGGAATTCTCGCCGACACATATTTGCGATTGGAGGATGCGCTTGAACAAGCGATTGAGGGCGCGACATCGGCGGCATTCCTTTCAGCCTATCGGAAAAACAATTCCGCAGACTGGAAAGAGCAAAAAGACGCCCTTGAACAAGCTAAGGTATCCAATGCGACTGTTAAACGAGTGCGTACAGTTTTGAAGGCTCCAAAATTTTGGAAGTTTTTGAGTGGTGTTGAAATACTCAAAATACCCGAAAATAGAACTACTCTAAATATTTTGGAAATGTTCGCCGCTCACGAATTGACGGCTAGCAAATTACAAGCGTTCGCACCGCGTCCTAGGGCAGATGGTCCCACAAAGCGATATAGTGATCTTATCGAAAATATTGTTAAGTTGGAAACGGCAAGCGATAAGGAAATTACCTTATTACGAAAACAGCATGAAACCATGTTAAAAGCAATTGAAGCCTTAGCTAAAAGATCAGAAGTAAAACAAGCGGCATAATCCAAAACCCCTAGCATGTGAAAGCGTGCTAGGGGTTTTTGCTATTTGCGATAATCAAATATTCACAAAGTTTTTCGCAATGGGAAAAAGTAGGAGGCATATGACATATACGCACCACAAAGTAGCGTATGACCTAAGCAAGTCGCATAGGTCTATCGTTGCCGATCGAAAGCGTGAGCCAATCACAGTTTGCGCTTCACTTAATGATGAGAAGCAGCAAGCCGTTGCTATTCTTTCAGGCAATCCAGTCATGGAAAGCAAGCGCCTGGAATTAAGCAACGGCGCGGCTGACGTGGACAGGCGTGGAGAACTGTATGCAAACACGCCTAACACCAGGAACCCGCGCCCATGTACGGGCAAATCGAGGGGCATTGCCTACAATAGAAAGGTGGCAAGCACGCCTCGTCGCGTGGTCATGGCTAAAGAAATGACCGCTGATAAATGGAATAAGATGACAGACAAGCAGAAAGCTAGGTTCTGTCGAAAGCAAGTGAGCAACATTAGAAGGAAGAAATAAATGTTTAAGGTAACTGACAAGGCAGGTAATACATACCAAGAAAACGTAGACGGTACCGTTACCATCACAGATGTAGACGGTAATGAACTACACCATGATATTCTGGATGCGTTCCAGATATGGTACGATAACCAAGCTGAGTAAAAGAAAGGAAGAAAGAAATGGAAACAATTATAGTGACGCGCCACAAGGCGCTAGTGTCTCTCCTCATTGAGGAGGGAATAGCATCAACAGAAACGCCTGTGTTGTCCCACGTTAAGGAAGAGGATGTGAGGGATAAGCACGTAATAGGCGTGCTTCCCATGCATCTGGCATCCGCCGCCGCTACCGTGACAGAGGTTCCGCTAAATATTCCACTGGAATTGCGCGGAAAAGAGCTAAACCTTGAGCAGGTCCGACAATTCGCGGCGGAGCCTGTTACGTACTCCGTCCGAAAGGCGGAGGATGTTAAGAAGTTTGCCTACAAGGTGGGCAATTCTGTCAGACTCGACAGCGACGTATTTGTGGCCAATGGAACGGAGGATGATATCCTCTGTTTCAACGGTCTTCCCGCACGTTGCGGGACGTAAGCCCAAAGAGAGGATGGAGTTTTTCGCAATGAGAAAAACTTGTCCTCTTTTTTCATGTGCAACCAGAAGGAAGAAAGAAATGTTCAAGACCATTAGAATTGAAGGCGTAACCACCGCATTCTTCAACACTAGAATTAGGGGAGAATTTCCTGACGGCTATTCGTTTTATGTTGGTAGCGATGATTGCCATATGGAGTTGCCAGAAGCGACGATTGATTTCGTCTTGTTAGACGAAGGTCCGCATGTTACTGGTGGTGGTGCGGTCGGCACTTTCGACATTACATTTCACAATGCGGACGATATCGCATTGAATATACTACAAGCACTGGAATGTCACGACATGCTGGATCAAATATCAGTTCTAGAAACAGATATTGGGTGCTATCCAAAAGGGATTACGCTTCCAACAAAGGTTTAACATGAAAGGAGAGGATGGAGTTTTTCGCATTGGGAAAAACTTGTTCTCTCTTTTCATGTGCAACCAGAGAAGGAAGAAGAACAATGGCTATGAAAACGAATGATATTAGGCGTTTCATAAATTCCCAAGACTACCTACTACGTCACATAAAGCCTAAAATTGTCGAGGAGTACAAAACTTACGTGTACTGCGTGGCAGATGACGGACTTGCATACGATGGTGACGATAAATTTCCTAAGACTTACCGTGAATGGTCGAACGAGCGGTACGAACTCGAAACCGAGTATCGTGAACAGCTAAAGGCGATGTTTGGCGTCAAACCCCACCCACAGTCATCGGAATGGTCAACAAAAGCGTTGAAGGAGGAAATACAAAGCCTATATGACTGGCAAAAGGCTAAGGAAAAAGTGCGATCTCTGCGTCGTCGTCTTCATCTGGATCACCTGGGACGGACAGGCTCGTACTCCTCGTCAACATCAGGGTTGAACCAGGAAAAGGAGTAAATCAATGACTGAATACGAAAGGCAAATCACCCTTGCCGCGTGGCGTTGGGTGTGCCGAGAAAGTTACGGCAATGAAGTGTCAACAGAGGTTATGGAAGATTCGGCAAGGGAAATTGCTGGCTACTTCGATCTACCATACATGTCTGTTTTGGAAGACCTACTAAAGGAACATGAGAGACTACAAATAGCTCATAGTGAAAACAAACGCAATATCCGCATTCGCGGGGACTTCCTGGATCATCAACGATTGATGCAACGTGACGCGCCGCCTGAACTTTTCGAGCGTTACAGAGGCTACGTGCGGGGCGTAGCAGATGACGAGTCTCCAAAATCTTTTAGAGAATGGTTGGAGAATTGATATAAAAGGAGATGTTAAATGACTGAATTTGAAATGCAGGTAAACCGACAAATTAAAATGTTTTATATCCAAACTGGACCAGTAACATTTTCCTGGGAGAACTTATCTCCTTGGACAAAGGCCCAATGGGCCAAAAAGTTTTGGGAGGAGATGCTATCATGAGTTTAGACTTTCGTGTTTTGAACTGGTTAGAAACAAGAATGAACGAACTTATTCAAGAAGGAGTACCTGAAGACAAGGCCGAAGAACAGGCATATGAAGAGCTTGAACCATGGGGTTAGTAGAAACTATACTAATCCTATACATACTATTAGCATACGTTTTAATAGTAACAATCAGACACATAAGGAGTAAGTAAGATGCAGAAGTATGACATTTCTAAAAGGTCGGATGGAAAATATGCTGTATGGCAAAACGTAAACACCTTTAATCACCAAACTAAAATGAAGAAAGGTAAAGAAGTTAAGATTATAACACATTGGAAAGTTTTTAAATGGTATCTTATCAATGTGTTTGGTACTCGAATGCAAGCAATAAACTTTATTAAGGAACAAACAAATGGCTAAGATCGAAAGAAGTCCTGCTACAGGAGGAAGTCACTTTATTTATGTAAGTGATACCCATATGGATGGGAAATGGATACCTATCCATCAAAAGAAAGACTTGCTAATGCTAATTAAATTAGCAAGCGAGTCATTACAAATGTTGGAGGAAAGAAATGACATGCAGGATGAGTAAGATGCCTTCTGACTACATGAAATGGAGGGATTATGCCCAAAAAAGGTGGGATGTAATGCCACCAGAATTTTGGATAGACCCTTTTAAAATGTATGAGAATGACCATCAATGGCACCTTAACAAGGAGAAAACTGATGTTTAACCATGAAGCTATTGACTTTCAAGTAGAGAAGTTCCCGTTGGTAGACGTACCCTCTGACATTGGAGTAGGATTGCGTCGAGTAGACACAGGGGAGACGCTTGCTATTGTAAGCCAGAAGTATCAACCAACACAGTATCTAGAAATTACAGATGCAGTCGAAAGCATTCTGTCACAGTCAGGATTAGATTTATCTAACGCAGAATTTCAAACGAATGTGTATGATAATGGATCAAAGCTAGAACTTGTTGCTAAGTTTCATGACCATCCTATGAATATAAATACAACTAGTAACGTAATGTCGGAAGGAGATGTCATCTGTCCTGAATTTAGATTTAGAACAAGTCATGATGGTTCACTATCTAATGTAGGTTATATAGGGTACTTTCGTAATCTTTGTTACAATACTTTAATATCAGGAGATGCTTTATCATATGTTTATGGAAAGCATACTAAGAATTTCTCTGTTCCTAAATTTGCTGCTAAAGCGAGGACTGCTGTAGAATATATAGCAGGAGATGGTATGGAGAAGATGCGTAAGTGGTATAATACACCTATCAAACGTGATACTGCTATTGATTTATTTACTGAGACGCTTGCCCATCGGCAGGATAATGTTAAGCGTGAGCAGGTAGCCAACAAAAAGAAACTATCTAATCTCATGAAGATATTTGATGAAGAGAACCGTTATCTGTTGGGTCAAGGCAGGTATGAAAAGTATGCCCAACGTAATGAAGGAACCTTATGGACTGCATACCAGGCAGCTACATACTGGTCGTCCCATCCAGAATATGGTGGAAAGGAAGGATCGAAAGCTCACACCACTAAGGTAACTAGAGAAGATCAAGTCAAGAAAATGTTGAACCATAAAATGTGGAAGGAACTTGAAGCATGTTAGTTACAATGACATCAATTGTGTCAGGTAAAACTACAACTAGGGATATAGATGTTGAACCTGAACAGGTAAAAGCATGGCAGAATGGAATGTTAATCCAAGATGCTATGCCTGAATTATCAGCGCCTGACAGAGAGTTTATTATGTCAGGCATAACCCAAGAGGAATGGAATGGAATTTTCCAGGACTCTTAAATTAGAAAGGAAACTACATGTCAGCGGAATCAAAGGTACTACGCGCTCTTAAAAAGCGTAATCGAGTCACTCGTAAAACTGCAATTGAGAATGGATGGGCAGAGAACTTGACTGCTACTATCTCTCGATTGCGTAAGATGGGACATGAAATTGTACCTATCATGGCACGTACACCTGAAGGCGAAACGTACACACGCTATCGCCTAGTGGCTTAGTCTACGGACCTGGACATGTCTTTAAACTGTCCATTTGTCACGGTTACAGATACGAAATTGACCCATTTATCGTATCTGTGAGAGTGCCAAAATGCTCGTAAGTAATTGAAATAATTGGACGAATAAAACCGTGACATTTCTTTGCACTATATAGAGATTAGTGTGCAATTTGTCACGGTTTTAGATACGAAACTTAATCTTTTGGAGAAGAACCATGTTTAACTTTATGAAGCTATGGAAGACTGAAGAAGAAAATAATGCGCTTGAAGTTACTCCTACTGTTACTTTAACTAGTACAGAAATTAGTAAGAAATATAATATAAATACAGGGGTTGTTACAAAAGCAAGGCAATCTCAGCGACTAAAACCTGTTGGTACTTTTCCTCATCCGATTCAAAGAAATGTCACTGCATATCTTTATGATCCTAAAGATGTGGAGAATTGGAGAGCATCTGTTAAATCTCAGAAAAAGAAAAAGAATAAAGTTAATAACTCTGTATATCCAGTAGGATCAGGATACAATACTTATCGAACAGAAGAAATTAATCAACTGATTGGCAAGCACATTCGTATTGGTCGTTGGACTTACTTTGAGGATTGTATTAAGATACATGCTGCTAGACAGATAGAAAATAATGAGATAAGCTGTACTTTAAGAAGCGCAATGAGAACTAACGCGCTTTATTGTTTACGTGTTATTGATGCAGAAAATAAGGAGTAAAGAAAATGAATATCATACATGTCAATGACAAGCCCTGGAATTATACAGTAATTCCTCAAGCAGTAAGTCAGAATGATGATCTTATTCATAACTTACGAACTATTCATCTGTTAGATGGGACAGTACATATACAAGAAGTTCGTTTACCTAATCAGATATTTCTTAGAGGAGGTATCTGTCATCAGTATGGAGTAAAGTATCAAGTTAAAGTTGATGAAATCAAATGTCCTACTTGTGGAACATTGCCTAAAAATATACGGAGATAGTTACTGGAGTTACAATGTAAAAGGAGTTAGTTTAATGGGCGAAAGTATAACATTTACTTGGTCTGATGTTCACGGTGAGGCACGACCATCACCAACAACAAAGAAAAGACTTGAAGAGTGGAAGTGTGAGGCTCACGATAAAAAGGCTCTTGAAAATTGTTATGGATGGAACATATACCACTTAGATTTTCTTTCAGATGTTATAGGTGAATTAACAACCATCTATGACGAGATGTTAAATAACCCTAAGGATACATGAGATGAAAGAATATCAAGTGAAAGTATACCGCACTGTTCAACAGAGTGCGACTGTCATGATTGAAAGTGACAGAGAACTAAACGCTTCTGAAATAGAATACATTCGTACAAAGGCAGAAGATGAAGCAGGTGAACTGTCTGATTACGATTGGAAGTATGAAGAAGTAGATGACAAACTAGATATTATTGTCTATGATGGTAATGAATATTATCTTACGTAAAGGATACATACTATGACAACGATTACAGAACTAAACGATCTAATTCGTTGGCGTGAAGACATAGGACAGTTCGCTATTGACCGTCCTATTAATGACACTAAGAACCATCAAGGATCATGTATACACAAGACAGAGTTTTGTAATATAACTTGTTACAATAACAAGCTATATAAACTCTATCCCAAGATGCATGATCGAGATGATAGAGTAGAAAGTATCTGGCAGAATCTTGATCCTCTTTCCATCAAACCTTTCCTTCAGCGTAAGCGTAAGCAGACTAAGCGAGTGCGCTTCATGACTAGAGGTGAGGCGTTTGCTACATGGTCAGATGTACTCAAGGTCAAAGCTATCCTGGAAGATAACCCAGATACTCAATGGTGGATACCTACTAGAGCATGGCGTAATCCTATCTTAAAGAAATTAATTGAAGAAATGATAGTGCCATTAAAGAATGCAGCAGTTAATGCTAGTGTTGATCCATCCAATACTAAAGATGATTGGCAAATGTTACGATCAGATAAATGGAATGTGATGTTCTATGGAGATGAAGACTTGACTATCGTTCCAGACTCTGATATAAAAATGTTCTTGTGTCCCAAGACACATAAGAAACTGAAAGGACATTGCGATGTTTGTAAAGCTGGATGCTTTAGTCCATCAACTTTACAACGTCAACAATTCGTACATCTCTCACAACATTAGGAGTATACAATGGCAAACTACAGAACAGGATTTATTCCTGAATTGTTTGGTGATATCAATGACTTAATAGATCAAGTCAACAATTTAAAAGCTACTGATTCTACTTTTCATATTGCTAAATCGTTAAGTGAATTGAAGATTAAAATCAGAGAAGAATTTATTGGATCATAGATTGCATATCATATTATTATGTGGTATAATATACAAATTAGAGGAGAGTGTAATGACTAAACGATTTAAGTTTCATGACCATGTTCAAATAGGATTGTCTATTGATACAGTATGTGGCGAATCATTAAACACTATTATTTTAAGGCATAGTGATGCAACTTCTATCACTGATGTATCAGTTAGGAACTGTAATAAAATATTAAACAGAGAGTTAGAGGAATGGGAACATGAGTACAATCAATACCTCGATTCCATTAAAGTATATAACTGATGGGAAACGTAGGGTAGAACGTATACACAAAGCTGGTATGCGTGATCCTTATTGGAAAGAAAGAAGGCAGCATCAAATTGTGTCTGATAAAAAGAAACAGGCCAGTAAAAGAAAGTGTAGACATAATGTTTATTATAGTACAGATTCATAATGGTGCTAAACCTTCTTGCCTAGAAAATTTACATCCATTACCTAATGCTTATGGGAATGCTGTAGAAACATTTAAAACAAAAGAGGAAGCACATAAATTATTAGAACTGCTATGGGATATTGATGTAGAAGAACAGCAAGAAAATAATATTCATGTTTGGAGGATGCACTAATGAATACTCTTATAGAATATTATTACTTTAATAATTTAACTGACATACTGATATATCTTATTGAAAAGATTGTTAAATCTTTAATATAGGAGATAGCTATGAACTTAATTAATGTCATTCATTTGTTACAAGAAACACAAACTAAGATTAAAATTGTTTATGATAATACTAAGAGTACACAAAATACAGCTTACATAAAAGCATTACAAACAGAAAGTATTAAAACTTTAGACAAACTAATAGAAGATTTAACGGCAATACAAAAAGAAAGAGTAGGATTGGAGATCGGAACATGGCGTACTTAAAGTATATAGTATTAACAATACTTATTCTATTTTCTTCTGCAGTTTATGCTGAAGAAAAGGATGAACTCAAATGTTTAGTTGAAGCTGTTTACCATGAAGCTAGATCAGAATCTTTTGTAGGACAGTTGGCAGTCGCAAATGTTATAATTGAGAGAACAACTTTACAACAGTATCCAGATACTATTTGTGAAGTTGTTCATGCAGGACACAGATGGAAAGATAACATAATTAAAAACAGATGTGCTTTTAGTTACTTCTGTGATGGTAAAAAAGAATGGAAAACTATTGATAAGAAAGCTTTAGATGAAGCATACACAGTATCTCATCTTGCCTTAGAAGGTGTTGCAGTAATGTCTACACTAGGAGCAACCCACTATCATGCCAGCTATGTGTTTCCTGATTGGTCTGCAAACATGCTTAGATTAGAACAAATAGGAACACATATTTTTTATCTTGACTAGAGCTTTAAAATATGATATCATTCGTTTTGAAATGAGGTAGACATGGGAAGAATGAAAGATTACTTATTTAATTTTGGTTTTATGAATCAATACGGAGAATACGACATGGGACAAACAGAAGATTTACTAAGAGAAAATATGATATTACAAAAAAATGTTAAAGATTTACAAGGACAACTTAATCAAGCACATCAAAGAATAAAACATTTAACAAGTAATGAATGGTCAAATCAAACACCTGATCAGTCTTCCTTACAGGAAGTTGTTAATCCTAAACAGATGGATTTAAAATTAAATGAATAAAGAAAAAGAACCCTGTCAAGTGTTTGATTTTGTTTCTATTAAAGAATCAATAGATGAAAAGAAAAATAATTATACTATCGAAATATCGGAGGAAGAATGGGAAGATTGTGTACATGTTTTATTTTTGTTTATGGCAGAGAATGGTTATGATCCCAATAAACAAGAAGATATTATAGAGTTTGTTAAAGATTATTTTCCTGACTTACCAACTAATGATAATGATAACGAGGAATAAAAGATGACTAAGAATTTATGGGAGAAAGAAGAACGTCAAGTATTTCGATCTCTTACAAGACAGTATAAGCAAGAAGGTTATGATGTTAAAGAAGCCAAGAAGTTAGCTAGAGAAGAAACAAATGAAATCATGAGTGATAAGATTGAGTTTGCTGAAACCTTATATGAACAGGCACTTGAAGATTTTGATTGATGAGTTAATAGATAAAATTATTTTACTTCGTTCTTTGAAGTACGATATTTCTTTTAAATATAATAAAAAGAAAGGAGGAATGCTTTGTGTTTATGACTCTGGTAAAGTGGTTTGGATATACCCTTACATATCTACGCCTACAAAGTCTTACGCTAGAAAAATACTTACTGATTATTTTGGTAACTCTATTATTAGGAATTAATTATGTCTGGTAAATGGTTAGAACGAGGAGAGTGTCCTGAATGTGGATCGAGTGATGCTAATGTAAGCCACTCTGATGGTTATTCACATTGTTTTTCTTGCAATACACACTTTAATGAAAAGGATGAACAAGTGGTAGTTCCTATGCAAAATAAGAGAGATGGTTTTTCTGTAGGAGAATTAAAAGGAATTGATGACAGAAAGATTAGTGCAACTACATGTAAAAAATATAATACATTTGTTAAAACATCAGGAGCAACTGTTACGCATCATATCTATCAGTATTATAATGATAAAGGAGAATTTACTGGTAATAAAGTTAAGCAAGTTGAAGGTAAAAAGTTTTGGTCTGAAGGTGACATTCAAAGTGCAGGATTGTTTGGACAAAATATATTTACACCTAGAGGAAAGTATGTAACTGTTTGTGAAGGTGAGTTAGATGCTATGTCCGCTTATGAATTACTAGGTTCTAAGTGGCCGTCAGTATCTGTAAAGTCTGGAGCGCAAGCTGCTCTACGTGATTGTAAAAAAGCTTTTGAATATCTTAATAGTTTTGATAATGTAGTTCTATGTTTTGATTCTGATAAACCTGGACGCGAAGCAGCAGAGAAGGTAGCTCAATTGTTTGAGCCTAACAAATGTCGTATCATTCATCTTGAATATAAAGATGCTAATGAATATCTCAAGATGAATAAACGCAAGAAGTTTACAGAAGAATGGTGGAATGCTAAACCATTTACACCAGCAGGTATTATTAATCTAGATTCTTTACAAGATTCTTTATATGATGAAGCTCATTTTGAGACTTGTCTTTATCCTTGGTCAGGTCTTAATGAAAAGACTTACGGAATGCGGACAGGAGAGCTAGTAACATTTACTAGCGGTGCTGGCATGGGTAAGTCTTCTATTATCAGAGAACTTATGTATCACTTGTTAAAGAATACAGAGGATAACATTGGTGTACTGGCTATGGAAGAAAGCATTCGCACAACAGCTTTCAATATCATGTCAGTAGAAGCTAATGCTAGATTATATATTAAAGAAATACGAGATCAGTTTGATAAGAAAGATTTAATTAAGTTTCAGAAAAATACTATTGGGACAGGAAGGTTCTTTGCCTTTGATCACTTTGGCTCGATAGGTAATGATGAAATCTTAAATCGTGTTAGGTTTATGGCAAAGGCATTAGAGTGTCGATGGATTGTGCTTGATCACTTATCTATCCTGGTATCAGGTCAGGAAGAATTTGGTGATGAGCGTAAGTCTATTGATGTTCTCATGACTAAGCTTCGTAGTCTGGTAGAAGAAACAGGATGTGGATTATTATTGGTATCCCATTTACGTAGACCCTCAGGTGATGTTGGTCATGAGAATGGAAAAGAAATTACCTTGTCACATCTGAGAGGAAGTGCTAGTATTGCACATCTAAGTGATAGTGTTATTGGTTTGGAAAGGAACCAGCAAGCAACAGATGAAGTTGAATCTAATACAACTGTTATTCGTATATTAAAGAACAGATATACAGGTGATACTGGTATTGCTAGTTATTTATTTTACGACAGAGAAACAGGAAGGCTTAATCAGATTGATAATCCTTTTGATGCTGATACAGAAACAGATGAGGAGACTCCTTTTTAATGTCTGATTGTATAGTAGATATCGAAACAGATGGATTAGATGCTACTAAGCTACACTGCATAGTAGCTAAAGACACAGAGACTAAAGAAGTATTTACTTGGCAAGAAGAGGAGTGTAAAAAGTTTCCTCTTTGGGCTAAAAAATATAATAAACTTATCATGCATAATGGAATTAACTTTGATGGTTTCTGGTTAAACAAATTATTAAATATGAATATACAGCTTAATCAAATTGAAGATACTCTTATTATGTCACAACTGTATAATCCTATACGACCTGAAGGACATTCATTAAAAGCATGGGGTGATAAACTACAAATGCCTAAAGGTGATGTTGAAAGCTTTGAATATTATTCACCTGAAATGCTTGAGTATTGTAAACAAGATACTAATATTACTTATAAATTGTATGATGTATTAAAAGAAGAAGGTAAAAGATTTTCTAATAAATCTAAACAACTAGAATATAAAGTACGTGCTATCATTGATCAGCAAGAACGTAATGGCTTTGCTTTTAATATAAGAAAAGGTCAGACGCTTTTAGCTACACTTGAAGATGAAGCAAATGAATTAATTGATACTGCACAAGAAATGGTTCCACCTACTAAGGTAGAATTAAAAACAAAAACTAAATACATTCCTTTTAATATTGGTTCTCGCCAACAGATTGCTACTGTTCTACAAGATAGAGGATGGGAACCAGAACTATATACAGAGAAAGGAAACATAATAGTTAATGATGAAGTTTTATCTAAGATTGACATGGACGAGGCTAGAATGTTCAGTCGCTATCTTTTATTACAGAAGCGTATAGCCCAGATTCGATCTTGGATAGAGAAGTGTGGGGATGAAGGCAGAGTTCATGGAAAAGTAATGACACTCAAAACAATCACAGGGAGAATGGCACATAACAATCCTAATATGGCGCAAGTGCCAGCTTCGTACTCTCCCTATGGTACTGAGTGTCGTGAGCTTTGGACCGTTAGTAATCCCCACACTCATAAGTTAGTAGGCACAGATGCTTCAGGTCTTGAACTACGTGTCTTAGCTTCTTATATGAAAGATCAAGCTTTCATTGATGAAGTTGTTAATGGTGATGTTCATACAGCAAACATGAAGATGGCTGGCTTAGAGGAACGATCACAAGCCAAGACATTTATTTATGCTTTAATGTATGGTGCAGGTCCAGCAAAGATTGGGTCTGTTGTTGGTGGGTCTGCTAAAGAAGGACAAGAACTTACTGATCGTTTCCTAAAGAACATGCCTAAACTACGTAACCTTCGTAATCAAGTTACAGAAGCTGCTGAATCAGGTTTAATTAAAGGACTTGATGGTAGACTACTACACATACGAAACTCATTCTCTGCTTTGAATACTCTTATTCAAGGTGCAGGTGCAGTCGTATGTAAACAATGGCTTGTACACATGATGGCTGAAGTGTATGCTTCAGGGCTTGATGTTAAATTAGTAGGGAGCATTCATGATGAATATCAGTTTGAAGTAGTTAATCAAGATGTTAAAAGATTTACAGAGATTACTAAATATGCTATGACTAAGACAGCAAAAACTTTAAACTTAAACTGTCCTTTGGATAGTGAACATAAGGTAGGAACCACATGGCTACAAACACACTAAGAAAGAGTGAGAGTTTTAAAATAGGAGAAAAAGCCGAAAGTATTTTTGAAAAGGTAGCAAAGAAAAAACAGTTTAAAGTATATAAAGCAAACAAACATCAAAATATAAACCAACATATTGATTTTTTTATTAGCTGTTATCATTTTAATTTTAGTGTAGATGTGAAAGCTAGAAAGAAAATTAGCAGAGGAGATTCAGAAGTTAATGATGCGTGGATTTGGATTGAGTTTAAAAATGTAAGAGGTAAACCTGGATGGTTATATGGTAAAGCAGATTACATAGCCTTTGAAAGAGAGTTTGATTTTTTATTAGTCAATAGGTACAAACTGATAGAGTTCTGTGAAGATAAGGTTGACTTAGAAAATATTGTACCTTCTACTCATCTAGCTGAGTATGCAGCGTATCAACGTAAAGGAAGAAAGGATTTAATTTCAAGAGTTTGTATAGATGATATAAATAAATTAGAAGGAAATATCATATTAGAAAAATAACTGTTGACACCTAATACTATTTCATGTATAATTCGTTTTGAAATCAGGCAGAAATATCTGCTAACACATAAGGAGAAAATACTATGGGTGTAATTAATGGTACGGCTTATTGGGCTTCGATCACCACACCAAACACCACCTTTAATGAAGATGGTGAATGGAAGATTGATGTAGGTAACCTTTCGGAGTCCACTATTGCAAACTTAGTTGCCGATGGTCTTGAGGATCGTATTAAAAATAAAGATGATGAGCGTGGAGACTTTATTAGCCTGAAGCGTCAAGTAAAGAATCGTCGTACAGGACAGGCTAATTCTGCTCCTGATGTATTGGATGCACAAAAGCGTCCAATGATTAATACCCTGGTAGGTAATGGGTCTGTTGTAAATGTTCTGTATCGTCCATATGATTGGACATATCAGAAGCGTAAGGGACGTTCTGCTTCTCTTGAGGCAGTTCAAGTTGTTGACCTTGTTCCTTATGGTGGCGCTGCATCAGATGCGTTTGATGTAGTTGATGAAGGCTTCTCCTCGATGGATGAGGAAACTATTCCTCTTTCATCCTAACTAGGGAGGGGGAACTCTGGGTAACTAGGGTTCCCCCTATTTTTTATGAAATCAATAGACACATTAGTGAATGATATTTATTCCTTGTTTGAATCTTCTGTTCCTGACATGTCAGATGAAGAGGTAGATAGTATTATTAGTAAGTTTGGAGACTCTGTAGTAGTACATCTTAAAAAGTTTATCTATGAAGAAGAGCGTCGAAGAGACTCTCTTAGACTATCTGCTATAGGTAAACCTGAACGTCAACAATGGTATTCTGCTTCACCTCATTCTAATGTTAAGGAAACAATAGAGCTTCAAGGAAAGGATAAGATTAAATTTTTATATGGTTATATTTTAGAAGAGTTGCTCCTTACTTTATCTTCCTTAGCAGGACATGAAGTTTCTGATGAGCAGAAGGAAGTTCAGATAGAAGGAATTAAAGGACATCAGGATGCTATTATTGATGATGTTCTTGTTGATTGTAAATCAGCATCAGGTAAAGGATTTGATAAGTTTAAAAATAATTATGTATCTGTTGATGATCCTTTTGGTTATATCGCACAGATATCTTCTTATGCAGAAGCTAATGGTTTAGATCAAGCTGCTTTCTTGGCTATCAATAAACAAACAGGAGAGATATGTTTATCTAAAGTTCACTCAATGGAAATGATTAATGCTAAAGAACGTGTTAAATATATTAAAGATGTGGTTAATCAATCTACTCCACCAGCTAAGTGCTATCCTGATGTTCCTGATGGTAAGTCTGGGAACCGCAAGCTGGATATTGGTTGCATATACTGTGATTATAAGCGTGATTGTTGGAAGGATGCTAATAATGGTCAAGGATTACGTGTGTTTGATTATGCAACAAACCCTCGGTATCTTACACAAGTTTCTAAGATACCTAACGTAGAAGAAATTCTGGATTGGTAATGCACTGGAAATTTTTAGGTAAACCTGACATTGAAAACAAGTTTGGATTTGTTTACATCATTACAAATAAAAAAACAGGCAAAGCTTATATAGGATGTAAACAATATTGGCATTATAAGAAAGGAAAAAAAGACAAACAATCCAATTGGAAAGTTTACAAAGGTTCTTCTAAATCATTAACAGAAGATATAAAAAAATTAGGTAAAAGAAATTTTAAATTTGAAATGCTGGCTGAGTATAAAAATAAAAGAAGCTTGAGATATTATGAATGTTATTATCAAATGAAATATAATGTGTTAGCTTCTGTATTAGAAGGAACAGATGAGCCAGCATTTTACAACAACTATGTAGGAGGTAAATGGTATAGACCAGTAGAAAGTTATGAATCAGAATTATAGAAACATTATTAATAATTTAACATCTATAACTAATGAATCTATCTTCACTGATACTCACAATAATGAGTATCATTCGTTATTTATGGGTGTTATTCTTAGAGCTTTGTTGGATGTTACTAAACCAGTAACTCTGCATGAACATACTCATATTAAGGTTGATAGGAATGCTGCTCGATCCTGGTTCTTTACTTGTTCTGGAGTAACATGTGAAAACTTTGAATATATTTGTGATATTGCTGGTATCAATCCAATAGCTATGAGAGCTATCGCTTATAAAACATTACAACGAGAGGATATTGATGACGTTAGAAAACAAATCAACTCTTTTTTTAACCAGTCCTCCATCTACTATGAAGGATGATGTAGTCAATAGTCCAAAGCATTATCGAATGCAGGGCGTTGAAGCAATAGATATTATGGAAATGTCTATGACTGAAGAAGAATTCCAAGGATATCTAAAAGGTAATATACTAAAATATTTAATTCGATATAAACATAAAAGCAAACCGAAAGAAGATTTGCAAAAAGCACAATGGTACATTGAGAAACTTATTAATAAAATATAGAGGAGAATACACTATGGAGCAGATAACTTTACCTACAAATTACCAATCGTTTATTCATATGTCACGCTATTCTAGATGGCTTGAAGATGAACAGCGTAGAGAAACCTGGGAAGAAACTATTGATAGGTATCTTTCATTTATGGTAGATCATTTGAAAAATAATTATTCTTATGATTTATTTGGTAAAGAGTTATCTGAAATACGAAATGGTATGTTACGTCTAGAAGTACTTGGATCAATGAGAGCATTAATGACTGCTGGTCCTGCATTAAATCGAGAGAATATTGCAGGATATAATTGTTCCTATCTTCCTATAGATTCTCCTCGATCTTTTGATGAATGTCTTTATATTCTTATGAATGGTACAGGTGTAGGGTTCTCAGTTGAACGTCAGTATATTACTAAACTACCTACAATTCTTGATCAACCTTTTGAACAAACAGATGATGTTATTTCAGTAGCAGATTCTAAAGAAGGATGGGCTAGAGGATTACGCGATCTGATATCATTGTTGTATACAAATAGAATACCTAAGATTGATACTAGTAAAGTACGTCTTGCTGGAGAACGATTAAAAATATTTGGAGGTCGTGCTTCTGGTCCTAAACCTTTAGAAGAATTGTTTGATTTTACTATTCAAACTTTTAAGAAAGCTCAAGGTCGTAAGCTTACATCTATTGAATGTCATGATATTATGTGTAAGATTGGTCAGGTTGTTGTAGTAGGTGGAGTCAGAAGATCTGCTTTGATATCTTTATCTAATTTAACAGATGAACGAATGCGGATGGCAAAGAGTGGTGATTGGTGGGTAGATAATCAACAACGTGCCTTGGCTAACAATTCTGTTTGTTATACAGAAAAGCCTGACATGGGTATCTTTATGCGAGAATGGTTATCTTTATATGAAAGTAAGAGTGGAGAGCGAGGTATTTTTAATCGAGTATCTGCTCAAGATAAAGCAGGGTCTAATAGTAGACGCGATGGCAGCGTTGATTTTGGAACTAATCCTTGTTGCGAAATCATTCTTAGACCGTATCAATTTTGTAATCTATCTGAAGTTATATGTAGAGCAGATGATACGATTGATACTTTAAAAAATAAAATTAAGTTAGCAACAATTCTTGGAACTTTTCAAGCTACTCTTACTAACTTTGGTTACATTCGTAAGCGTTGGAAAACTACTACAGAAGATGAACGTCTGCTAGGTGTATCACTGACAGGGATCATGGACTGCCCTGCTGTGTACAATGCAACACCAGAAGCACTACAGCAGTTGAGAGATGTAGCTGTTAAGACTAATAAGAAACTGGCAGAGAAGATAGGTATTAAACAAAGTGCTGCTGTTACTTGTGTTAAACCTTCTGGTACTGTGTCTCAGCTTGTTGATGCTGCTTCTGGTATACATGCTAGGCATAATCCATTCTTTATTAGAACAGTTAGAGGAGATAATAAAGACCCTTTAACAATGTTTATGAGAGACAAAGGCATTCCTTCTGAGCCAGATTTTACAGCACCTGATAGCGTAACTGTCTTTTCTTTTCCAATGAAAAGTCCAACCAATGCAATATGTCGTAATGATATGTCAGCAATTGAACAACTTGAGTTATGGTTAAAGATTGCTGATAATTATTGTGAACATAAGCCATCTGTTACAATATCAGTTAAAGAACATGAGTGGTTACAAGTAGGTTCTTGGTGTTGGGATCATTTTAATTCTCTTTCTGGAATTTCATTCTTACCTTTTTCTGATCATTCTTATCAGCAAGCTCCCTACCAAGATATTGATGAACAAAACTATAGAATGTTTTTAAAAGACATGCCACCTTTTATAGATTGGACTGAATTACAAGAGTATGAAAAAGGAGATACTACTACTGGATCACAAGAACTTTCTTGTTCAGGTGGTATGTGTGAGGTAGTAGATATTGGAGGATAAAAGTATGTATATGATAGTTATTCTAATGTTTCTTTTGGACCCCGCTGCGGATGATGCTTTGAAGGTAAAGTTTAAGGATGGCAAAGTTCTGGAGTTTAAAAAGATAGAGCAATGTTATGAACACATATATAGTAATTTTGCAGAACTCAGAGCATTTGCACATTCTCAGTTTGGTCCTGCAACCCCTATTAAAAGTATCAATTGTTTTAAAAAAAATGTCGGATCATAAGATGTATTGGGTGTTGATTAATGATCTTAAAACATATCGAGAAGTTGTACCTAAAAAAGATGAACATATATTGGAAGCTATTGATTTATTGTTACGTTATTTACATGGTGATGTGGATGAACCTGTAGAAGAATTTCCTGATTCAGGTTTTACCGATGACTTTGGAGTTCATATGGAATAATATAAAGAGGAGTAAATAATATTATAACAAAAAAAATACCTCCTGAGAAGACTGCTGAGTAGGGTTAAAGACATGCTTGGCTACCCACCCACCAGAAATATACTAAATCTTTTGAGCGAGCTTCCTAGATAGGATAGCGTTGATTTAAAGATTTTTATTGACATTTGATGTAGAATATGTTATAATTCTTCTAAGGTAGAGAATGCAAAACTGGTTCTCTATCTTTCTTGCTAACGAAAGGAGAACATTATGAATAAGATACTTCCAAATTATCCTTCCCATGTGTGGAATAGTTTTTTTGAACAGTCAATTGGTTTTGATAAGCTACTACGAAACATCGAACATAGTCATTCTGCTATTGTAAACAATCACGGGTATCCTCCTTATAATATTATTAAGAATGGAGATGCATCTTATAAAATTTTATTGGCCTTGGCAGGGTTTAAAGCAGACGATATCCATGTTAGTTTAAGTGATAATATTCTAACCATTAAAGGTGCAGATGATTCTCAAGATGTAGAAAATTATATAGTAAAAGGAATTGCTTCCCGTAAATTTGAAAAAACATTTTCTCTAAATGAATATGCTGTAGTTGAAAACGTCTCACTTAAAAATGGTATCTTAGATATTACAATTAATATTGTTTTACCTGAAGAAAAACAACCACAGATATTTAAAGTAGAGGAATAATTATGAATCAAACTTATAATATTTATATAGGATATGATCCAAAAGAAAAGGTTGCATATGAAATTCTTAAATGGAATTTAAAAAGGATTGCAAAAAATCCACTGAATGTATATCCACTTAAAAAAAATACACTAGAAAAAATAGGTTTATACAATAGAGAATATACAGAAGAGAATGGACAGAAGATTGATAAGATTGATGGTAAACCATTCTCCTCTGACTTTTCTTTCACACGGTTTTTAGTTCCTGCCTTGAGCATGTATCAAGGATGGGCTTTATATATGGACTGTGACATGTATCCAAGGAGTGATATCTGTGAATTGTTTGAAGAATACAACGATCCTTTTCATGCTGTTTATTGTGTTAAGCATGAGTATACGCCCAAAGATAATACAAAGATGGATAACCAAAAACAGGAGCAGTATTACCGAAAGAATTGGTCGAGTCTCATGCTGTTCAATTGTGAACACCCTCAAAATCAAATGCTTACTCCGCATGTGGTAAACACACAGACAGGACAATACTTGCATAAGTTTGGATGGTTGCCTGATAAGCCAGCAGATATAGGTTCAATTCATGAAGAATGGAATTGGCTTGATGGGCATTCACCTGAAGAACTAGAACCTAAGAATGTTCACTTTACAACAGGTGGACCCTGGTTTTATAATTGGAAATGTAAAAGAGAAATGGATGGGAAGTATGCAGCAGAGTGGAACAATGATGCTAGTTATCTTCAAACAATAGGTGTACTCGAAAAAGATGTACATAAATATTTTTTATAAGGAATAATAATACACATGACCAACCTTAATTTTGTAACTTCTTTTAATGAAAATTTATTTGTCGATACTTCATATAAATTTTTAGAATCAGTCTTAGATAAATGGGAACCTAAAATTAATCTTACATGTTATACACATGATCTTGATTTAAAAAATTATATAGTGCCTGATGTTAAACACATTGACTTTAAGTCTCTTCATGATGTGTCAGATTATGAAACATTTCATAAAACTTTTAGTAAACATAATGGTACTGAAGGAAAGACAGTAGATTATAATTGGAAGCTAGATGCATTACGTTGGTCACATAAAGTATTTGCCCTAACGGAATCTGCATTTGATCTAATAGCTAAACATGATATGTTACCAGCAACAACAAGTCTTGGTTGGCTTATCTGGATTGATGCAGATTCCTATACATTAAAACGTATGACAACTAAAGATGTATTAGCTCTTCTTCCAGAAGGTGCTGATATTGTTTGCCTTGAACGCTCTGATCAAGAGTATCATGAAGGAGCATTCATGGCTTTTAATCTTAATAGCAAAGCTACTCAAGATTTACTAGGTGATTTACGAGGAGCATATATTTCAGGTGAAGTATTTAATTATCGAGAGTGGCATGACTCTTTTATTTTTACTAGACTCCTTACAATTTATAAGGCACATGGTTTAAAAGTTCTTAATCTAGGAATGAATGCTAATACAGAAAATTTTTCTGCCTTTGAACAATCTCCTTTATCTTCTATGTTTTTACATTTCCAAGGAGCAGATGCTTCTTCTCTAAAAAATATTAGAGATGAGAAAGGTGAACGTTTTATTTCTTTATCAGATGATACTACACATGATATACTTCCTAGTCGGTATACACTTTTGTCTGATGTTATGAAACATTACAAGCCTGAAAAAACTATTTTAGAAACAGGAACCTGGAATGGTGGTCGCGCTATTCAAATGGCTATGACTATGTTTGAACATACAGATACCGTTCATTATATTGGCTATGATTTATTTGAAGAAGCAACTCCAGAAACTGATGAAGAAGAATTTAATGTTAAAGCTCATAATAAAATGAGTGCAGTCGAAATAAGGTTTACTGATTTTGCTAACATTATGTTAAAACGTAAATCTAAATATTTTACTTTTGAATTATTTAAAGGTAATACACGTAATACATTAACTAAACAAGACGCTGACTTTGTATTACTCGGAGGAGGTAATAGTTTTGAAACTGTAAAGAATGAATATGAAAAATTAAAACACAATAAGGTTATTGTTTTTGATAATTATTATATGCAAGATAATACAGAACGAAATGTCATTGAAAAATATCAAGGTATAAACAAAGTATACGAGTCTATTCAAGAAACAAAAGTTAAAGAAGGTAAAGAAGATAAGGAAGGTTGGACTTCTTTTGATGATAAAGATACAGGAATAAGAAAACTTATTCTACCATCATCAGATGATGTAAGAGGTGGAGGCATTGCACATATATGCTTAATTCTAAATGATTCTGAATTACCAGAAGTACCTCGAAAGTTTAAACAAGTACCTATAATAGTTAATCCTAGAGATTGTGTATCAAAAGATTATATTAGAGACAATATTAAATCTAATCTTAAAATGATTGAGCATAATAGATTTATGCATCGTATTAGTCCACATAATAAAACAGCCTTGATTGTATCAGGTGGTCCTTATCTTGATATTAAAGAACTTAAAGATACCATTAAAGATAATCCAGGATGTAAAGTTGTATGCGTTAAACATAGTTATAACAAACTACTTGTTAATAATATTAAACCTTGGGCTTGTGTTCTTCTTGATCCTCGTCCTATTACAGGTACAAGCACACATGGTATTGTACGTAAAGATTTGTTTAAGGAAGTTGATCCTGATACAAAATTCTTTGTAGCTTCTATGACTGATCCTTCTGTTACAGAACATCTTATATCTAAAAATGCTGATATCTATGGATGGCACGCCTTTACTGAATCTCTTAGAGAAGAAGATGAACGAGGAGTTCAGATTGTTAACAATCAAGTACATTTGGTAGGTGAGTTAGGTATTCCTCAAGGTTCTACTTTGATTACAGGTGGTACATGTGCAGCTATGAGGTCTATTGGTATCATGAATACAATGGGCTTTAGAGAGATGCATCTATTTGGTTTTGATTGTTCTATGGAAGAACCTACAGAGGAACAAATGAAAGAAACTACAGGTGCTGAAGATGAAGAACCAAAACCAAAGTACATGAAAGTAACAGTTAATGATACAGATTTCTGGACTACTGGAGAACTATTAGCTATGGCACAAGATTGTGAGCGTAGTTTCAGAGATGAAAACTCATCAATTAATTTTACTTTTCATGGTGAAGGAACAATGGTAGCAGAGTTATGGAAAATTATAGAATCAGAACGTCCTCTGCCCACATTTGAGGAGGTGTTTGATGACTAACTTTTCTAGAAAAAACCCATCGTCTCGATATAATGAGCTTGTTGAAAAATATGAAAAGATTCATGCTAAAGGTAAAGGATATTTTAATGGGAAAAGTTTATTAAAATATATTTCAAATGTACACCAAAAAATTATTGTGCATGAGTGTAAATCTTTATTAGATTATGGTTCAGGAAAAGGATTACTATATACAGATGAATGTTCTTTAGTAGAACCATTACTTAATAACAAGACTAAAGGTATTACTCGTCCTTTACAAGAGTTGTGGAACTTAAACTATCATCAATGTTATGATCCTGCATATCCAGAACATTCTAAAAAACCAGAAGGTAAGTTTGATGCAGTTATTTCTATTGATGTATTAGAACATATTAATGAAGATGATTTAGAATGGGTATTGAATGAGATTTTTTCTTATGCAAACAAGATGGTCTTTCTAAATGTAGCTTGCTTTAAAGCTGCTAAACATTTTGAAGATGGAGAGAACGTACACATTAGTGTATTTAATCCTGAATGGTGGTTTATTCTTGTAACAGATATAATGAAAAATCATCCTGGAATTACGACATATTTATTATGTGAAAAAGTAGGACACTTAACAGACTATATTATAAGAGGAGGAGAATAACATGCTAGGAATTGTAGACTCAGTAGTAGGAGTGGCAGGAAAAGTTCTTGATAAATTTGTTGAGGATAAAGACTTACGACTTAAACTAGATGCAGAACTTAGATCACAACTGATTAATCTAGATGCTCTTCAAGCACAAACAAATTTAGAACAAGCCAAACATGATTCTATTTTCGTTGCTGGAGCTAGACCTGCAATCATGTGGATATGTGCCTTTGCCTTGGCATGGCAATACATTGTAGGACCAATGGCATCATGGGCTTTAACTATCTATGATCCTTTAATTCAACTACCTACACTTGGTACGGAAGAACTTACGGGTCTTGTTATGGCTTTATTGGGATTGGGAGCAGCCCGTTCATACGAAAAATCTAAGGGCGTGGCTCGAAACAGTATGAGGAGATAATGAAAATACTGGTATTGTGTGCAACTGTTTTATTCTTAAATGGTTGCGTACATTTAGCTTTATTTACTGTGATAAAAGAAACTGCCGCAATAGGTTATTACAATGAAAGGTTAAAACAAATTGAAAATAAAAAATAATTTACACAAGTTACGTAATTGGAAAGTAATTTCAATATTATCTTTTTACCTATTAGCTATAGGCATAACAGGCTATTTAACATTTCTTGCATGGGTATGTTTAATAAATCAATTTTGTAATGGATGTTTTGAATAAAGGATATTTAATATGAAAGAAGGAAAAATATGGGGAACTACAGAAAATATCTGTGCAAATAGTTCTTTTGAATTTCACCGTATTGAATTTCAAAAAGATAGTGAATGCAGTAAACACAAACACCAGTATAAATGGAATGGTTTCTTTGTCGAAAGAGGAAAACTTTTAATTAGAGTATGGAAAAATTCTTATGATTTAGTTGACCAAACTATTTTAAAAGCAGGAGATTATACTAAAGTAAAACCTGGGGAATACCATCAATTTAAAGGAATAGAAGATGGCGTTGCTTTTGAATTATATTGGGCTGAATTTAATCATGATGATATAGAAAGGGAAAGTGTTGGAAAAGGACCAAGAGGGTACACTAAAGAAGACGACGACACCATTCCACACCAAGGATTGGTATATCAAGTGGGTAGCTTTTCTGATCCTATTAGTTGGAATGCTGCTGACAAGAAATAATATTTGTTATCATCATGTCTCTCAATAGTAAACAAGAAAAATTTGCACAAGCCTATGTACTGCATCGTAATGCAACAGAGGCTGCAAAGGCAGCAGGGTATTCTGAGAAGTCTGCTAATAATCAGGGGTATAGATTATTACAGATAGATGAAGTCGTAACCAGAATTGAGGAACTGGAAAGCGAACTTGTTACTGATATTGATGTTGTTGATGAACTGGAATCTCAGTATACCTTTGCTGCTACTCATGGTCATACCAATAGTGCAATCAAAGCATTAGAACTTTTATCCAGAGTAAGAGGTGCGAAGTCAGATAGAACTACACACCTCTCTACTGAAACAATTGAGCAAGAAATTGTTAGCTATATGGAAGCTTTAGGTAAAGATAAAATAGATGATTTAATTAAAAAGTGTAAGTTTTAATTTCCTTCTCCACCATAGATGCCACCATCAGGATCGACCCCAAAATCTCCAGCAAAATTAAAATCGATATCACCTTCATAAGGGCCAGGTACAAAACCAGATGGATCACTCATGAAAGAAGCGAAGGATTTGTCATCCATATCGAATGGGTCCATTGTCCAATCATATAATCCTTGATCGTGACCAACAAAATAAGTATTACCACTATGTGATTGTGGTACCCCTTCTACGAAGGAGGCTGGATTGATCGAAGAAAATGCTGGATCACTATCTTGATATAAATCAACAGGAACTCCAATATCAAGTTCGCCTATTGACGCGCCAGCGGGTAAGCTAGATAGACCTTCATATATAGAATCTTCCCAACCAGAAGGAAGCTGCCCAAAACCTATATTTTCATCCATAACAGTATATGGATTTCCTGGTTCCGCATAAGCATTATAGAATACATCAGGGGTAATGCCTAATCCTAATCCAGACGTAGCTAATTCTATTGGACCTGCTAATCCAGGTATATCTACACCTTCTTGTAGAACACTTTCAGGTTCTGTTTTTGGTGGGTCCATAAGATCAGTAACAAAATTAATAAGACCAAGTATAGGCATTAAAGCAGGAAAAAAGAAAGATGCTAGTAATCCTAGTCCAGCAAATGTCCAATCTTTTCCAGTAACTTTTTCTCCCATCATAGCTTTTACTGCTGGTGTTACCAGTGGGGCAGCTTTTGAGCCGATGCCTGGTAACGCCCTAGATATTAATGATTTACCCGCCCCCGCGATCATACCAGTCCTTGTGAAAAGTGGACCCACGTCCCCTAAAGGAGTTGTGACAGTAAGTCCTGATTGCCAATCAGGAAAACTAGCACCCCATCGACCTTCTTGTTCTGCTAGTGGAGAACTTTGTTGAGCATATAAATTTCCTTGTTGATCTGCTAATTCAGGATACATACCTGCTCCAAATGCTGCCTCACCGATAACAGTTTGAGGAATAGATGATTCTATATCATAGTCCTCAATAGCTACCTCTGGTACTGGCATTGATATAGGTTCTGCATATCCACCCTCAACAACCATTGGATTAGAGACAACATCTGCTTCTCCTAGCTCATCAGAAAAAATTTGACCATTAGTCTGTCTTCCTATTACAGGTATAAGACCACCTCCCATAAGACCCCGTGGAAGCTGTATACGTCTAGGCATACGCCTTTGTCTAGGCTGCATAGCATACATAGCTCTGCGCTGCCTTCTATTAGGTTGTCTTTCTGTAGGTATAAACCCAGCTAATCCACTTTGATCTATAGGAAGTGCGTACATTATTTATAACTCCATATCCAAGGTCTTGGGTGTGTATCATTAGACATATCGTCTAAATGTATAAACCTACGGTCATGTGCGCCTCTTTGAGCAACACCTATACCTGTCATCCCATGTTTAATACCTAATTTTATAAGATCATATGCTACTTCACCAATAGCTGCTATATCTACAGCCCTACCAAATATATGAGGTGAATCTTTAACACCTCCTATAGCACTGTTATGTGCAGGATGTCGATAAGCTGAATTAATAATCATTGGCCTGTCTAATTCTGTTCTAATATTAATTAGTTTTTCCATAAATGAATCATTCATATGGCATTCATCAGTGCCTTTGCATTTCATTTCATCTACAGAAAAATATGGATTGTCAATCATTATTTGTCCTCTACTGGTGGATGTTTTCCATTGTGCATGTGATAAATTTTACTACTAAATTCTTCAAGTTGTTCTATTTTAGTTTGCATTCTTTCTAAAGAACGATGTAGTTTTTCTCTATTATCAGGTGATAAGATTGTAGATAAAACCCCAATCTTATTTTCAGTTACTTGTGTACTAATATTATTCTTTTCTAATGAATCAAATAATTCATTAATATTTTTTTGTATATTCTTTACATCGTCTTCTAATTCTATACATTTTTGACGAGTAACAATAAAGCTTGTCAGTACTGAGATAAGCATCCCACCTAATGTTATTAAAAGTCTTGCGTCCAGTTCCATTATTCTTCTTCTTCTTGAATATCATTAGCTAGTGAACGATTATGAAATTCTCGTTCCACGTTTCTTAAAGCCTTTTGAAATAAAAATGGCTTGATCTGTTCAGTATCAGGTCTATTTTTATTTGTAGCTATAATATCTTGTATTAATTTTTTACTATTAGATAGTTTAGTAGGTATAAAACGATTACCTATTAAACCTCTAATTTGATCTTTAGTTAAAGTATCACGTACAATATTATCGTTTAATAAAAGTCTATTTAATTGAGCAGGTCTTAAAAAAGAGTGATAAGATAAAAATAAATCTTTCATTTGTTGTCTTGAATTAAATTGAGTAGATAACATTTCTCTATATATTTTAGAAATATCTTTAGTATTAGGAAAAACTGTTGGATCAGTTAATCTATCTTTAATCTCTTGTCTACCTTGAGCGTATGTTTTACTTTGTCCAGAATTAATTGCTCTAATTGTATAAGCAAGTTGTTCTCTAGGTTTAAACTCTTCTGTTTTAACTCCTAAAGCCCAAGGCTCTAATGGATTTACCCCATAACGACTTAAATTTTCAAACAAACTATAGTTTTCAAACCGTTCTGGTTTTTCTCCTATTAATCTACGATCTAGTTTAGATTCAAGCACGGCAGCATTATAAGCATTAGTATCTAAAAACCCTGCGTCAACAGCAATTTCTCTAGCTATTTTTGACCATCCAGGTTCTTGAGTTCTAGCTACTTGTACCAATTTATCAAGTGCATTACCTTCGCCTGTTGCTAAACTTTTAATAGCATCTGCATATTGAAATCCTGATTGAACTGCTAAAGATGTTCCTAAAAAAGGTTCAAATAATCTTTTAGATACAGTTGATAAAACATCCATTGTAGACTCATCTACATCTCTACCACTCTGTACATCTAAAATAAAAGGCATAATTAAATCTAAAACATATTGATCAGGATTAATATAGCTCATGTTCTGATATGTAATTCTTCCTTTATCGTCTACAGATACAGCAAGAGCGCCATCCCTTGACCATTCAGGTAAAGTATTTCTGATAGCCTCTACATATTTATCTGTTCCTTCTAGCTTATTATATACCCAAGTACCAGCATAAGCTCCTCCTGCAACTGTAGCTTGAGAAGCTAACCGTCTTAAACCTGAATTTACTAAAGCTTTATTTCCTGTTGCTAATCCTTCTTGTATTTCATTTCCTGAAATTTTAAATAAATTATATTTAGTTCTAAGGTTTTCAGCAGGAAATGCTGCAAAGTTTCCTACTATTGGAATACCTCTAAGTTTTTCAATGATAGGAGGTATTCTTGAATACACAGGTACAAGATTCATAACTTTAGATACAGCCATTTCATTTATAAGCTCATCATCAAAATTTTTCAAAGCTTGTTCTTGTCTTGGAATAGCAGACCCACCTTTAAATGTTTTACTATATTCAAGTCTTTTTTGCTTTTTTATTTCATCAGACATATTATCCCAAATTTTTTGAGATGTAGTCTTTTCTCTCATAAAAGCAGCTACTTTAGCCATGTCATCTGTACCCATATAAACTTTTTCAGCACCTTTAGATAACTTTTTAAGACCTGGGATTTTTTCTAAATAGTTTTGACCTAAAGTCATAGACCCTACAGCAACTTCTCTTGTTATTTGTCCTCCTTTAGTTCCTCCTTGCTTTTCTAAATCTGCAAGTCTTGTAAAAATTTGATTTAAATCAACCTGACTTCCTTTCAATCCAAGACGAGATACAGTATCAAGTAAATTTTTCTTTTGTTCAGGCGTAGCAGTAGCAAGAAATTTTACACCATCTACAATTCCCATACCATTACCACTTGCAACAAGATACTGTGTAGCTCCCATAGCATTTCGTATATGAGCAATAGGATTATAAACTGTTTTACCTTTTTTCAAACCCCCTTGAATAGCGCCCATTACATTAGCCATTGATCCTAAAATGCCATCTTCTTTAACTAGTCTTGATCCATCAAACTGTTCTACTAAAGCTTTAACAGTTTTAGCCACATCTTTATCTATATATACATCTTCTAAACCTTGTAATTTTTGAAACTCAGATAATGCAAAAGGAGAATCTTTATTACCTCTTTCAGCTTTTCCACCTGCACCTCTTGTTAAGCCTGTAGTAAGTTTTACCATATTTTCTGAAGGTGCTTCTCCTTCAGGTAATCTTTTAGCAATTCCTCTGCTTAATAAACTTTCTGATAAAGAACTAGCAAGCCTCATTTGTAACGAAGAATCAACAATTCCTCTAGCTGTTTCCAAAGCACGTACCGCAGGTTTATTATTATAACCCCAAATAGTTTTAACAACTTCAGGTATCTCTTTACTTTTTATTAGTGGTCCTAATGTTTTTCTTCTGCTTAAAACAGGACCATATTGTTTTTCAGCAAAATCTTTAACTGCTTTATCTATATCAATGTTATTATTAAATTTTCCTTTTGAGTCATAAAGTCCTGCTTTTTTTCCATAATCTTTATCATCAATTAATAATTTTTTTAAATCTCCTAATATAGTTGGATTTTTTTCAATAAACTCTTCAAAAGGTTCTCTTGAAGATGTTGTAAATTTATCATAAATATCTCTAGCATAAGGTTTGTTTGGGTTATATTTATATTTACCTTTAATTGTACTATTAATAAATTTACCAGCACCTGCTATATCTTGAAGTTGTCTAGTAATATCTGACCACTCTTGTATATAAATTTTCATAGCCTCACTACGTTGAGCTATTTGCGACAGAGCATTACTATTTCCTTCTAAAGCACGGTTTAATAAATTAATATCTTCTTTCGTTGAAAAATTATTTTTAATTTCAACATCCATTTTAGAAGTTAAGTTTTCAACAGCTTCTTCTAATGGACGAGTTTGACCTGTAGTTAATTCAGCTACACGTATAATACCTTCATCTAATTGTGATGTAGGTATTACATTATTTTTTACAGCATTAGCTACTTTTCCTACAGTTTTAACCAAATTAGGAGCAACTGTTGTAGTTCCTTTTTTTATAACTTTACCTACAGGTTTAACAACGCCTTCTTTAGCAAGATCAAAAGCAATATTACCAGCAATACCTACAACAGGAGCAGCGGCTGTACCTATAGCAGTGCTAAGTGCTATTTGACTAATATCCTTTTCAGTTCGTTTACCTGTGGCTATTTCAACATCTTGAGAAATATTCTCTCTTGTTCCTTCACCTGCTCCAGATACTGATCCTTCTACAGCATAAGCTTTTAATGCTTGTTTACCAGCAAGAGTTTTCAATTTCTGTTTAAGTGCTTGTCCAATACCTGCTTTAGCTGCTTCTTTAGCTGCAAATCCAGCAGCACCTCCTCCACCAAAAGTAAAAAATGCAGCAAGACCTGATGCAATGTTAGCGGGATCAGATACAGCAGCTTTAATATAATCAGTAGCTGCCTCCCATTTAGGTGCAGAACCTTCTCCAAAGTTAGGAACAGCATCAATTTGATCAACAGCATACTGATAATCTTTTAACATACGAGGAGTAAAGTCATTCAAAATATCATTTGATTGACTAATCGTTGATCCTAAGTTAGCATTAAACCATCTACGCTTAGTTAAAAATGTATCTACAATTTCTTCAGGGTCTGTAGATACATTCTCCCCTAACCCGCGTAAAGTACTATAGGCAGCATTTAAAAACTTAGAATTTTGTTTTAAGTCTTCATATGTAACTGACTGCTCAGACATTAATATATCCTATTCACCGTACCGAAAATCGGTTACCAGTTTTGTTGCTTTGTCTTTTGCGTTCTTTCTATCCTCATCTTTTATAGTACCATCAACATTAGGAGTTATTGTCAGATCGGATCCAATACCTTGTCCTAGAATAGCAGAAGTTAAAATTTTAATAGCATCTTCTTTACTAACTTTTGCTTGTTCTAACTGGTTAAGAGCATATGCATTATATCCTGTTGAAAGAGAATCTTTAAATTTGTTATCTTTCATCAAATCAAGCACAACTTTTCTGCTTGAAACATCTGTTGCTCGAATAGCATTCTCAAGTTTTTTGATATTAAGTTCATAAGTTCTATCTTTATTTGTTTGATCTTGTATTAGTTTTTGACTATTCTGTACTAATTTCTGTTTAGCTATAAACAAATCATTTTTATTTTGTGCATTTTTAAGATTAAGCATGCTGTTATTATAATCTATCGTACTAAATACTTCTTTTTCTTTAAGAGCAACCTTTTTCTCTTCTCTTTTGTCTTGAGAAAAAGGTAATTGTCTTTCTATATCTCGTACATCTTGTTCAGACTGTTGTTCCATACGAGTAATATCAGCTTGCATTGCAGCAAGTTTTGCATCTTCTCCTTGTTCTTCAAGAGTTCTATATTCTTTTTCTAATGCATCTTTTGTATCAGTTATATCTTGTGATACAGCTTGAACATTAAATCCCAAAGGAAAGTCCCTAGCATCCTTACCTTCAGGTATTTGATTTGCATATCTTAATGATCTTAAAAATATTGTCCAAGGGTCTGCTCTTTCAACAAGCCTAGCTTTATGACTTTCTGCTCGTTCAGCTTGCTGTCTTGCTATCTCTTCTCTTTGTAGAGCAGCACGTTCTCGTACAGTTTGTCTATTACGTATTGCTGCTAACATTTGATTTTGCAAAGTATTTTCTGTAGTTGGCCTAGTAGGGTCTACTCGCGTTCCTCCATAAACTACATCACCAGAAGACTGCCTTCGTACTAAAGGAACAAGTCCACCATCACGACGAGAAATAAGACCACCTCTTTTTCGTATGTTTGGTGCTGCTTTCTGACCACCTAACTGACCAAATAAACTACCCACACCTGCTCCTATTGATCCTACAGTAGAAGCTAAATTAGCAAATGTTGAAGGACCAAAAGTAGTAGGTGATTGCCTAACTTCTTGTCTCATAGCAGGGAAACCAAATGCTGCTGCTTGCATACGATCAAGAACACTTTCAGGAAAAGCCTGTTCTTCAAGAAATTCTTTATATGCTTCATCAAGAGCAGTCTGTGTTTGCTGTTGTTGTAATGCTCCTACTCGTTCTATACCTGATAATTCTTTAGCTCGTTGTCCAAATTCACCAGTAGCTAATCCTGTAAGTCCTTGAGCAGTGGCAGCTTCTCTACCCTTCTGCATTTCAAAAGCTTTT
>Ga0080013_1000770_pt1 | contig 44231 bp, 72 predicted proteins | sample ETNvirenome_6_85_FD_69236 | JGI IMG/M metagenome (GOLD analysis project Ga0080013, IMG submission 69236) | Marine viral communities from the Pacific Ocean - ETNP_6_85 (SPADES assembly) (version 2) | ecosystem: Environmental > Aquatic > Marine > Oceanic | place: Pacific Ocean | collected 2013-06-19 | reverse complement strand
AAAAAGCAAAAGGACTAGCTGCTAAAGCATTCACAAAAGATTTACTTGAAAATTCTGATGATGGTAAGTTTTCAATTATCTCATATGGAACTGGTAAATATGGTAGAGTGTTAGGTGAACTATTCGTAAAAGGACACGAAAAATCAGTAAATCAATTACTATTAGAAAATGGTCACGCTTATGAATATGAGGGTGGGAAGAAAAAAGTATTTAATGGTTAAAGGTTTTACTTGTAGTTGTTTTGATTTGTTACATGCTGGACACATTCTTATGTTAGAGGATGCTAAATCACAATGTGATAAATTAATAGTAGGGTTACAAACAGATCCAACCATAGATAGACCTGAAAAGAATAAACCAATTCAATCATTTGAAGAGAGATATATACAATTGCAAGCTGTAAAATATATCGATGAGATTTTTGTATACGAAACAGAAGAAGATTTATATAAAAAGATCTTGTATTTTAATCCAGATGTTCGTATATTAGGTAGTGACTATAATATACCTGGTAAGAGATTTACTGGAGATGATTTGAATATACCAATATATTTTCACAAACGAAAGCATAATTATTCATCAACAAATTTAAGAGGTTCTATTGTATCAGAATATTTACATAGAGAAGACAAAACAGGGTAAACCAACTGTTCATCTATGGGATGATAAAAAAGGTTACGAAAAGTTTCAGTTTACACCATATGCATATATGAAATCTCAATCAGGGACTTATCGTTCTTTATATGGTGATAAACTAAAGAAAGTTCAGTATTGGACTGGTGAAGATTTACAAGCTGGTAGAGTATTCGAATCTGATGTACCATTGGAAACTCGTGTATTAATAGATAAGTATGGTGACTCCAATGAACCTTCAACAGGACATAGAGAAATGTATTTTGATATTGAGGTTGAGGTTAAAGATGGATTTCCTGAATGGAAATCTGCTAAAAATAAGATTACAGCCATCGCTTTATATGATAAAACAGCAGATAAGTATCATTGTTATGTATTAGGTGATATTCCAAAAACAGATGTTGTAGAGTCATTCGATACAGAAGAAGAATTGTTACAAGCTTTCTATAAAAAATACCTTGAAATCAATCCAACGATATTAAGTGGTTGGAACATTGATGGATTTGATATCCCTTATTTATATAACAGAACTGTTAGAGTTATGGGTGAACAAATGGCTAATTGTATTTCACCAATAGGAAATGTATATTACAATGAACATCAGAGTAGATATAAAATCGCTGGTGTATCGTGTTTAGATTATTTGGCTTTATATAAATTGTATACTTACACACAACAATCATCATATAGATTAGATTTCATAGGACAACTTGAAGTTGGTATTGGTAAGATTGAATATGAAGGAACATTACAAGATTTATATGAAAATGATATTAACAAGTATATAGAGTATAACTTGAATGATGTTAAGATTGTAAAGGCCCTTGACGACAAGTTAAAGTTTATTGATTTGGCTCGTGGTATATCACATGTAGGACACACACCATATGAAGATGTATATTTTAGTAGTAGATATTTGGAAGGTGCTATACTTGTATATCTTAAAAAACTTGAAGTGGTTGCTCCTAATAAAGCATTGGATGCTAGAGAGAAAATGAATCGTGATGGTAATGATAAATTTATTGGTGCTTATGTTAAAGACCCTAATCCAGGTAAGTACAATTGGGTGTTTGATTTAGATTTAACTTCAATGTACCCTTCAACAATTATGACTTTGAATATATCTCCTGAAATGAAGATTGGTAAAGTGAATGGTTGGAATGCTGAAGAGTTTATCAAAGGTGTAAGTAAAACTTATTCATTGGAAAAGAATGGTAAAACTCAAGGACATATGAATAATGAAGAGTTAGCTAGTATGTTTAAATCTAATAAGGTATCTATATCTTCAAATGGTATTATGTATCGTAATGACAAAAAAGGTTTAATTCCTTCAATACTTTCCAAGTGGTTTGATGAGAGAGTTGAGTATAAAAGGTTAATGAAGAAATATGGTGAAGAGGGTGATGATGAGAAACATGGATATTTCAAGAGAAGACAACATGTACAAAAGATTGTACTTAATTCACTTTATGGTGTATTAGGATTACCTGTATTCAGATTCTATGATATAGATAATGCTGAGGCTACAACTGTTACTGGACAAGAGTTGATTAAATTTACAGAGAGGATAGCTAATAAATACTACAACAATAAACTTGGTGATACTGAGGATTATTGTATTTACACAGATACAGATTCAGTATTCTATTCAGCTATTCCATTAGTTAAAAAAGATTTCCCAAATGCTGACTTAAATGATGATAAGTTTATGACGGAGAAGATATTAGAAACAGCGAAAATTGTTCAAGATTTTATCAATCAATCTTACAATATATTTGCTAAAAAGTTTCTAAATTGTGATGAACATAGGTTTGATATTAAACAAGAATGTGTTGCTAAGTCAGCATTTTGGGTTACAAAGAAAAGATATGGACAACAAATTATTAATGATGATGGAGTACCTTGTGATAGACTTGATGTTAAAGGTTTGGATATTGTTCGTAGTTCTTTCCCACCAGCTATGAGAAAACTGATGACACAAGTTCTCAAGGATATTTTAGGTAATGTGGATAAAGATGAAATTGATGAAAAAATATTGAAGTTTAAGAAGTTAATGAAAACTGCTGATATTCAAGATATCGCATTACCAACTGGTGTGAGGAAATTGGGTAAGTTTGCTGACAAACGAAAAGTTGGTAAGTTGTATGGTAAGGGTAGTATTTTTACACCAATGCATAAGGGAACACCTGTTCATGTGAAGGCTGCTTGGATTTATAATGATTTATTAAAATATCACAAGTTAAATAATATTGAGAAAATTAAGAGTTCAGAAAAGATTAAATGGGTTTATCTGAAGAATAATTCATTGAATGTAAAGCAGATTGCATTTAAAGGTTATGATGACCCACCACAAATTATGGATTTCATTATAGAAAATATAGATTATGAAAAGTTATTTAATAGGGCTTTATTAAAAAAGATTAGAATGTTCTATGAGGCATTAGATTGGGATATGCCTGTGGATAAGATAAATACATTAGAAAGATTTTTTTAAATAATGCTTGACTTATATAGTAAAAGTGTTGTATATTAAAGAATATTATATTATAGGAGAAAAAGATGCAAAAAAGTAAGTTAGATAAGTTCATTCAAAAGTATAATTTGGGTGGAAATGTAAATAGTGTAAAGTGGAAATCAGACGGAGATTCGATATCAACATCTTTCGTTACACCTGATAAATCCTTATTAGGAAATGTAAAAGTTGAGAAATTCCCATTTGAAGATGCTGAACTTGGTGTATATCAGACAGATCAATTAAAAAGTCTGATTGGTGTTCTGGGTGATGATGTATCATTAGATGTATCAAGGGCTGGAGACAAGGCTTATTCACTTAAAGTGAAGAACGGACCAATTTCAGTTGACTATGTGTTAAGTGATTTGTCTGTTATTGCAGACCCACCAGCACTTAAAAGATTACCTGAATTTGGAACACAGATAAAATTAGATAACAATTTTATCAATACTTTCATTAAAGGTAAAGGTGCGTTAAGTGATGTTGATACATTTACAATTGTTAATGGAACTAATGGTTGTGAAGTTGTGATTGGTTATTCATCAACAAACACAAATCGTGTGAATATTCCTGTTGAAACAACAACAAATGATTTGACAGATCCAATTACATTTAATGCAAATCTCTTTAAAGAGGTATTGGTTGCAAATCGCGAGTGCACATCAGCAGTTCTTGAAGTTTCAAATGAAGGTTTGGCTAAAGTAAACTTTAAAGTTGATGATTATGATTCTACATATTATGTAGTTGCAATGCAGGATATAGATTAGTGGGATTCGAAGACGAAATGTATGAATATCAAGATGAACAAGAGCAAAAACTAAAAAATAAATCATATTTTTTATTCAAAAAAAAGAATCTGATAAGTTGTGTTGGTATTCCATTTAGAACATTAGTTTGGAATTACATTTGTTGGTTCTTAGCAGGAAAACCTGATATGAAAAAACGGGAGATTAAATGAGTCATAGTTTGTGGGTAGAAAAATACAGACCAACTGATTTATCGACTTACATCGGTAATGAACATCTAAAAGAAAAAGTCAAGAGATATCTTGAAAGTGAAGATGTACCTCACCTTCTTCTTTATGGTAGAGCTGGTACGGGTAAAACAACATTGGCAAAGATTATTACATCTAATATTGATTGTGATTATATGTATATCAATGCTTCTGATGAAAACAAAGTTGATGATGTTAGAAACAAAATCAAAACATTCGCTTCATCCGTAGGTTTCAAATCCTTGAAAGTAATTATACTTGACGAGTGTGATTATCTTACACCAAATGCTCAAGCAGCATTGAGAAACCTAATGGAAACATTTTCAAAACATTGTCGGTTCATTCTTACTTGTAATTATGTAGAAAGAATAATCGATCCAATTCAATCAAGATGTCAATCATATAAAGTTGTTCCACCAAAACGAGTTGATGTTGCGAGACATTTAGTTCATATATTGGAAAAAGAGAATGCGGGATATGATTTAGATGATATCAGATTAATTACAGATGCTAGTTATCCTGATATCCGTAGAGTTATTAATTCAGCTCAAAGGCAAGTTATGGATGGTAAATTGAAGATTGACACAAGTTCCATAATTCAAAATAATTATAAACTGCAACTGATTGAACATCTATCAAATGGTTCTAAACTAAATGATGTAAGACAATTAATTGCTGATAATTCCATCAGTGATTATTCAGAATTGTATAAGTTATTATATGATGAAGTTGAAGTTTATGGTAAAGGTAAAGAAGCAGAATGTATATTGAATATAGCAGAAGCTCAATACCAAGATGTACATGTTGTAGACAAAGAGATTAACTTTATGTCACTAATAATAAGATTACTAAGGATACTAAAATGAGACGATTTAAAATAGAAGATAATAGGTGGGATGGAAAACCAGATTTGTATGTAACATTATTTCATCCACCTTATGAAACAGAAAATATTTTACATAAAACAGGTTTAAAAGAAAAAGATGTTACAATAATAGAAATTAAACTTAATCAGGGAGAAGAATAATGACAATGGTACCAGGAAAAGATGGTGTCACTTTAGACAACATAGATTTAACACATGCAACAACATTAGAATGTGAAGAGTGTAAGTGTAAAGGTTTCAAACAAACAATGATGTTAAAGAAACTCTCACCATTAGTATCACCGACAGGACAAGAGGCTATGATTCCAGTAGCTGCATTTGCTTGTGAAAAATGCTCACATATTAATAAAGAATTTCAAGAAGCTGAAATACAGGCACAATAATGCCTTTCTATACTTTTAAATGTCCTTCTTGTAGTAAAGAACAAGAGATATTACAAAGTATTAAATCAGCTAATCCTGTATGTGAAAGATGTATAAAAGCTAGTTGTGGATTACATATACCTACAATGAAAAGAGTTTTTAAATCGACAGGCAAACCACAATTTAAAGGTAGTGGTTTCTACGAAACAGATTACAAGAAAAAGGAAAAACCTAAATGACGATTATAGATTGGATGAACCAGTTGTTGGTTCATAAAAAACATTGGAATGAATATTCAGAAGATGAACAAAAGAAATTCAGCCCATTCATAATCAATCGTTGGTTGTCAATGGATAATGAGTTTATTGAAATAGTAAATTACTTTCAGAAATATGCGATAGGAACTCTTGAACCAAGAGAAGTTTATAAATGGTATTGTGATGTGTTACCCAAAGGTAAGAGATTTAATAAATATATTAAGGGTAAAAGAGATAAAAAGTATGATAAAGAATTGATAAATATCTTGTTAAATCACTTTGAATGCAACAAATTACAAGTGAGAGAATATATTGAACTGATAGATAGAGAAGAATTAAAATCCATATTGGAAATGTATGGTTTAGATAAAAAAACAATAAAGAGGTTATGTAAATGAGTAACATAAAAGAACGAGTGGTAAAAGGAAAATATCAAAAAGGTGATTTGTATAAAAGAGAAAGTCACGAGGCAATAGATTACATAGAGGAAAAATATCCTGAAACAGCAAAAGAATTTCAAAGATTACAATTTGAACAATATCTTTTATTCTGTAAAAAACAAATGGATTACGGTCCAAGTAACATTGCTATGGGTACATCATTAGATACTGATGAAGAAAAAAGATTGAGTAAGATAGGACTTATAGTTAGAATTAATGACAAAGTTCAAAGGTTAATCAATCTGGTAGTAAGGAATAACAGAAAAAGTCAAAATGAACCAACAATAGATGCATTTAAAGATTTATCTTGTTATGGCATAATAGCACAGATAGTGGAAGCTGGTAAGTGGGGAAAGTAAATCCAAATAGAATAACAATCCGAGAAATATCTAAAAAGATAGCTAAAGATATGATTATAAAAAATCATTATAGTCATAAGTGGACAAGTTGTCGATATGCTTTAGGTATCTTTTATGAAACAGATAATCAACATCAGTTCTTTGATGAACAAGAAGAGAAATTAGCTGGTGTGGCTATCTATGGTTATCCTGTTGGTAGGAGTGCTCCTAGATCTATTTCACCTGAGTTAAAAGAAGAAGAGGTGTTGGAGTTAACGAGGTTATTTATCTTTGATGAGTATGGGAAGAATACAGAAAGTGTAGTTCTATCTAAAACATTCAATTGGTTAAAGGAGAACGCTAGTGATATAAAAGTATTAGTATCATATTCAGACCCGGAACAAGGACATTTGGGAATCATCTATCAAGCAACCAATTGGATATATCAAGGAAATAGATTTAGGTTGATGCCAAACTTTGGAGTCAAACTCACAGAGGATGGTAAGTGGATACATTCAAGAACTGTGTTTGCAAAGTATGGTTCACATAATCTTGAACACTTAAAGAAGAAGATAGGACATACATTTTGGAGAGCTGAAGAACCTGAAAAACATAGATACATATACTTATTATGTGGTAAGAAAGACAAGAAGAAGATTATGAACACATTAATACACGAACCTAAACCATATCCAAAAGATGCAGAACAATATTATCCAGAGGTACAAGAGATTGGTGTTGAATCAAAGGAGAGATTTTATGAATAAAGGTTGGATATTAAATAAACCAAGATTTCATAATTCATATGAAACAATAAGATTGGTTGAAGAATTTAAAAATCATAATATTGAGATTTCACTCATTGATCCAAATGAAATAGATATATTTGTTAATAAAGAAAATAGGCAATCTATATTAGTCAATGGAGAATCATTACCATTACCTAAATTTGTATTTCCAAGAACAGGAAGTGGAACGACATATCACATCAAAGCAGTTATCAGACACTTTGAGAGAATGGGCGTAGTAGTCGTAAATGGTAGTGATGCCATAGATAATACAAAAGACAAGTTATATTCACATCAGATACTTGCACAATCTAATCTTGATATACCAAAAACAATGTTATTAAAACATCCAATTGATATAGATTTTGTACAAAAACATATAGGATTCCCAGCAATAGTTAAAACGATAAGTGGTAGCTATGGTAGAGGTGTATTTCTCGCAGAAACCAAAAAACAATTTAAACAATTATTGACTATGGCTGAATTAACAAAACCAAGTTATAATATCATTATACAAGAATTTATTAAGGATACTTGGGGTAAAGATTTAAGGGTATTAGTAGTAAACAACAAAGTAGTTGGTTGTATGATGCGACAATCCCAAGATGAAGATTTCAGAGCTAACATCTCTCGTGGTGGTGAGGGATTTCCATATGAAGTTAATGAACAAATTGAATGGTTATCATCAGAATCAGCTAAAGCACTTGATTTAGATATAGCAGGTGTTGACTTACTTTTTGATGGTGATGGTTACAAGATATGTGAAGTTAATTCCAATCCTGGTTTTGAAGGAATGGAAAAATATACAAAGAAAAATGTAGCTGAAGAAATAGTACAGTTTATCAAAATGAAAATAGGTTTATATGATGAATAAAATAAATAATAGACAATTAGAATTATTTCCAGAATTAAGATACAGAAAGAACGGAGTATCATATAGAAAAAAAATGGAATTAAAATATAGAGTTGAAGAGGTTATAGAAAATGCAAGAAAAAAAACTTTATAGTGACATAGATTCATCAATGTTGAAATCTATACCTAATCCAGAAAAGGTAAAACCTTATGAGGTAAAGATTAAACAACCAGAAGTTACATTTTTAGGAGTGTATAATCAACCAGATTTTGCAACATTATATCTTCTGATGTATCCAAATGGTAGAATTATAGAATTGAAGTCATTAAAAGAATATTTACAACAATATAGAGATGTGGTTATATCATATGAAAGATTAATAAATCAATTATATGACCATATGCAAGAGGTTTATAAACCTCAAAGATTACGGTTAGTATTAGATTGTAATTCTCGTGGTGGGATGTCATCACGACTTACAATTGATTCAGATTGGGAAGTTTTAGGTGGTGAAGAAAAATATAAAGAATGGGGGGAAGATGTATGGTAAAAACATATGCTTATGGGTTTCCTAGAATAGGGAAAAATAGAGAATATAAAAAAGTTATAGAAAGCTTTTGGAAAAATGAAATCAGAGATGATGGTGAATTAATAAATGATATAAAAAATATTGAAAATGATATATTGAAAACATATAAGAATAATGTTGATTCATATCCAACAAATGAAATGACTTTATACGACAAAATGTTAGATATGGCTATTTTGTTAGGTAGATATAATCCAGATGATTTGGATGAATACTATGAATTGTGTCGTGGTAAAAATTGTTTAGAAATGACAAAATGGTTTAATACTAATTATCATTATCTTGTACCTGATTTAACTGGTTGGAATGGAACGGAATTTTATCATAATGAAAATTTTATTATTACAGGTGATAATCCACATTTAATAGGTCCATTTACATTTTTAAAATTGTCTAAAGGTATACCAGACGATAAGTTTAGAGATTTTGCACTTAATTTAGCTAAAACTTATAAGGATATAATTAAAAATTATACTCAAGTTCATTTAGATGAACCTTGTTTTGTTTTAGATTTAGACTCAGAAGAGATAGAAATCATAAAAGATATGTATAATATTATGTCAGATACAAAAATAAATGTATTTACATATTATGAAGATGTTGATTGGTTAAGGGAATTATTTTCATTACCTGTAAATGGAATTGGTTTGGATTTTGTAAATGGTAGAAATAATTTAAGAAATGTTTTAAGTATGGGTTCAACATTATTGAAAGATAAAGTATTGTATGTGGGGTTTGTTGATGGCACAAATGTATGGAAAACAGATATCAAACATGCTACTATCAATATAGATTATTTAGATAAAATGGCAAAAGAGGTTGTGGTTACAAATGCGGGCCCTCTATATCATCTACCAGTAACACTTGAGAAAGAATTAGGTCTCGGAGAAGAAATGCATGAACACTTATCATTTGCTACTGAAAAACTTAGAGAGTTAGTTGATATACAAAATAGAGATTCCTCTAAATACAAAAAATATAAAGGGCATGAAGATAGATGGGTTTGTGATAGAGTAGATAATCTTACCGATGAAGATTTCGTAAAATCACTTGATGTAGTTGAGAGAAGAAAAATTCAAGATAAAATATTAAATCTACCAGAATTACCAACAACAACTATTGGTAGTTTTCCTCAAACACCAGAAGTTAGAAAGAATAGATTGGATTATAAGAAGGGAAGAATTACAGAAGAAGAATATAATTCTAATGTTGAAAGATTCACTAAGGAAGCTATTGAAATTCAAGAAGAAATTGGAATGGATGTTCTAGTTCACGGTGAATTTGAAAGAACTGATATGGTAGAACATTTTTGTCAGAGAATGGATGGTATAGCTTCTACAGATAATGGTTGGATAATATCTTATGGTACAAGAGTTTATAGACCATCTATTATTTATGGTGATGTAGATAGACCAGAACCTATGACAATTAAAGAGGTTGAATATGCACAATCACTCACAGATAAACCTGTTAAGGGAATGTTAACGAGTGCAGGAACTATTATTGCTTGGGATTTTATAAGAAAAGATGTTTCTATTTGGGAAGTAGCATATCAAATATCATTATGTTTACAAGATGAGATTAGAGATTATGAAAAGGCTGGAATAAAGATTGTTCAAGTTGATGAACCAGCATTTAGGGAGTTAGTTCCTATTAAGAAAAAATATCACGATGAGTATTTTGATTGGGCAATAAAATCATTTAATTTAGCAACTAATACAAATCCAGAAACTCAAATACATAGTCATATGTGTTATTCAGAGTTTAATGAGATTGTAGAACAAATTAATCAATTAGATTTTGATGTTGTGTCAATTGAATGTTCAAGAAGTGGTGGTGAAATTATAGAAGCATTTGAAAAAATAGATTTCAAAAGACAAATAGGATTAGGTGTATGGGATATTCATTCACCAACAATTCCAACTAAAAATGATATATCTAGAATTTTAAATAGAGCGTTAAGAGTTATACCTCAAAGTCAATTTTGGATAAATCCTGATTGTGGTTTAAAAACAAGAGATTGGAAAGAAACAAAAGAATCAATGAAAAATATGGTTAATGCACAAAAAGAAATTATAAAAGTTATTGTTTAATTTATAATTAATTCGTATATTATATTATGAATAGAATATCTTATTCCCAATTATCAATGTTTTCGGAATGTCCTCTCCGGTGGAAACTAAACTATATAGATGACTTGTCTATAAGAGAACCAAGTATTCATTTATTATTTGGAACAGCTATGCACGAAGTTATACAAACTTGGTTAGAAGTTATGTATCACGATAGTGTTAAGAATGCTAACAAATTGAATCTTGAACAAAGACTACACGATAAGATGATGGAACAATTCAAGTTAGATAAAGAAGCTTATGGTAAAGACCCCTGTACTCTTGAACAATTGAGAGAGTTCTTTCAAGATGGTGTTGATATACTCGATTTTGTTAAAAAGAGAAGAGCTGATTATTTCAATAAGAGAGGTTATAAACTCATAGGTTGTGAAGTTCCAATAGATGTAGAATTAAAAAAGAATATCAAAATGGTTGGTTATTTGGATATAGTTATATTAGATGAGATTACCAATACATTGAAAATATATGATATAAAGACATCTACACAAGGTTGGAATAAGTGGATGAAAAAAGATGATAACAAAACACAGCAGTTATTGTTATATAAACAATTTTATTCTAAACAATATAATCATCCGATTGATAAGATAGAAGTAGAATACTTCATAGTGAAAAGAAAACTATGGGAGAATGCTATGTTCCCACAGAAGAGAGTACAGAAGTTTTCTCCAGCAAGTGGTACTGTGAGTATGAACAAGGTGGCTAAGAGATTAGACCTGTTCTTAGAGTTAGCATTTGACAGCGAAGGTCAAAGGATATCAGACAACATAGTCCCCACACCAAGTAAGAAAGCTTGTAGATGGTGTGAGTTTAAAGGAACAGAATATTGTGATAAAGGAGTAAAATGAAAATAGCAATAGTTGGTAGTAGAAGATACGAAAACAAAAAGAAGATTAAAGATTTTGTATTTAAATTAAAAAACGAATATGGTACAGATACTATAATAGTAAGTGGCGGCTGTAAGACTGGTGCTGATAAATATGCTAAGAAATATGCATTAGAGTTAGGTTTACAATATGAAGAGTATCCACCATTCCATGAGGTTCATAATTTATATTGTACAATGCCATCATCAAGATACGGAAAAGAGTATAGTGTAAAGAACTTTCATGCACGAAATAAGATAATAGCAGGTACATGTGATATGGTGGTTGCATTTATTCCAGAAGATGGACTTAGTGATGGAACATTCTCCACATTGAAATATGCTAAAAAATTTGATAAAAAAAGAATAATAATTTCATAGTTTTTTATATTTGTATATATTTATATATATAAATATGATGGAGAATAACTATGAAAGATACAAAATTAACTTCTGTTAAAATATTAGAAGCACTATATCATAGATTTAAATTAAATACCGTTAACACGAAAATGACATTACAAAAACTGACAAATCGTTCTGTTGATAGATATTTGAGTGATAAAAAATTTAGAGAAGAAATAGAAACTTATGATAATTTGACAGTAAGTGGAAGCAATTTTTAAAAAATAAAGGAAAAAGGTTATGGCAAAGAAAAAGAAGATATTACTTTTATCAGATGACTTACGAATGCATTCCGGCATAGCAACACAATCAAAAGAATTTGTAGTGGGAACAATCCACAAGTACGACTGGGTACAAATAGGTGGAGCTGTTGAACATCCAGAAGCAGGTAAAATATTAGATATGTCACAAGCTATACAAAATGATTATAAAGTTAAAGACGCATATCTCAAAATATTTCCAATAAGTGGTTATGGTAATCCTGAATTACTTAGACAAATCCTTAAAATGGAAAAACCAGATGCAATTCTACATTTCACAGACCCAAGATTTTGGACTTGGTTATATAACATGGAAGACGAAATAAGACAAAATATTCCTATTATGTATTATAATATATGGGATGATTTACCAGATCCACAATATAACACTAATTTTTATAGAAGTTCTGATTTACTTATGGGTATATCAAAACAAACTTATGGTATTAATAAAAGAATACTTTCTAAATATGGTTATGAAGATTGGCAAACAGATTATGTTCCTCATGGAATTACAGATAAAAGAATTTTTAAAATAAAAGATAAGGGCGACACTAAGTTTAGAGAATTTGAACAAAAATTTGGATTAGATAAATATAAATTTAAAATATTATATTTAAATAGAAATATTCGTAGAAAGAATCCTGGTGATGTTGCACTTGCTTACAAACATATGATGGATAAGCTCACACCCGAACAAAGAAAAGATTGTGTGTTTGTTTGGCATTCTGCTATAAGTGACGAAAATGGAACTGATATGAGAGCCGTTTGTAAAACATTGTTACCCGAATATCCAGTGATATTTACTCACGATAATGGTGGTGCATTTAATGATGAAGAAATGAATTTCCTATACAATTCGGTAGATGTTTATATTAATCTTGCATCAAATGAAGGATTTGGATTGGGTTCTTGTGAAGCACTTCATACGGGAACACCAATTATAGTAAATGTAACTGGTGGATTACAAGACCAATGTGGATTCAAAAATGAAAAAGGTGAGTATCTAACTGCCGAAGAATATGTTGAGTTAGGTTCTAATCACAGAGGAACTTATATGAATCACGGTGAATGGGTTAAACCTGTATTTCCAAGTAATATATCATTATGTGGTTCACCAATGACACCTTATATATTTGATGATAGATGTCAATATGAAGATGCTGGTGAAGCTCTGTTAGAATGGTATAATAAAGGCCCTGAAAAAAGAGAAGAATACGGGGAGATTGGAAGACAATGGGTTTTGAGTGATGATGCTAGAATGACTAGTAAACATATGTCAGAATCTTTTATAAAAAACATAGAAACTATATTTGAAAAATGGAAACCAAGAGAACGATATACAATGGAGGTTGTCTGATGAAAAAATTAATGTTGATATGTGCACCAGTATCATCAAGAAGTGGATACGGAGCTCATGCTAGAGATTTAACTCATGCTTTTTTAAAACATGACAAATATGATATAAAGATATTTGATGTGACGTGGGGTCAGTGTCCAAGAAATGCTCTTGATGAAAATAATTCAGAAGATAAAAAAATAATTGATTGTATTTTATCTCAACCAGAGGTTGAAAAACAACCTGATGTATATGTTGATATCAGAATACCAAATGAATTTCAACAACATGGTAAATTTAATATTGGTATAACTGCTGGTGTTGAAACAACAATTGTATCCCAAGCTTGGTTAGAGGGTTGTAACAAAATGGATTTAGTTATAGTTCCATCTGAACATTCTAAAGATGGATTTGTAAAAACTATTTATGATAAAGTTGAAAATCGACCAGATGGGGAAAAACAAAAAGTTGGGGAATTAAAATTAGAAAAACCAATAGAAGTTTTATTTGAAGGTGCTAATGAAAATATTTATAAACCACTGAATAAGAAAGAAATATCTACAGATTTATGTGATATGATAAGTGAAAAAATATCAGAAGATTTTATATTTTTGTTCACTGGCCAGTGGGGCACTGGTGGTTATGGTGAAGATAGAAAAGATGTTTCAAAATTGGTAAAAGTATTTTATGAATCATTTGCTAATAAGAAAAAACAACCGGCACTCATCTTAAAGACAAATGGTGCCACCTTTTCAATTTTGGATAGGGAAGAATGTTTAAATAAAATCAAAGAAATTAAATCTAGATTTCCATCTGATTGGAAGTTACCAGGTATTCATTTATTACATGGTTCATTAACTGATGGGGAAATGAATGAACTTTATAATCATCCAAAAATAAAAGCGATGGTTTCACTCACTCATGGTGAGGGTTTCGGAAGACCCTTACTTGAAGCTACAATGGTAGGATTACCAGTCATAGTAAGTGCGTGGAGTGGACAATTAGACTTTTTATCTGAATCAGAAAGTGTTTTAATAGGTGGTAAACTTGACAAGATACCAAATTCAGTAGTTTGGAAAGATATCATCGTAGAGGGTAGTGAGTGGTTCTATGCGGATGACAATCAAGTTTATAAATCTCTAAATTATTCTTTTGAGAATGAAGATGAAATTAAAAACAAAAGTAAAAAGTTAATGAAAGAAAATAGAGAAAAATTTAATTTGACAAAAATGGTTGAAAAGTTGGATGAAATAATGGAAAACTATTTAAAAGACACACCACAACAGGTTAATCTAAATCTTCCAAAATTGAAAAAAATAAAAAAAAGTGAATCAGAAATACCAAAAGTTGAATTACCAAAACTTAAAAAAATAACAAAAGAAGAGGTATCTGTATGAAAGATATAGTGAGTAATTGTTTTCTCTGTGAAGAACATTCTTTACATGTAGCAGGTATAGAGGAAGCTCAAGTAATGCAGTGTATCAATTGTGGTTATGTAACTTCAACCAAATATATTGGAAACAAGGAAACAAATGAAGAATATCAAAAATTAACTGGTGATATGCAAAAATGGGCTGTTGAAAAAAATAATCGTATTTGGATACCAACAATTTTAACATTACCTATAGGTATGTTATATCCATTAGATATTGATAATATGGTAAATCATGATACAGAAATGAAGTGGGCTTTTGCTCCAATGGTTGAAATATCTGAAGAAGAAAGGAAAAACTTTCCTAATGAAAATGGTGGATTTTATGAGAAAAAAATAGATACTGATAATGCAACTATTTATGATGAGTTTGTTGAGGCTATGGTTTATATAAATAAACAGATGAAACAATCATCTGAACCGGAAATTTCACAAGTAGAACTACCAAAATTAAAAAAGTTATAGTATAAATGGCCGATAAAAAACAACCTTATAATTGGAATAGAGTAAAACCTGGTGATATTATTTCATTTAGGTATAAGTCAAAAATCACTGGAAAAGCTCGTATCCAATCTGTATTAGTTTTAAATCCAAAGTTGAATGTCACCTTAAAGGATGGAAAAAAAACAAAACATTTGATAGGCATAAAACTAGAGGAGTCAAACAAAATAAAGTTAAGATTAACATCTAGACAGATTACCTTATTGGAAAAAATAGGTGACTTTAAAAAAATAGATGAAAAAAATAACTTGTATAGATTAGACATAAATGAGAGATTTATCATCAATGATATTAAAGGTGTAAAACAAAGAGCATACGATTTAATTTCAAAGAGTTTTAATATTCAAGGACAATATAGAACTTATGATTATATTAGAGCTAAATCTAGTGCAGTTTATTTAGAACCAATAAAACTTTTTACAGATGAAGATTAGTTACAGTTTACTTACACATAACGAAACAGATTCTTTATTAAAACTAATAGAGTTTCTCGTCAAACATAAAGACGAAGAAGATGAGATAGTAATCCTTGATGACTATTCAGATAATGAAAAGACAATTGAAATATTAGATGTAATGACATCTATGCATGAAATGAAATATGAACAAAGACACTTGTTAAAAGATTATGGCGGCCAAAAGAATTACTTAAAAAATATGTGTACTGGTGATTATATTTTTAATTTAGATGCTGATGAATTACCAAACAAATATTTGATTAAAAATATAAAAGAAATATTAGAATCAAATCCAACAATAGATTTATATTGGGTGCCAAGAGTTAATACTGTAGAGGGGTTGACTCTACAACATGTTCGTGAATGGGGTTGGCAAGTAAATGAAAAAGAGTGGGTAAACTTTCCAGATTATCAAGGTAGAATTTGGAGAAATAGACCAAACATTATGTGGAAAAATAAAGTACACGAAGTACTAACAGGTTATAAAGAACATACATACCTTCCAGCGGAAGAACAATTTTGTTTCTATCATCCAAAAGACATAGATAGACAAGAAAAGCAAAACAATTTATATGAGGATATACAAAAAAATGGATAAGGTTTTAATAACAGGTGGAACTGGATTTCTTGGTTCTCACATTACAAAAAGAATTATAGATGATATTGAATCTGTAACCATAGCTACTACAACTATAAGACAACAAACAACATTGAAGGCTTTAGGTGTTGATGTTGATAAGATAAATTTGGTAAAGGGTGATGTAAGAGATTTTGATTTCGTTAGACTTTTGTTTAATGAATATGAGTTTGATACTGTGTTTCATTTAGCTGCACTATCAGAGGTAAAGAAATGTCAACCAGACCCCAAATTAGCATTTGATATTAATGTAGGTGGAACTGTAAATATACTTGAAGCTTGTAGAATGTATAATAAAGTAAAAGCCGTTATAGTTAGTAGTTCAGATAAGGCTTATGGTAGTGGACAAGTTCCTTATGTTGAAGGACAATCACTAAATGGAGTTGGTACTTATGAGGTTTCTAAATCAGCTACAGATTTAATCGCTCGTTCATTCTATTCAAACTATAATGTGCCTGTAGTGGTTACAAGATGTTCTAATTTGTATGGTGGTGGTGACATGAACTTTACAAGAGTAATACCTAATAATATTAAAAAGATATTGAATGGTGAACAACCAATGATATGGAAAGGTAGTGAGAAATCTACAAGAGAGTTTTTATATGTGGAAGACGCGGTTGATGCGTACGTGTCTTTGGTTAAAAACATTGAAAAAACTAAAGGTGAGGCTTACAACATTGGTAGTGGAGAGATACTTTCAATTGAACAATTGTTAAACACACTTTTAAAAACTATGGATTCTAATTTAAAAATTAATTATGTTGAAAAAGATTTTCCTGAAATATCACATCAATATTTAGATAGTTCAAAAATAAAAAATCACATTGGGTGGGCTGCTAAAACTGATTTGGTTGATGGATTACAAAAGTCTATAAAAAGTTATGGAGATATTTTATGAGTACCGAGTATGTTTTAAGAACTGAAAATAGTCAATTCAATTTTCAACCAAGATATTTTAATGGTATGAAAAATGTTATGGTATTTGTATCTGTAGATTTTGATAAAGTTGAGGTTGAAGGTGGTTGGTCATATATGAAAGATGACGACTACATGAATAAAACCATTAGATTCATAAAAGCCCAAATAGATAACAGTCTTGAATTAAATTGGAAAGTTGAAGATATAATATTAGCCACTAATTTTGAGTTTGAGTATAGAGGTGTAAAAAGTATTATTCTTGAAAGAACTTGTGATTACTCTCAATTTTTTAATAAAGAGTATGCTATTTTAGAATTACTTGAAAAAGGTGTTGTTAAAGATACTAACTTATGGTATCATGATTTAGATGCATTTCAATTAGAAGAATTTGAGTTTCCAAAATTCGATGGAGATTGGGGAACTTGTGTTTATCCTAATTATGATGGTCATTCTTGTCAATGTGGTGTTTTATATATTAAACCAACTGCTGTAGATATATTTCGCGAAATGATAGAAAAAATGGAAAGACAAGAATTTGGAACAACAAATGATGAAATAGTGATTAGAAATTTTGTTAAATTAAATCCAGATTATGGTCACAGAGTTTCAGTTTTAGATACACGGTTCAATGTAGGTACAACTGAGTATAATGATAGGTATAGATTAGCTACAAAACCAATTAAAGTTGTTCATTTTAGTGCGGATGATGAGAGACAATGGGATATTTTTGCCAATGGAAAAAATGATTATGGGATACCATTTATTTCTGACAGATTAAAAAAAATAATTGAAAAATATAATTTAAATTATAAAGATAACAAATAAGGAATAAAATGAAGTTCGCTCTAATACAGGATATAGTGGGTAATGGTGGTATAAGTTCGTTTCGTGTTATGGATGGTAAAGCATATATTTTTGATACTAATAAACTATATACACCTAAATTTACTCCAGCTGGATTAAACGAAAATTGTTTTTTGAGTACATTTAATTATCCATTTTTATTTAATAATTCACATTTTATTGAGTGGTCTGAGTTTAAAGATAATTTACCTGATTTGGATTTAGAATTAATATTTTTAGTTATAGAAAGAACTTTAAATAGAAAAGAAGAATTCCCATGGGTTAAAGTTAATAATATCAGAAAAAAATATCCAAATGCAAAAATAGTTGGATATATCAAAGAAATATGGATGGGTGAGCCATATGATTATGAAGATGCGAGACATAAAGCTAGAATAGATTTTCTAAATAGTTGCGATTCAGTAATAACTAACAGACCAGAATTAAAAGAATTTCAACAATTAGCAGATAATGTAGATAAACCATTTAATTTTGTTACTCAACCACATAATATAGATTATTTTTATGAAAATTTTGGTGGTAATAAAGATTTAGCTATATGGGAATATCTACCTTGTCAGATGCAAAGACGAAATAACACGAATGAATTTGTTGAATATCTCAGTAAAAAATATAATATACCTGTTAAGCGTAAAACATTACTTCCAAATCAAGATTTCAATCATTTATCTATTATAGATTTTATTAAACAATGGTCATCTTGTTTGTTTCATTTTAATTTAGATCCTGTAGATTATTTTCCAGGTAATCAAATAACTCAAGTAGTTTCTACTGGAACTATTAATATGGGTGGTGTTAATGACAATCATCATCTGTTATGTCCGGAGACAGCTACTTGTGATACAAAAATACTGGAACAAAGATTTGTTGAATATTTAGAAGATGAAGATAAAAGAAATGAAATTAGACAAAAGTCTTGGGAAAGATTACATAAATATTTTAGTTTTGATGCTGTTAGGTTACAAATAAAAAATATAAAATATTGAGGAGTATATGAAATTACAAAATAAAATATCTAATTGGTTAAATGATTATTTGGAAGATAATAACTTAGAGTCATTTGTAATTGGAATCTCGGGAGGAATTGACTCAGCTGTAACATCAACATTATGTGCTATGACTGGTAAACGAACTATTGTAGTTACTATGCCAATACATCAGAATCCAGAGGAAACACAAAGAGGCTTAAATCATATCAATTGGTTGAAAGAGAAATATCCAAATGTCGAACAACACAATGTTGAATTAACTGATACATACGAAAAATTTAAATCAGATACTCCAACATTATTTCACAATGATTTGTCATTAGCAAATACAAGAGCTAGAATTAGAATGACAACTTTATATTCCTTAGCAGGTGGTTCAAATGGTATTGTCGTTGGAACAGGAAATAAGGTAGAAGATTTCGGAGTAGGATTCTTTACTAAATATGGAGATGGTGGTGTAGATATAAGTCCAATTGCAGATTTAATGAAATCGGAAGTATATAAACTTGGTAGAGAACTTGGTATTATACAGACCATACTTGATGCAAAACCAACCGATGGTTTATGGGGTGATGGTCGAACAGATGAAGACCAACTTGGTGTATCATATGATGATTTAGAATGGGCTATGGAATATGATGGTTCAGACACTAACGATATACAAAAACATATATTAGAAGTTTATAATAAACATAGAAAAAACAACTTACATAAAATGGTAGAAATACCAATTTTTAAAAAAAATATATTAGGAGATTAAAAATGTCGACAATAGAACATGTTAGAAAATATTGGAATGATAGACCTTGTAATATAAGACATTCAAATAAAAAGATTGGTACAAAATCTTATTTTAAAGAAGTTGAAAATAAAAAATATTTTGTTGAACCACACATACCAATTCATGCAGAATTTAAGAAGTGGAAAGATAATGAAGTTCTTGAAGTAGGGTGTGGTATAGGTACAGATACTATAAATTTTCTAAAGAACGGAGCAAATTTAACTACTGTTGACTTATCAGAAAAATCTTTAGAAATAACTAAAAAAAGGGTAAAAGTTTTTAAACTTGAAAACAAAGTAAAATTTCTTACTGGTGATGCAGAAAATTTATGTTCTTTGGTTGGTGACAAAAAATATGATTTGATTTATTCATTTGGTGTTATACATCATACTCCGAATCCAAAAAAATGTATAGAAAATTTTAGTAAATTGTTAAAACCGAATGGTGAATTGAAAATTATGGTTTATAACCGCCATTCATGGAAAGTATTTTGGATTTTAATGAAAAGTGGATTCCAATTTTGGAAACTTAAAAAAATGATAGCAAAATATTCAGAAGCACAAACTGGATGTCCTGTAACTTTTAGTTATACAAAAAATGAGATGAAAAATATTTTAGAAAAAAATGGATTTAAAGTTAAAAATATGACACTAGAACATATTTTTCCATATAAAATCAATGATTATAAAAAAAATATATATACAAAAGTGTGGTATTTTAGATTTATTCCCAATTTTATTTTTAAAAAAATAGAATCTTTATTGGGATGGCATTTATGTATAACTGCAAATAGAAATGGAGATAAATAAATGAAAAAGGCAGTAGTAATGGGTGCTGGTGGATTCATTGGTAGTCATATGGTTAATAGATTAAAATCAGAAGGTTATTGGGTTCGTGGAGTAGATTTAAAATATCCTGAATTTTCAGAAACTCAGGCAGACGATTTTGTTGTTGGAGATTTAAGAGATATGGAAGTTGTAAGTAATGTCATTGATAATGATATGGATGAATTATATCAATTTGCTGCTGATATGGGTGGAGCTGGTTTTGTATTTACAGGTGAAAATGATGCAGATATAATGCATAATTCAGGGTTAATTAATTTAAATGTAGTAATGGAATGTGTCAAAAAGAATGTTAAGAAAATATTTTATTCCTCATCTGCTTGTATGTACCCTGAATATAATCAAGAAGATCCAGATAATCCTAATTGTGAAGAGAGTTCTGCTTATCCAGCAAATCCTGATTCAGAATATGGTTGGGAGAAATTATTTAGTGAAAGATTATATAAAGCATTTGAACGAAATTATGGACTTAATATTAGAATTGCAAGATTTCATAATATTTTTGGAGTTGAGGGAACATGGGATGGTGGTAGAGAAAAAGCACCAGCAGCTATGTGTAGAAAAGCTATAATAACAGAAGAAGGTGATTCTATGGAAGTATGGGGAAATGGTTTACAAACAAGGTCATTTTTATATATTGATGAATGTATAGAAGCTGTTAGAAAATTAATGGAATCTAATTTTACTGAACCTGTTAATATTGGTTCTGAAGAGATGATTTCAATTAATAATTTTGCTCAGATGGCAATCAACATATCTAAAAAAGATATAAAGATACATAATATTGATGGAAAAGAGTTTGAAGACAAGTATGGTTTTCCAACACCACTTGGTGTAAAGGGAAGAAATTCAGATAATAGATTGTTTAGAGAAAACATAGGGTGGGAGCCAACTCAGTCTCTCTTAGATGGTATGGAAAAAACATATAAATGGATAGAAAAACAAATTAGAGGTAACAAATGAATAATAAAACATCAGTTGTAGGAATTGGAAAACTCGGTCTATGTTGGGCTTTGGAACTAGAAAAAAATGGATATGATGTTCTAGGAGTTGACTTAAGTCAAAGTTATGTTGATTCACTAAATCAAAAGACTTTCAACTCTTCTGAAGCTTCAGTCAACGATTTACTTACTTCATCAAAGAACTTTAGAGCAACTGCTGATATAAAAGAATCAATAGATTTCTCAGATATAATTTTTATTGTTGTAGCTACACCATCTCTAGAAGATGGTAGATACGACCACACATATTTAGATTCAGCTATAGATTCTATCATAAAAAATTCAAAAGGTAAATCTACTAAACATATTGTTGTTTGTTGTACTACGATGCCAGGACATTGTGACAAACTTAGAGAAAAAGTTAAAGATTTTGGTTATACTTTAAGTTACAATCCAGAGTTTATAGCACAAGGTTCAATAATTAGAGATATGGAAAATGCTGATATAGTTTTAATTGGCGAAGATAACAAGGAAGCTGGTGATATCATAGAAAAAATTAATTTATCTATAACTAAAAATAATCCAAAAGTTTTTAGAATGAAATCAATAAGTGCGGAGATAACAAAAATATCTTTAAATTGTTATATCACGATGAAGATAGCATTTGCTAATTCTATTGGTGATTTATGTATGTCAGCTGATGCGGAATACGAGAAAGTTTTAGAAGCTATAGGAAGTGACTCTAGAGTTGGAAATAAATATTTTAAATATGGTTTTGGATATGGTGGTCCTTGTTTTCCTCGTGACAATAGAGCTTTAGGTATATTTTCTAAAGATATGGATAGAGAGGTCGTATTTAGTAGAGTCACTGATTTTAGTAACAGAATTCATTTACAAGTTCAGGTTGAAGATTTTATAGAAAATAATGATATAAGAAAACCAATCAAATTAAATGGTGTCACTTACAAAAAAAATTCACATATAATAGAGGAGTCTCAACAATTAGCATATGCTGTTGGTATAGCTAAGGCTAAATTTGACGTTACCATAGTAGATACAAAAGATGTCTTAGAAAATGTAAGAAATTTATATGGTGATTTGTTCAAGTATGAGGAAACCACTAAGGGGTAAGTTTTGATTAAAATTGGTTTAAGGAAAAATATTGTATGAAAAACGTAGTGTTTTGGACAGGTATAAAAAATAATTCACCAAATATGGTAGAAAAATATGGTGGATGGGATTGGATGGATATTTCTAAAAAAAGTTGGGAGTATTGGTGTGAAAAAAATGATTGTATTTTTTATCATTATGATAATCCATCTGAGAAAGACTTAATAGAATACAGAGTGACTTGGCAAAGGTGGTTTGACGTATATGACGAGTTAGAAAAAAATAATATTAATTATGATAAAATATTTGTAGTTGATGCTTGTTCTATTGTCAAATGGGATTGTCCAAATTTCTTTAATTTATGTGATGACAGAATGACAGCATGGTTGGATAAAGATAATTGGGGATGGATTTATCAAAGTGTTGTTGGTTACAAAGATTTTTTTGAACCAATCGAATTATCCTCAGGAGAGATAGTTAACAACTATATAAACGCTGGAGCTGTCATAATAAATAAAAATCACAAAGAATTTTTTAAATCATTGAAAGATTTTTATTATGATAATAAGGATAGACTAATAAGTTTACAAGACAAAGAGGTAATAAAAGGAACAGACCAAACACCATTTAATTATTGGTTACAAATTAAAAATATGGATGTAAATACTTCACTACCATTTATGTATAACTTAACTCACATTCATAGGAAAGGTATGTTTTCACATAATTGGCAATTGAACGAAGATACCACACCATTTTTTATAAAATATGGTTATGTGTGGAAATATAATGGTGTTCCTAAAAATGAAAGAACAAATTTAATGAAACAAACTTGGGATTTAATTGGTCATAAATACCAATAAAAAAATGCTTGTATAAAAGTAAATTATTTTGTAAATTAATTAACTGTAAAAATATTAGGAGAATAATATATGAAATGTATAGTAACTGGTGGTGCTGGATTTATAGGAAGTCACCTTGTAGATAAATTGATAGAAGAGGGTCATCGAGTTCTCGTCTTAGATGATTTATCTACCGGTAAAAAAGAAAATATAAACGAAAAAGCGGATTTCATACAATGGGATATTTCTCAAGATTGGAATGAACTTGGTACAACTGTTGAAGGGATTGATGTTATCTTTCATTTAGCAGCTAAAGCCAGAGTTCAACCATCAATAGAAGAACCAATTGAATATCATAATGCTAATGTCAATGGAACATTAAATATGTTGGTAGCTGCTAGAGATGCTGGTGTAAAAAGATTTGTATTTAGCTCATCATCTTCAGTATATGGTGATGTGGAAGAAAAGGATTTACCAACATCGGAAGCTTCGGAACTTAATCCAATGAGTCCATATGCATTACATAAATCAATCGGAGAACAGTATTGTAAATTATTTTCAGAATTATATGGTATGGAAACTGTATCATTAAGATACTTTAATGTGTATGGTGATAGAATGAGTTTAGAGGGAGCTTATAAATTGGTTATACCCATATTTACAGAACAAAGATTGAATGGTGGACCAATGACAATCAATGGCGATGGAGAACAGAGAAGAGATTTTACTTATGTTGGAGATGTTATTCAAGCTAATATAGCTGCTGGAACTTTGGACAGAAAATTTAAGGGTGATGTGTTTAATATTGGTCATGGTGACAATAGAACAGTCAATCAAATTGCGGATTACATAGGTGGAGACAGATTATATGGAGATCCAGTAATTGAACCAAAAGCTACATTGGCTGATAATGAAAAAGCAAGAGACATTTTAAACTTTAGTCCATCAAAAAATATTGAAGATTGGATACCATCTTGGAAAAAAGAAATGGGATTGTAAATGTTTAGTCATAACGAATATAAAAATATTATTAATCTGATTGGTCAACATTTACCATTTGTTGATTTTGCTGATATAGATAAAGATACAGATAAGTTTTGTGTACTTCGACATGACATTGAATATTCCATTGATAGATCTCTGGATATGGCCAGATTTGAGGCTGATAAATTGGGGGTAACATCAACTTATTGTGTTCAATTAAGAAATAATATTTATAACGCCATATCAAATAAAAATATAGATGTAATGTCAGAAATAAAATCACTTGGACATAAGGTTGCATTACACATAAATCCACCAGTAATGGATTTATCAGATGTTAAAGAATATATTTCAAATGATATTAAAACATTAGAAAGGCATTATGAGTTTGAAATTGATAGATTTTCATTTCATATACCAAAGAAAGAATATTTAAAACCATATATTCAAATTGAAAACAAAATAAATTGTTATGGCAAATTATTTTTTCATTATTTTGATGAGAAAAAACCAAGTAGAATGAAAGTTTTATATTTAGCTGATTCAAATCACCAATGGAAATATGGTCATCCACTTGATTTTGATTTTTCAAAAACAAAAAAATTACAATTATTGACTCACCCATATTCTTGGACAAATAAAGGATTTGAAAACTTCAAAAATATTTCGAATTTGATTAAAGAGAGAACTCACGAATTAGCTATATCAATGGCTGAGATAAAAACATTTCCGAGAGAATTATTGGAGACACTAAAAAATGAATAAAAATTTAATTAAGTTTAATAAAATATTAGCTCTAGCTCCACACACATACGATGTTGAGTTAGGGTGTGGTGGATTGTTATTCAGATATAAGGTGAGAGAGTTTTCATGGGTAAGGAATATATCTATGATATAGCAAGAACAAGAGGTTTACAGATAGGTAAAAAATATGCTGAAGCTTATGAAGCTATCAGAATAGTAATTTAAAAAATGCTTGATTTTTATATATTTTATTCGTATATTATAAAATACATTTAAATCATTAACACAGGAGAAATAAAAATGTCAATGAAAGTATTAGTAACTGGAGGGTCTGGATTTATTGGAAGTCATATCGTTGATAGACTTTTAAATGATGGCCATAAAGTAACCGTATTTGATTTGTGGGAAAGTGAAGAGGTAAAAACCCATTATGATAATGTCAATTACACATTCCAAAAAGGTAGTGTTTTGGATGATGATTTAGTTTCAGAACATATGAAAGGTAAAACTCATTTAATTCATTTAGCTGCGGTATTGGGAACAAGTGAGACTATAACTACATATGATGTGGAACAAGTAGCACTAACTAATGTTGTTGGAACTATTAAGATGTTCAAACACGCTAGAGATAATGGAATAAAAAGAGTTTGTGTACCAACAACACCTGATGTTCCTTGGATAAATCCATATAAAATAACAAAGGCTGCTGTTGAACAATTTGCAAAGTTATTTTCAAACGATTATGGTGTTGAAGTTGTAGCACTTAAACTTGGAAACATTTATGGTTCTAGAGAGAGGTGGTTAGATGGTCCTAAAGAAGCTCCATATAACTATCAGAAAATCATTCCAACTATTTTAATGAATCATTTAAAAGGTGAATCACTACCCGTATATGGAAATGGCGACCAAAAGTCAGAGTATATTTTCGTGGGTGATGTGGTTGAGTCTTTTATTAGAGCTTTAGAATCTGATAAAGATTTAGGTGGAGAAATCATCCATGTAGGTAGAGGTACAAATAATTCTGTTAATGAAATTATAGAAGCTGTTGAATCTGCTTGGGGAAGAAAGATTGACAAAGAGTATGTTAATATGAGACCAGGTGAGGTACATATTGAGATAGCTTTAGAACCATCAAAACTTAAAGAACTTTTAGATTACGAATTACAGTGGGATTTGGAAAGTGGTTTAAAAGAAACATTTAAATACTATGAAGAACAACATGAAAAGGTTATGGCTAAATGAAAAATGTAGTTTTCATGATGGATATAGATATAGGTGGTGAGGGGAGATGGGCTAGTGATAGATCCAAACCATATAAATATTCTATAGAGAGTTGGAGACGATGGTGTGACAAAAATGGTTGTGAGTTATTTGTTCTAAATGATTTAATTATACCTAATGATGAAATGGCTGTATGTTGGCAGAGATGGTATATATTTGATTTGTTGGAAGCTAATGGAATAGAATATGATCAAATATTATCTGTGGATGCTGACACAATAGTTCATCCAGATACACCTAACTTTTTTGAAATGACAAATCGTAACTTTACAGTTGTTGAATTTGATGGTAGTTGGGATTGGGTGTGTAGAAGTTTAGAAAATTATTCTAAATATTTGTTTGATAACAAAATGATAGAATGGTGGAAATACTTCGACAGTGGTTTTTGGATTGCGAACAAGACACATAAGGATTTTGCAAAAAGTATGACAGATTTTTATCATAAGAATAAAGATGTAATTTTACAAGTTGAACATACTTTTCATGTTGGTACTGAACAAACACCATTAAATTTTATGGTTCAACTGAATGATTTAGATGTAACACATCTTCCATATGAGTTTAATATGAATGATATGAACAGAAAAGAAATTTTAAATGATGACTTGGTGTTTACTAAATGTGGATGGATTTATCAGTATAATGCAATACCAAATAATGAAGATAATAAACTTACAAATTATTTTATGGAAAAGACATATAAACACTTTTTTGGGGAATTATGAAAAACATAGTTTTTATACCAAATATAGATTTAGGTAATGGTAGAAATAATCCATATCATTATTCAGTAAAGAGTTGGAAAAATTGGTGTGACAATAATAATGCGGATTTATTTGTATTGACAGATTTAGTATTTCCAGTTGAAAGAATGAAAGTTACTTTTCAAAGATATTACTTATTTGATATATTAGAAAATAATGATATTGACTATGATCAAATATTAATGGTTGATGCTGATACAATAGTTCACCCAGATTGTCCTAACTTTTTTGAAGAAACTGAAAATAAATATTGTGGTGTAGCTGTTGAAGGTTGTCATGAATGGGTAAATAGTAGTATCAAAAAGTATAAGGAATATCTATTTAGTAATCAAGAAAGAATTAAACCATGGGAATATATAAATGGGGGATTTCAAATAGTTAATAAAAAACATAAACAATTTTTTCAAGATGTTATTAAATATTATTGGGAAAATTCAGACAAATTGTTACATGCACAAGAGACTTTTGGTGGTGGAACAGATCAAACACCAATTAACTATCTGTTGAGAAAACATAATATTGATTTAAAAATTTTACCACAATGTTATAATTTACAAGATTTAGCTAGAAAGAATTTATTGTATTTGGATCCTGGAGTTTGGTTTACTGATGAACTACATTTTTTAGATTCAGGTTGGGTTTATCATTTTAATGCAATACCCAGGCCTGGATTTGGTGCTAATGAATTAAATAGAAACTATGACTATTGGATGAAAAGAACATATGAACATTTTAATGGGGAATTAAATGATTAAATTAAAAAATAAAATAGCCATAGGGTGTTTGATACAGTGGTATGAAATTGATTTGATATCTAAGTATTTAGAGAGTGTGAAACAAGCTTTAGATGGTATTGAAAATAAAAAAAATGTAATTGTTGATTTATATTTTAACGCCAGTCAAACTTTAGAGAAAATTGATGAAAGTCAAACGGATATCTCTAATATTATGATTAAATATGAAGATTTGTTGAAAAATATTTTTAATTATGATGCTGATGTAGTTTCCTTAGTAGGTTGTGATTACAATTTAAAATTACACACCAATGCTTTTTCTAATAAAACTTATACAATAGCGGATTATCGTAGAGAGTTTAATGATAAATATTGTGAAAAGGTTGATGTGTTGATGTGGGGAGAAACGGATTCATTAATACCTAAACAAACATTTGAAATACTTGATAACTTACATACACAAGTTAAGGATACGACACCAAAATATGTTTCATTTTTTAGTACATGTAAAATGTGGGATGAAAGTTGGAAACCTTTGGAACATCCAGATTTTACAGATAAACCATTTATTGATAGCGATAAAGAAGATACAGAACACTGGTGGAGTCTTAGATATAATATGACATTAGAGGAGATGAACAAAATAAATGATAAAGTAGAGGAATTGGATGTTCAGATAGCGAATCAATATAAGTTTAATGGTTGTGGATTGGTTATATCTTCTGATGTTATTAAGAGTGGAGTAAACATACCTCGTTCTGTATTTTTTGTTCACGAGGATACAGCTTTCCTTAATTCGATGATTAAAATATTTGGTGGTTCAATACCCCAATACATAATAAAAAATATCTTATTGGTCCACAATAGAAAACATCCAGACAAAAGAAATTACATTTCAGGTGAACAAGAAATAGATAAAGCCAACATCGGTGGAAAAAGATTGGCACATGATTGGTATTCTAAGGCTAATGAGATGTGTGAACATAATGCTTACAACTTATTTAATCAATCCAAAGTATTTACTTGGAAGGATGTATTTAATGAATCATAATATAGCGTTCTTCAGTGAATCACCATTTGATGGAAAGATATCAAGAGACTTTAATAATATGAGAACAGAATATGCTTGGTATGTTGCACTTGACGCTGCACATCATTGTATTAATAACTTACCTAGTATGAAAGATAGTATGTATGATTTGGGTATAGTTATAATACCAAAAATGAATATAGATAAATTAATGCAATTTCCTTTAATTGAACAAATGAAAAGACTTTGTAAGAAGGTAGGGTTTATGCAAGAAGGTCCCTATTGGTATTTCCAAGATTATCCAATGGAACAACAGATATGGTTTTATAATACTTTAATGGAGATGGATGTTATATTTGGACATAATAAAGCTGATGTAGAATATTTTAAAGGATTAACACAAAAGAAGAATGTTTATCAAAATAAATCATTAATGATTACAGATGAAATAAAACCTGTTGTGGAAAATATAAGAGATAGAGAAGGTACAATTATTGGTGGTAATATGGTTAGGTGGTATGGTGGTTTTGATTCTTATGTAGTTGCACAAGAGTTTGAAGAAAGTATTTATGCTCCTTCAATGGGTAGGAAGATAGAAAGAGAAGGTGAGATGGATATAACTCATCTACCATATATGAATTGGATTGAGTGGATGAATAATTTATCACAATTTAGATACGCTGTTCACTTGATGCCAACACACGCTGCTGGTACATTTGCATTGAATTGTGCGTATCACGGAATACCTTGTATTGGTTATGAAGGATTAGATACTCAATCATTATGTCATCCACAATTAACTATTAAGATGAATGATTTGAGACACGCTAGAAAGTTAGCAAATCAGCTTAGAACTGACAGTAGTTTCTATGAGACACAAAGTAAAACAGCACAATATAATTTTGATGGATTCTTTGGAGAAAAAGAATATATTTATACAATGAGAAATATTTTAAAAAAGGTTATATCTGAATGATTAAAAATAAAAAAGTTTTGATAATAGGGGGAACTGGAGCTCTTGGTAAAACATTAGTTGATAGATATCACGAAAATAATGATGTAATTGTGTTATCGAGAGATGAACATAAACATTATTTTTTGAAAAAAGACTATCCCAACATAAGTTCTGTGATTGGTGATGTAAAAGATAAAAACTCCATTAAGAACTGTTTGTTGAGATTTAAACCACAAATAGTCATTAATGCAGCTGCACTAAAACATGTACCAATATGTGAAGATGATCCATTTGAGAGTGTGAAAACTAATATAATTGGACATCAAAATGTTATTGAATCTGTTACTGAAGTTGGTAACATTGAGACATTAATGTTTGTATCCACTGATAAAGCCTGTAATCCTATAAATGTCTATGGTATGTGTAAATCCATTTCAGAAAAATTGTATATTGAATACGCTAAACAGAGAGATGTTCCAAAAGTTGTTTTGGTTAGATATGGGAATGTATTGGAATCTACAGGTTCTGTAATTCCATTTTTTAAGAGTTTGTTAGAAAGTGGTTCTGATTATTTACCAATAACACATAAAGATATGACAAGGTTTTTGTTAACATTAAATCAAGCTACCGAATTAATAGACTGGGCTTATCATTCTGAAAATTCACATGGTAAAATAGCAGTTCCTAAGATAAAAGCTCTTAAGGTTACAGATGTAGCTGATGTTTTAAAGAAATCTTATGAAGTTGATATACCACTTAAGTATATTGGTATCAGAAGAGGTGAAAAACTACACGAAGAAATGATTTCAAAAGAAGAGTGGATGAGAACTGAAGAACACGATAATTTTTTAATTGGTAATGAATATTTGAGAGATGAACAAAAGTCTTTTAATTCATTTGACTCTCTTATGGATAGTTCAGAAGCTTTTGATTTTTTAAGGGAAAATGGAGTGGTTTCTTGAAAGAATATGTAGAAAGAAATGTATGTGCTGTTTGTGATAATAGTAATTTACAAAAGGTGCTTGATTTGAATAAAGTTCCACTGGCTGGTTATTTTCCAACAAAAAGTCAATTGAATGATAAAAGTTCTTATCCTTTAAAACTATTATTTTGTGATGATTGTAAACTGGTTCAGACTGATTCTGTTATAGATCCAGATATCTTGTTTAAAGATTATAGGTATTTATCATCTGTTGGATTATCAAATCATTTTAAAGAACTGGCTCAAATTTTAGATAAAAAGTTCAAGATTAAAGATAAATACATATTGGAAATAGGTTGTAATGATGGTGTCCTTTTACAACCTTTGAAAGAACTTGGTGCTACTGTAGCGGGTGTGGATCCAGCTTCAAATGTTGTTAAATTAGCTCGTGATAAGGGATTATATGTAATTGAAGAATACTTTAATTATTATAATTTTAGGGATTTGGGGGATACATATGATTTAGTATTAGCCAACAATTCATTTGCTCACATAACAGATATTAAAAGTGTAGTAAAAGGTGTTAACCATGTTTTAAAACCAGGTGGACATTTTGTATTTGAAGTTCATTATTTAAATAATTTAGTTAATGAAAATCAATGGGATAATATATACCACGAACATATTTACTATTATTCAGTATCAGCATTAAACAATTTCTTTACAAAATATGGAATGACTGTAGTTGATTTTGAAGAGATACCAATTCACGCTGGTTCGATAAGAGTTACTGTATTGAATGACAATATAGATACACCAGATAAGATATTTCAGAGAATATTAAAGGAACATAGTACAATTGGTAATTCAAATTACATGTTAGATTTTACAAAGAAAGTTGATAATCACATAGAGGATTTCAAGAATCAAATTAAAGAGTTAAGTAAGAATTATAAAATAGCTGGTTATGGGGCTTCTGGTAGAGCGAATATGTTTTGTAATTTAACTGGTTTAGATGAAGATGTAGTTCAGTTTATAGTAGATGAATCTCCTGAAAGATGTGGTAGATACATAGCTAATACTAAAATACCAATCGTGGATGTGGATACATTAAAAAATTCAGATGTGGATATAATAATCATATTTGCTTGGAATTATTCAAAGATGATAATTGAAAAAACTCAGTTTAAAAATTATAAATATTTGGTGGCGTTTCCAACTACACAATTGGTTGACTCATATGAAGAATTAAAAGGATTTGATTCCATATGATAACAAGAGGTAAAAACTATTTAATAACAGGTGGAACTGGTGTCATAGGTTATTTTTTATGTGAAAGAATATTAAGTATGGGTGGACAGGTTATTGTTTTATCTCGTAGTAAAATTAAGTTAGATAAACTGAAAGAAAAGTATAATGAAATAGAAATAGTGCTTGGAGATGTTTGTGATAAAAAACTTCTTAAAGACACAATTAAAAGAGTTGATGGTGTATTTCATTTAGCTGCGTTAGCACAAGGTATGCAATCTGGTAAACCAATTGAATCTATTCAAACAAATCTTATTGGTTCTATGAATGTGTTGGAAGTGTCAACTGAGGTTGATTTTGTACTTGGAATAAGCTCCGATAAAGCAGTTCAGGTTTCTGGAACATATGGAGCTACAAAATTTCTAATGGAAAAGTTATTTAATCAATTTGAAGAGAGTAATTCAAAAATAAAATATAGAGTTGTCAGATTGGGTAATATCATTTACTCAACAGATTCAGTTTTATGTAAATGGAAGAAATTGATTCAAGAATGTAAAGAGGTGGTTGTTACAGATTATAATGCTACAAGATTTTATTTGACTGCTGAGGAATCTGTCGATTTAATATTTAATTGTTTAGAAAATTCTGTAGATTCAAAACCTTATTTTGAATATACAAAATCTACATCCATAGGAGATTTATTACAAGCTATGACTAATAAATATTTACCAAGTGATTGTGAATTACCAATTAAAGTAATTGGATTACAACCTAATGAGAATCTACATGAAAAGATTTCAGAAGAGGGTTCTTTCACTAATGAAATAGATAATTACACAATTAAAGAATTGGAGAAACTTATATGATTGTAGATTGCAATCCTGAATTTGGAATAGAGTTAGTTTTATCTGTACCTTATGCTTATTGGTTACATACACAAGGTAAACTTGATAAGGTTGTAACATCTAAAGGTATGAAACCATTTTATTATTTTTGTGATAATGTGGAAGAAAGGTATGATTATCGTACAATAGACAATGAAGCAGCCGGTCTGAACTCTTTACCAAATAATTGGATATATGGTGACAAAAAAAATGCAGAATTATATAAAGATAAGTGGGAACATTGGGAATCGTTTAGAAATGTTGATAGGGGTTGTGGTATATTAAATTATAAAGAGTGGAAAATGCCTGATTATAAAAATCAATATAAGAATGATAAATTTAAATTTGACAAACCATTTGTCGTAGTAGCGAATAGATATAATTGGGAACATGGTAAACCACCTGTTGGTTATTTCGACATCAAATGTCTATATGAGATGTTTAATTATTTAACAGAAAGTGGATATATTGTTATTTACAAAAGACCAAATAATACAGAATTTCCGATAGACCAAAATGAAATGAATACTGTTCGTAATGGAGAAATACTTAAAGCTGATGTTGAAGGTATTGGTACAGTTTCAGATTATGATTTAACTGAATATTATGATGATGTTATATTATTTGATAAATTTTTAAGTAATCACAGTGAATATACCTATAACGAATTACAGTTAAATCTATTTGCAAATGCTGATGGATTTATTGGTATAAGTGGTGGTTCAACATTACTTTTAAACTTATTTCAAATACCAACCATAACATATCTTTATAATTCTTCAGATTTGAGAGATAAGTTTTGGGAAGATGGAAACAGCAATAAAAATATAAAAAACTATTATTATATGATGAATCCAAATACAATTCCTTTTATAGATAGAGATTGTGAAGAAATGAAGAAAAATGAAAACAAAAGATTTTTAAATAAAATCAAGGAGACATTCTAATGAAACCGATTAGTTTTATACAACCAAGTAGAAATAATTTAAAATATTTACAATGGTCTTACAACTCTATCAGAAAGAATCTTGGATACAGACATGAGATATGTTGGGCAGATGATTTCTCAGATGATGGAACTTGGGAATGGATGCAAGAGATAGCCGAATCAGATCCAAATGTTAAGATTCACAGAAACGAAGGACCAACAAGGTTAGGACATACAATATTATATGATACATTAGTTAATGACTATGCTACTAATGACATAGTGATGATATATCATGCGGATATGTATGCTTTACCAGGACTTGATGAAGAGATAAACAAACATATCAAGAAAGGTGTTGTAGTTAGTGGTACACGAATAGAACCACCACTACATCCAGATGGGCCAGAAAAGATATTGGCTGACTATGGTATTGAACCCGAAGAGTTTGAAGAACAACAATTATTGAGAGATGTACATAAATTAAAAGATAAAGGTAAAACCACAGAGGGTATATTTGCACCGTGGGCTATAATGAAAGAAGACTTCCAAAGTATCGGTGGACACGACCCACTGTATGCTCCACAATCAAAAGAAGATTCAGATATATTTAATAGATTCCTTTTGGCTGGATATAAGTTTGTTCAGACTTGGGAAGGTTTCGTATATCATATGACTTGCCGTGGTAGTAGATTTGCAGATGGTGCTAAAAGAAATCCAAATGGTGAAGTGTTTATGAAGAACAGAGAAACTGATGAGTGGTTACAACAAAATAATAGAAGTACTCGTAACTTTATTCGTAAGTGGGGTCACTTTGTTAAACACGATACTTTGATGAAACCGATAATACCACCAAAGTATGATATTGGGTTAGTTGTTAAGAATTGTAGTTACGAAACACTATATGAATTAGAGCCTTGGTGTTCTACAATTTATGTAGATTGGGGAAATAAATCTTATATAGAACTGGAACAAGAGAATACTATGTTTGATTTAAACGAAAGGGTAAAATCAAGAGTTGCAGGTGAAGCTGACAATGACATTGTTGTTGAGTTCGATTCCAAAGAGTTTACACCGGAACAATTTAATATCATAGCTCAACTACCAGAGATACTTGCAAACGATGATGAACTTGAAGTTGGTGAGTTTAATTTAGGTATATTTAAAATAACAGTAAATAAAATTAAAACATATGAAAAGGAATTGATAGTATGCAAACAATAGGAATAGTAGGAAATGGATTTGTAGGATCATCAGTAGCATTTGGATTCTCAACTGAAACTGGTTGTAACGCTGATGTTAAGATATATGATAAGGATAAGTCAAAGGCAACGCATTCGTTGGAAGAAACATTATTATCTGAATTTATATTTGTATCAGTACCAACTCCATCAAATATTGATGGTTCAATTAGTTTAAAAATAGTTTATGATATATTTAATGAGATTAACCAAGTTAATACAAGGCCGGATAACATTATATTGTTAAGGTCGACTGTTACCCCAGGAACTACAAGAAAGATAAAAGAAAAATATCCAAATCTTAATATAGTATTTAACCCTGAATTTCTAACTGAAAGGTCGGCTAAATTTGATTTCATTAATCAAGCTAGATTTATAGTTGGTGGTAGGGATAGAGATAATAATAGGGTTGAAGAATTATTTAGATGGAGATTTGGTAATACAACTCCAATAATTAAAACAGATTATGAAACAGCAGAGCTTATAAAATACATGAACAATTGTTTCTTTGCTACTAAAGTATCATTCTTAAATGAGATGTATCAAATAGCAAATAAATGTGGTGTTGATTGGGATATGGCTGTTGAGGGATTTGTTAGAGATGGTAGGATAGGACACTCACATATGAATGTCCCAGGACCCGATGGGAAAATGGGATTTGGTGGTAGTTGTTTTCCAAAAGATATGCAAGCTATGATTAATTTTTCAAAAAAATTAGGAGTTTCACTTAATGTGTTAAAAGGTGCTTGGGAAACTAATTTAGAAGTAAGACCAGAAAAAGACTGGGAAGAATTAAAAGGAAGGGCTATAATAGATGACTAAAGAACAAATGAAAGACAGAATCAAATATTTAAAGATGGAAATAGCACATTCAGGTTATCATGATGGGTGGACACTAAAAGGTATGAAAGAGGAACTTAGATGGTTAGAAGAAGAATTAATAAATAATGCTTGACTTATATTGCAAAAATGTTGTATATTTAGGAGATAGATAAAATGTCAAAAATAAATCCATTAGATTGGAAAGAATTTGATAAAAAAGAAGATAGAAGAAAGACTAAAAGATTGAAAAAGAAAAGAAAACAGAAACAAGTAAGCAAAAAGAAAAGGAGAGAAAAATATGATGATAAATATAAATAAGTATATATTTATATATACATTAATATTATTTGTGATTGGTTGTAGTAATCCAATCCAAACTTGTTCAGATTGTTTTTTGGAAATAGATATACCCGAACTGGAGCAAGATTCAAAGGGTTTTTATCATTTAGATTTTAATGATGGTAGTTTACAGACATTTGTACAGATAAGAGCTAATGTTGGTACAGATTATGAATACATTGGTTGGGCAACAGATACTTATTTTGACGGTTGTACCTGGGGTTATTGTGAGGATGTACCAATAGTAAATGGTGCAAGTTATTCCGGTCAAGATGGTTATGCTTATACAATGTTAGGAGTTTATGGGGAAAATATAGGAGATGTTGCAACAATTTGGGCAGGTTATTATGATGATTATGGAAATCAATGGTTAGATACAATAAAGGTAATTATAGATGAATAAATTAGGAAATTATATATCAAAATTAATGACTGTTGTCATTGATAAAGATGAAGAACAATTTGTAAAAGATTTAGCATTAAGTGAATTAAGAAGACTTAATGTTGATATGGAAGAATTTATCAGAAAACATACAAAAGATATTTCTGATGAAATAGAAGAAAGAAAAAAACAACTGTTACAGGAGGACAAAGATGTCAAAGATAAGTAAAGACGGTTACGAACAAATACAAGTAATCAGAAATGCATTGGATTCGATGTATGATAAACTTGAAGCTAAAAAAGTGTTTGGTGAGGTTCAATCAGAGTTTGAAACTATATCTGGTATAGTGGAGCTTAGTGGAACTTGGGAAGAGGTACAATAATGCCTACAAATAATCCAGCAAACGATAGATATAATCCACCAGGAAGTCTCAGTATGGATTTTGAAGAATTTCAATTTGGTGATTTAGAAGTTGATGAGTTATTTTGGCAAACCAACAGACCAACAGAGAGTAATCCATGGAGAAAAGTAAATCAAAGTCAAGGAATCAATCTGAAAACTCAAACAACTCATAATTTTCAAATGAAGACAAAAGTATTTCAGAAAATATAATGAGTATAAATCGCCCATTAAACATTCCTGGTAGACGAAAGGTCGTTACCAAGAATATGATATTGGAAGCTCAAAAACATACGAAATCCAATATGGCTGCTGCTAAATGGATGAATGTATGTTACACGACTTACAGGAAATGGGCTAAGTATTATGGTGTGTTTGAACAACATTTGAATCAGAAAGGTAATGGTATCAAAAAAGGATTTGCAGTTAGAACTGTGAATGTTGAAGATGTAGTCTTAGGTAAAAGACAACCACCACGAAGATGGTCTCAATCTGTTGTAAAAGAAGAACTAATCGATAAAGGTTATTGGCAAAATGAGTGTAGTAACTGTGGTTATAACGAAGAGAATATGGCTACAGGTAAAACTTGTCTTGGTATTGACTTTGCCGATGGTGATTCAAAAAATTGGTTATTAGATAACATTAGGTTATTATGTGTTAATTGTTATTATTCATTTAATGCATATTTTCCAAGTGCAAAAAAATTCTGTAAATAGGAGGAATTATGGCTAAGAAAGTTGGAGGTGGTAATACTTACAGAGGATCATTTCCAAAAAAGACAAGACAAGGAATGAGCAACTTAACTAAAAGAGGAAGAAAGGGTGGTGGACCCAATGGTTCAACCACATCTAAATCCTACAAGAAAAGGTCAAGGGGGCAAGGAAAATGAGTTTAACAGACCACAAAGGAAGAACTCTTAAAGTAGGAAATAAAGTTTGTGTTCAAAATGACATTCCATCTGAAAATGGGATGTTATACAAACACAGCATCGTAAAATTAGATGAATGGAATGAAACAACTAAAAAAATAAGGGTAACAGATAACTTAGGTAAAGTATGGTGGATTGAACCATCACAAGTTAGCTGTAGTTTTTTATAATGAGTAAGGATAAATTATTAAATAAAAAGCAACAAAAAGAATTACAATCGCTAATTGATGAAATAACTTTTGAAGCAAAAGAACTTCGATTGAATTATGAAGAAAATCCATCAGATATGAGTGGTTCTCAAGTTCATATACACGAAAGTAGTCCTTTTTTAGATATTGATGAGAACGATGAATTGAAATACAGTGGTAGTCGCTGGAGACATATATTAAAATCTTTTTAATAAAAAGCTTGACAATAATACCTATTCTTTCGTATATTTATAGTATATGATAATCAAAGAATTCATATCAGAAACAAATAAAAATCAAATGATTGCTACTTTACTTAAACATTATAAAGTACAAAATGTAAAAGTAAAAATGAAATCAATGAAAGATCATGCACACTATAATGTGGATACCGGTACATTAGAGTTATCTACACGGTATAAAATAATAAAGAAAGGTCAAACTAAAGAGTTTCTAATCACAATCATACACGAAATCGGGCACGCGATAGACGCCAAGAAGTATGGTTGGAGAAAGTTCAAAGATATGTATGAATATGAAATGAACTACCAAGTATCTCAAGGTAAAGATGAATACAAAGACAACAAGTATGAGATAAAAGCCGAAGAGTTTGGACAGAAAAACTGGCGAAAATGGTATAATAAATTTAAAAAAGAGAACTTATTCTAAAATCTTGTTACAAACTGTTACAATTAAATTGATGAAAAAGCTTGTTTAATACAGGCTTTTTTCGTATATTATAGTATGATAAAGAAAGGGAATAATATGAGTTGTGATAAATGTGATAAAAAAGCTTATGTTGATTATAAAGGAAAGAAATACTGTAATTGGTATTGTGCTAAAAAGGAGAGTAAATAATATGATATTTGATATAGCAATGGTTGGTTTAACTTGGATAGGTATAATAGGGTTTTTTATATTTGCAGCCTACATCTGTTCAGATGAACCAGATTATAGTAGTAAGGCTTATAGAGATTTAGATGAAACAATATTGAACAGAAATGAGGAGATATAATATGACAGTTTTTGATGAATTAAATGAAGAACTTAGTTTAGGTTTAGATTTATCTGTTGATGATGGAATACATCAACAAACAGAAGAAGGACACATTTATGGAGTACATTGTGGAGACGCTAATTGTTACTCTTGTACTAAAATGAAAGGTGAGTGTTCTTGGTTAGACACATTAGATAAATTAGAGGATGAAAAGAATGACAAATAAAGTTAAATGGAAAGGTAATTTTCAATGTACATATAAATTTGAGAATCCAAATAAAGAGGGTTGGTGGATAAAGAATTTTATGAAATATATTAGGTCTTGTGAGGCTTACGGTAAGATAGCAACTAAAAGAAGTTTTATGAAACTGATAGGTAAATCACATTTAGGTAGTGGTTATATGAATACCTTTTTTGCTGCTGTCAGAGATGCTCGTATAGTTGAATCAAAACATGAGTGGAATGGTTCTTTTACAGAGTGTACCTACACAAGAGGTCCTAATTGGAATCATTATTTAAATGGTAATTTAGAAAGGGTATAAATGAAACCAACTAAAAAGAGAGCAGCTAAAAGAAAATATACTGATTTACAACAAATGTTAATAGATAAACTAATAAATTTAAAATATCATATCAATGACGCTTATCGTTCTGGTAAATCAGAAAGTGAAAGTACGAAAAACGATAAGTCTTGGGTTATGGAAAAGGTTGATGTTGTCAGAAATGGTGGAAAATTAACAAAAGGTGAGATGTTACACTGTAATATTCTATGGAAAGATTATAGTAAGAGTAGAATGAATGATTGGGAGTCTTACACGAATGGCTAAATTCTATCGTAAACCTAAACTGGAAACTATGTTGAAAAATAGGGAAACCTATAGAAAAGAATATGCTGAAGAAATACAGTGGATAAAGGAAAACTTAACAAATATTCAAAAATATAATAACTTTCTTTCAGATATGTATATAATATTAATTAGTGGTAGTAGAAAGATTACACCTAAGATGAAATCGACAATAATAAATAGTATAGCTAAATGTAAGAATAGCCCGATATATAATAAAAAGTTAAGAGATGAAGCTAAAATTAAATTGAGTCCAATATTGGGTAAAATCAATGTGGTGTTAGCTATGGCAGAAGCTAAAAACGATAGAGCAGTTAGTTTCATTCAGAATATATTAGATTATGTTAAGACAAATCATAGAATAACAAAGAAACAAATGGAAGCTCTTAACAAAGTACACAAGAGAGTATCAGAAGATTTATTTGACCCAGAGAAACCTAAAGATGAACCGGAGGATATAGATAATGAAACCAAGTAAAAAGAAATATCAGGTGAATACAACAGAGGCTATAGAATTTTGGAATAAGATGTTTAGTAGGATGGAGACATTACTTAGACTTATAGATGTCTGTAAACCTAATCGTAGTATAGATGATCCAGAATACAAATGGGTTGAAGATAGAATAGACTATTGGAAAACTACTGATAGAATGTTAACCAAGAATGAAATGTTGACGGCAAATCTATATTGGAAAAAGTATGGTGGTCCACATAATGTAGTGAGAAATGGGTAGAAAATGATTACAAAAGTAAAAGGTAAAAAATTTGATGGTGATTTGATAACTTTAAGGGGTGGTAATAAGATAGGTATTAAAGAAACAACTCAAGAGTTATTGGACAGAAAATTAAGTGAGAAAGAGATTTGTATGATTAAAGATTCTTTCGGTCCTTATGGTGTAAATCCAAATTTAAATGATGAAATACAAGAAATTCTAGAAGCCATTACAGATGTTGGTTGGAATGATGAAAAATACAGACCACAGAGTAAAGGTTATCAGGGGAAAGATATGTATCCAAGATATGTAATGAAATGTCTAATTCAAGGTTACCAAGATTATGAAACAATGAAAGAATTTGGATTAGTTAAGTAATGGGTAGAAAAAAGAAACAAAAGAGAAAACTGAAAACACTACAACAAGCGTTGGATTATATAAACGATAAGTCTCGTATAATCAAAGAAATTAGTAGAGATGTCTTTATGGGTGTCGATATAGGTATGCGTAAACATAAGGATAAGAAAAAATATAGTAGAAAAGTAAAACATAAAAAGAGGTACGAAGATGAGTAGAATGCCAAATGATATAGAATCCAAATATAATCATGACAATAAATTTAAATGGGTGGATAGTCAATTAGAAAAGTTTATGGAGAGACAGAAAGAAGATGCTGAGTATATAGAAAATTTAGAAGGTGGAGTATCAGAGATGGAAAAAAGGATAAAAGAGTTGGAAGGGGAGCTTAGAAATATTAAAAAATACTTTAACATAGATTATGATGATAAAGATTTCTCAGATTCAGATGACAACCAAATAGATTTATTTGGGACTATTTAAAGTGGTAGAGAAAATTTTTGTGGTAACGAATATATATAAGTTGTTACATATTGTTACAATTTAAATGTTGTATTTTAGCCACTTTATCATTAAATTATAGTGTAATTAAAAAAGGATAAATATGGATACAATAGTAGTAAGTGAAATAGCTAATATAGGTTTAACCCTTCTTGTTTTAGGAGTGGGTTGGGTTATAGTAATGTGGTTAGACAAGAATGTGTTTAACAAGAATCGTTATAACAAAAAGGATAAAAAATGATTAATGGTATAAAGCCCGAAGTGTCGGTTAAAACACAAGTGGATAATAAGGATGACTATTCGACAGCCCTTGGTAAGATGGTACATAGGATTGACGAACAATACGGTGAGTATTATAGTAAAACTCTTACCAATTTAACCTATGAGCCGGTTACAATAAAATCAGGTCGTAGATTTGATAAACTCATACAAGGTGGTTCGGTATACTGTTTTGTTGAAAAGAACACCGGAAATGTCTATAAACCAGCTAGTTGGAGAGCTCCTTATACAAAAGGTAATACTCCTGTTCGCGGTAGTATTTATGATACATCTACATATTGGGATAAACAATTAAACGGTGGGGGATGGTTATATGTTTGATATAGACTTTATGGTAGGTATAGCAGTTGTAATAGTAATAATAGGATTTGTATGGCATACAATATTTAATAGGGAAGATTGGGATGAGTAGAATATTTGAGGACTTTATATCGAATGAATGGAATGTATACGGATTACAAGTGTTAGCCGGTTCGCTTATGGTTATAGTGTTACATCAATATCTAACTATATTTCAGATGTGTATCATGGGATTATGTGTATTTATCATATCTTATTGTCAACGACTATTGGGAATAAAATACGGTATGATATTCTATGAAGCTAACCAAGATAGACTAGGTGGGTTGTTGGATGAGATTAGAAAATTAAATGAAAGGAAAAAAGATGAGTGATATATTATTTGGTATAGGAGTAGGACTAATATTCGCATTGGCTAGTCTAATGTGTTTTGGTGTACTCATAGGTATAGGTGAAGTACTTGAATGGTACGAAAGGAGAACAAAATGACAATAAAAGATATAGTAGCAGAATTAAACAATATAAAAGAACAAGCAGTAAATGAAGATGGTATTACTAAGGATAGTATACTTGAAGCCCTTACTGATTTGATACACGATATAGGTGGTAATGACGGCTTGGATGGCTTTAACTTTACTGATGAAGATGATTTATATGACACATTTGAGAATATAGATTTTACTGAATTACAAGTATAAGATATGGATTGGCAAGGAAAGACAAAGGAACAGATAGAGTATAGCAACAAGGTTGTAGCCTTATCTGTAATAGGGTTTATACTCTTACTTGTGGTGAGTGTGTTTATATGATTTATAGACGCCGGGGGGTAAGGATGAAGTCACCCTCGATGTGGAGCAGGTTGAGTTGGGTTGAGAGGGTGATAATGTTTGGTGGGCCTCCATTCATATTAAAGATACTATACCATATTATATATGGGTGAAAGTGGTAGAAAGTGGTGAAGAATGGTGGAAACACCATAATATAAAGTGTTCTTTAATAAAAAATATAATATAATATAGAGAGAAATATATAGTGTGTATACATATCAAGCTTTTTAATTTTTCGTGGGGAAATAACACCACATTGTTACATATTGTTACATAATATATTAAAAAAAAGCTTGACTCATATGGCTTTTTTGTCGTATATTGTAGTATGATGGAATTGACATTAAATAGCTCGACTAACTAAGTTAGATACCAACTGAGGAGAATACCACCGAAGGGCAATAAGGTGGATGAAAAAAAGTGAAGAAAAAGCTTGACTCGTATTGCATTTTTGTTGTATATTATAGTATAAGATTTTTAACATAGTGGGTGGTTCTTTATTTTCTTTTTGTTATCTCATTACAGCCACTCACTATAGATTTTTGATATATAAGTTTTACCGGTAAGGGTTGTCAGTATGAAAATGGCTGAACAATAGCTTCCAAAGGTTATAAGGTGACATCGAGGTCTGTGGTGGACAATACAAGGGTCGTAACTGACTGAGTA